>Ga0315277_10004546_pt1 | contig 18498 bp, 12 predicted proteins | sample YL17G05_15_MG_FD_203695 | JGI IMG/M metagenome (GOLD analysis project Ga0315277, IMG submission 203695) | Sediment microbial communities from Yellowstone Lake, YNP, Wyoming, USA - YL17G05_15 | ecosystem: Environmental > Aquatic > Freshwater > Lake > Sediment | place: USA: Wyoming | collected...
TCCACGGCCGTGACCCGGTAGACGAACTTATCGGTCAAGGCCAGCTTCCGGTCGAGGTATTCGGCGGCCGAACCGCTGACCGTGGCCACGACGGCAAAGGCCGATTCACCCGCCGTGCTCAGCCGGCGGTAGATCTTGTAGCTCGCGACGGTCACCGCATCGTTGAGGGAGCTCCGGACCCAGGTCAGTTTGTTGATTTTTTCCTTGTACAAGAGAAAGTTGTTGACGGCGGGTTGGAGGACGATGTTGATCGGGGGGAAGACCCGAGCCTCGCTCAAGACCGAAGTCGGGCCGCTCTCGATGTCCCATTCGGGAACGGCCGTCAGCTTGTAGAGGTACTTGACCGAGGTCGACAGGCTGTAGTCGTTGAAACGACGGATTTCGGCGCCGACCGTGCCGGCCAGAGCATAGGACGCGCCGTCCTCGGCCTTTCTATAAATCCGGTAGCTCTTGATCGGGAGACCTTGGTTCTGCGAGTTGGCTTGCCAGTTCAGGACGTTGACCTTGGTCGACGCCGCCATGTCGAGCCGGGTGGACAGGGCCGGCGAGCCGGGCGGATAGGCGGTCGCGTAGACTTTGAGGTCGGTGACCGGGGCCGTGCGCGCGCTCTCATGGCTGTAGATGGAATAAGAGACGGCCACATAGGTATATCTCTGGTCGTTAACGAGCCCGGCATCCTTGAAGCTTAAGGTATCTGCGCCGGTTTCGCCGGCCAGCACGTACCCGGTGTCGTCCTCCTCGATCTTCTTTCGGTAGATACGGTACTTGGCGACTTCGCTGGCCCGGTTCTGCGCGTTTTTCCGCCAGGTCAGGGTATTGTCTTTCTTGTAGATGCCGCTGCCCAAAGCGCTGGTAACGGCCAGGTTCGTGGGCGGGAAGAAGGGCGGCATGATGGCCTGGTCGTTGGCGGGAGTCGAGCCCGAGCTCTCCTTATTCCCTTTGGCGACCGCTGTCACTTTATAGGTGTGTTGTTGAGGGGCCAGGAGGTTCGGATCCTTGAACTGGAAGATCTTTTCGCTGACGGTTCCGACCAACTTATACGCCGTGTCCGGATCATCCGCTTTCTTCCGGTAGATTTTGTAATTGGTGAGAGTCAGCACTTTGTTGTAGGGATTTTTCTCCCAGGTCAGGGTGTTGTCCTTTTTCCGGGGATCGCCGGCGGTCGCCTTGCTGGCGACGGCCAGATTGAGGGGCGGGAAGCAGGCGCCCTCGCCCGGCTTCGACATGTAGTAGATGTGAGGGTCGCCGGACTTGTTATCCGAATACACAAGGTGGACGCCGCCGATTTCGTCCACGAACAGCGTGGGATAATCCGAGGTCGACGCGTTCTGGGTCATGTTTTTCACGGTCGACCATGCCTTTCCATCGTATTCCCGGAAATAGACGTCCCAACTGCCCCCGGACTGCTGTTCGGCCCAGGCGACATAGACCTGTCCCGAAATCTTGTTGACGGCGATAGTCTGATTGTAGGAGACGGCCTGGCTGTTGGACAGGTTTTCGATCGCCGACCAGACCCCGTTGATCTTCTTCCGGAAGAAAATATCAATATTGCCCTCTTCGAGCTGCTTGGTCCAGGTGACGTAGACGTTCCCGCTGTTGTCGCAAGCCATCTTGGAGTAGGAGAAGGGCAGGTAAGAAAAATCCGAGACTTTCGCCGGAGGCGTCCATTGTCTGTGGTCTTTCGGTGTCGGATTCTGGCTGAAGTAGATGATGGCCTTATTGCCGACGGCCCGGTTATCGTAAGTCACATAGGCCTTTCCGTTCCCGTCGATATCGGCGACATGAAAATAACAGCGCCCGGTTTCCTCCTCGATGACGCCCGAGTAGATCCACTTCCCAACGCCTTTTTCCTTGTAGGTGAGATAGCCCTTCCAGTAAACGGTCTCTTCGGTGGGGCGCTCGAAGTCGTCCTGCCAGATGACATAGAAATCGTTCGTCTTGCGGTCGACCAGGATGGACGCCGACTGGGAGCCGCCCGTCGGGGTTTTGGTCAGGTTCTCGGCCGCTCCCCATTTCCCGTTCTTTCTCTGCCTGAAGACGAGCTCGTAGTTCCGGACGATCCGGCACTGGAAAACGACGATGACGTTGCCGTCGTTGTCCAGGTTGATCTCGGGGCCGGGATATTCTCCGATTTCGTACACGGTCAGGCTTTCGACCGGCGCCCAACTTCCCTTCTCGTTGGTGGTGAAGTAGATTTTCTTGGGCCCCGCCATGGACTCTTCCCAAAGGACATAGGCCTTCTTGCCCGTGCCGTCGGTCACGATCCTGGCGTCGACGTTCAAGCCGGTCTTGGTCGGGCTGAGATCGACGGGCTTGGACCACTCCGCGGCGGCCTGGGGGGTTTTTCGGGGCGGGGCGGGCCGATCGGCGGAAAGAGATGCCACCGAGCCCAGCGCAAATATCGCGTAGATCGAAAGAATCGTCGTGATCGTTCTTTTCATCCTATCTGTCTCCTATCGGCGGAAAAGTCAACCCATCGACTCCCCGGCTCAGCTCTCGCCGAAGTGGGCCGAGGTTGCGCTTTCGTGTCCCTGGCTGTCTACGGCCGTGATCCGATAGACATAGTTCTCGGTCACGGAGAGCTTCCGGTCAAGGTACTCGTAGGTCGATCCGCTGACCGTTCCGAGGACGGCGAAGGAAGTGTCTGCCTCGCTGCTCTTCCGGCGGTAGATCTTGTAGCTCGAGACGGTCACCGGATCGTTGAGCGCGCTCTTGACCCAGGTCAGCTTGTTGGCCTTCTCTTGGTACATGAGGTAGCTGTTGACGACGGTCTGGAGGGCGATGTTGATCGGGGGGAAGACGCGGTGCTCGGCCAGGGCGGAGGTCCGGCCGCTCTCGATCTTCCATTCGGGGACGGAGGCCAGCTTATAGTAGTACTTAACGCCGGTGGAAAGGCCGTCGTCGTCGAAACGGTGGGAATCGACGCCGACCGTTCCGGCCAGCGCGTAGGATGTGCCGCCCACGGGCTTCCTGTAGATCCGGTAGCTCTCGATCGGGAGGCCCTGGTTCTGGGGATTGTCCTGCCAAGTCACGCTGTTGATTTTGGTCCCCGCTACCGCGTCGAGTTGAGATGTAACAGCCGGCGAGACGGGGGGATATGTTGTCGCGTAGACCTTGATGTCCGTGATCGACCCCGATCGCTCGCTTTCGTGGCTGTAGATGGAGTAGGCGGCGGCGACGTAGGTATATTTCTGGTCGTTGACGAGGCCGACGTCCTTGTAGCTGAAGACGCCCGGGCCGACTTCGCCGGCCAGGACATAATCCTTATCGTCCTGAGTGACGCCCTTCCGGTAGATCCGGTACTTGGCGACCTCGCTGGCCCGGTTCTGGGCGTTCTTTTGCCAGGTCAGGGTGTTGTTTTTCTTGTAAATACCATCGCCCAGAGCGCTTGTCACGGCCACGTTGGTCGGGGGGAAGAACGGGGGCAGAACGAGCTGGTCGTCGACGGGAGTCGAGCCTTGGCTCTCCAGATTCCCCCTGGCGATCGAGGTCATTTTGTAGGTGTACTGCTGAACGCCCAGGAGGTTCGCGTCTTTGAACTGGAGAGCGGTCGCTTCGACGGTTCCGGCGGATGTATAGTTCGAGTCCGGATCGCCTTTTTTCTTCCGGTAAATCTTGTAGTTCAGGAGGGTGATGGGCTGGTTCTCGGGATTGGCTTCCCAGCTGACGGTCGTGTCTTTGCGCCGGGGATCGGCCGAGGTGGCCTTGCTGGAGGTCGTAACGTTGATTGGAGGATGGCCCGCGATCTCGCCGAGCTTCCCGGTGTACCAGATGTGGTAGACGCCCGACTTGTTGCTCGTGTAGACGAGATGGATGCCGCCGTTGGCGTCCGCGAACAGGCTGGGATAATCGGCGGTCTGGGAGTCCGGGGTCATATCGACCGCTTCGCTCCACTGCCAAACGTTGTTGATCCTTGTCCAGGTTTTCATCAGGACGGACCAGCCTTTGGTCGTGCTCTCCCCCCAGGCCATGTAGATCTCTCCCGTCTTTCGGCTGACGGCCACCGTGGACCGGGCGGATTGTCCGGGCGAATTGGATATATTCTCCCTGCCGACCCAAACGCCGTTGACCCTCTTGCGGAAGAAAGCCTCCCAGTTGCCGATGTTCTGGAGCCAGCTGACATAGACGTTGCCGTTGTTGTCGCAGGTGACCCTGGGATAGGCAAATCCCCAATTGTCCGCCGTGCCGGTGTTCCCGGACACGTCGAACGGGGCCGTCCAGGCCAGCTTATCCAGTAATGTCTTGTTTTCGCTGAAAAAGACGTGGGAGATTCCCATGTCGGCCCGGTTGTCATAGACGATGTATCCGCGCCCCTTGTCGTCGGCGACGCCGTCGGGGAAGTAGCTCCGGTTCGTCGGGTCGGGGATTTGACCGCCGCCCGTCCAAGCGTCGATCCCCCTGGGCTTCCGTTCCAGGAAAATATTCCAGCAGACCGCATCCTCGGAAGGTCTTTCGGCGTCGTCCTGGTAGGGGAGAAAATAATCATTGGTTTCCGGATAGATCAGGAATGAGGACGACATCGATCCTCCGAACGGCGTCCGGGACACGTTTTCGTGATCGGCCCAATTTCCGCCGGACCGTTTCCGGAAGAGAATTTCGTAGTTGCCGGACCCCATCCGGGCCTGATGGGTGATGACGATGTCCCCCTTCATGTCGAAGGCGACTTCGGGCGCGGGGTATTCGCCGATCATGTAGTAAGCGTTGGCGAACTTCGCGGTCTCCCAGCTTCCGGTTTCGTTGGTATTGAACCCAATTCTTTTTCCGCCCCCGCCTTCCTCGACCCAGACGGCGGCGACTTTGGTCCCGGTCGGATCGGTCGCGACCCGGCCATCATAACTCCAGAACTGGAATTTCGGGCTGAGATCGATCGGCGTCGACCACCCCTCCGGAAGGGCTTTCGATTTCGGGGCCGGAGTCAACTTCTTCTGGACCCCGGGCGCGGCCGCGATAAAAGCGATGGCCGCCAGAAGAAGCGCGGCAAAGATATAGAGCCTTGATCTCATGCGTTTTTCTCCTCCTGAATTTGGGAGTTGATTATACCTTAACTGATTAAATTGTCAACGACTCCCCCTCGGGAGGAAACCAGGGGGCGATCCCTTCGCAAAGGGGGTAAAATCGGATATAATTCTGGAGAATGGCAAAGACCAAGAAACGGGCCCCGGCGTCCCCGTCTAAGCCCGCCCGGAACCATCGCGGCCCGGCGGCAGAAATCGCGGGCGTCGTCCTGATCGCTCTGGCCCTATTCTCCCTGATCAGCCTCGTCTCCTATAACGCCGCCGACCCTTCGTGGTTCGCGGCTTCGGAAGCTGCAACCCGCAATGTCGGGGGGAAAGTCGGGGCGTCCCTGGCCGACGCCCTCCTCCAGGCGCTCGGGCTGGCCGCATTCCTCGTCCCGTTCATGCTCGGCGCCATCGGGTCAAGGACCATCCTGAGCCACGGCGATCGGCGGCTATTCGTCAAGGCCGGCTTTTTTATCTGGCTCATCGTGCTCCTCGCCCCTTTTCTGTCCCTGGTCTTCGGCCGCCTGGTCTGGCGAGGGGGCGATATCTCCTCGGGAGGGCTGCTCGGCTCATCGCTGGCCTCTTTTCTCGTCCGCTATCTGAATCAGGCTGGGGCGGTCCTCGCCCTGATCGTCCTTTTTCTGCTGCTTGGCATTTTCTCGACCAAGCTGTCTCTGAAGCAGCTTCTCCAGATGGCCTCGGGTCTCTTTCGCTTCGCCGTCAAAGAGGTCCGGATCAAGGTCTCCCGCTATCAGCGTTCCAAGGAGCGGGATAAGATGCGGAAGAAGGTCATCGAAAAATACACGGCCCCGGCCGAAATAGAGGTTGGAGAAAAGAGGCCGGAAGCGGGAAAGGAGAGACCGCCCGCCCCGCGCGAGGACAGGGAGCGGAGAACCCGCGAATCGAAGCCGGCGCTGAAACCGCCCCTTCCCCCGCCGGGACCGGCCCCGGTCCGGCCCGAGCCCTATCTCTTCCCCGACATGGGAAAAAAGGGGGACTATACGTTCCCGCCCCTGAACCTGCTCGACCAAAGCGCCCCGGCCGAGCAGATCGACAAGGACGAGCTCTACGACAAGAAAACACGGATCGAGGAAAAGCTCAAGGAGTTCCGGGTCGAGGGCGAGGTCCGCGAGTATCATCCGGGCCCGGTCATCACGACCTACGAATTTTACCCCTTCCCCGGCATCAAGGTCAGCCAGGTCGCCAACCTGACCGAGGACCTCTCGCTGGCCCTGGGGGCCGAGTCCGTCCGCATCCAGCGCATCCCCGGCAAGTCCTCGCTGGGCGTCGAGATCCCCAACAACAAGCGCGAGACCATCCGGATTCGCGACATCCTTCAGTCGGAGAAGTTCCGCAACTCGCCCTCCAAGCTGACGATCGCCCTGGGCAAGACCGTCCACGGCGAGACCTACATCACCGACCTGGGCGTCATGCCCCACCTCCTGATCGCCGGCGCGACCGGGACGGGAAAGAGCGTCGCCCTCAACGCCCTGATCGCCTCGATCCTCTACAAAGCGACCCCGGACGAGGTCAAGCTCATCCTGATCGACCCCAAGCGGATCGAGTTCACGCTCTACGACGGGATCCCCCACCTGATCAGCCCCGTCATCAACGACCCCAAGAAGGCCGGCATCATCCTGATGGACGCCATCAAGCGGATGGAGGAGCGCTACCAGATGCTCCTGTCCTTCAAGGTCCGGAACATCGAACAGTACAACCAGATGGTCCGGCAGATGATCGCCGAGAAGCGGGGGAAGCTCACGGACGAGGAAAAGGAGAAGCTCAAGCCGCTCCCCTATCTGGTCATCATCATCGACGAGCTGGCCGAGCTGATGATGATCGGCTCCCAGGAGGTCGAGTTCTGCATCGCCCGGCTGGCCCAGCTGGCCCGGGCCGTCGGCATCCACCTGGTCATGGCCACCCAGCGGCCCTCGATCGACGTCATCACCGGAACGATCAAGAACAACTTCTCGAGCCGGATCGCCTTCCGGGTTCCCTCCAAGATCGACTCCCGGATCATCCTCGACACCTCCGGCGCCGAAAAGCTCCTCGGGCTGGGCGACATGCTGTTCATGCCGCCCAATTATCCGCGTCTCCTCCGCCTCCACTCGGCCTTCATCACGACGCCCGAAATCAGCCGCATCGTCAAATTCGTCAAGGGCCAGCGGGCGCCCGTCTACGACGAGAAGATCATCCGTGTCATCAAGGGGAGCGCCGAGGACCTCTGGCAGGATTCCGGCGAGCGGGATGCGCTGTACGAGAAGGCCGTCGAGCTCGTCCTCCTGACCGGCCAGGCCTCGGCCTCCTATCTCCAGCGAAAGATGAAGCTCGGCTACGCCCGGGCCGCCCGGATCATCGACCAGATGGAGCAGGATGGCATCCTGGGACCTTCCGAAGGGAGCAAGCCCCGGGACATCCTGGTCGAGCCGGCCGACTACCTCAAGAAAAAAGAGCGAGAGAAGTAGGGGCTTTGGAAATAGGGATCGCTCCCGGTATCCGGACTGAATAAACCGAATATGAAGCGAAAGCAGGACGAGCTCGACCTCGACGCGATCGTCGCCCGCTACCGTCCCATCGTCGGCTTCCGGGTCAAACGCGCGTTCGGCCCGGCCAACCCGGACTGGGAGGACATCGTCAACGAGATCCTGGCCGACGTCATCGTCAAGATCCGGAACGGCGAGTTCGAGGGCCGGTCCACGATCGGGACCTTCATCTACACGATCGCCTCGCGCCGGATCGTCGACTACATCCGGCTGAAGACAAAACATCTGCGCTACGCCCCCGAACCTCCCCCTCTGCCCGACCCCCAGGAGCTGGCCGAACTGGGCGAAAATGCGGAACGGCTCGCCCGCGCCATCGACAAACTCAAGCCCCGCTTCAAGGAGGTCCTCTATCTCTACTATTTCCAGGAGCTGTCCCGCGAAGAAGTCGCCCGCCGCTTGGGCCTGACGCCGCGCCGCGTCAGTGAACGGGTCAACTACGCCCATAAGCTCCTCCGCAAGCTTCTCCAGCAGGAGGATTTTTTCCAACTTTCGGGCTCCCGGCCGACTAAAGTAAGGAAAACGGAGAATGATGAGTAAATGTCGGTTCGAAGGCCAAATCGAGAACTATCTGTTGAACCGGCTGGAGGGAACCCAAAAGGAAGAGTTTGAGGAGCACTACTTCAACTGCGCGAGCTGTTTCCAAAGGCTTCGGGAGAGGGACCTCCTCATCCGGATCGTCAAATCGCGGGGCCCGGCCCTCGTCGCGGAGGGCGACCGGGCGGGCCGGCCTGGGCGGGTTCTCTGGAGGCCGGCGCCCCGGACGTTGGCCGCGGCGGCGGCCGGCCTTGTCCTCGTCCTGGCCGCGCTGATTCTGGTGCCGCGCTTCCGCGGAACGACTCCGGAATTCGTCCTGACCGGCGACGGGACCGTGCGGGGCGGGACGATCGCCGTCGTCGCGCCCGCGGGGGAGCTCCGAGAGCCGCCGGCATCGTTCGAATGGCAGCCGGCCGGCTCGGACCTCGAGTTCCGCGTCTATCTGTTCCAGTCCGAGGTCGTTTGGACGGCCGCGACCAGGTCGAATTCAATCGCCCTGCCGGATGAAATCCGGCGGCGGCTCGCCGACGGTGGAGAGTACTCCTGGCAGGTCAAGGCCTTCGCTCCTCAAGGAGGCCTGACGGCCGTTTCGGATCGGGTCCGGTTTCAAGTCAAACCGGCCCGTTAGCCGGCTACCCCTCCTTTCTCAAGGTTAAGCCGGGGCCGAGCCCGTGTAAGGCCGAGGACAAAGGCTCGGTCGCGAAGGACTCAATCCTCCGCGACCTTATCTTCCTCGGAATACAATCGGCCCCGGCTTTCCTCTTCAAACCCGAGGCAGCACATCAGGCGGCCGCACAATCCCGAGATCTTGGTCGGATTGATCACGATCTGCTGCTTGCGGGCCTTCTGGATGGTGACCGGCTCGAAGGCCTTCATGAAGCTGAAGCAGCACAGGGGCCGGCCGCAGACGCCCAGCCCGCCGACCATCTTGGCCTCGTCCCGGACGCCGACCTGGCGCATCTCGATCCTCATCCGGAGCTCTTTGGCCAAGTCCTTGACGAGCTGGCGGAAATCGATCCGGCCGTCGGCCGTGTAGTAGAAGATCCCTTTCTTCTCGCTGAAAAAATAGCGGACGGAGACGAGCTTCATGGGCAGGCCGCGGGCCGTGATCCGCTCCAAGCAAAGAGAGTAGGCCCCGGCTTCCTTGTCGGACAGCCAGTTGAATTTTCGCAGGTCGTCTTCGCTGGCCTTGCGGACGATCCGGACGGCGTCCTTGGCGGACCGGGCCCGCTCGCAGAGGATTCCGGTCACGGCCGTGACCACGGCCAGGTCCCCGCCCCAGTCGGACTCGACCAGGCAGACGTCCCCCATCCGGACTTCGTCCTCGCCTTTCTTGGCGCGCACGATCTTACCCGTGCGCTGGGATAACAGACAGACAATCTCTGGCATGGTTCCTTCCAGTCATTCGGCTTACGAAATCGGTCATCACCAGGCCGACATTCATGTTCCTGTCCAGGGCTTGGAGGACGGCTTCGACCAGGGCCAGGCTGCGGAGGGCGTCCGGCCCGTTCAGGAAACGGGCCGCCTCGGCGATCCGCTCCGCAAGGTCCGGGTTCAGAAGCCCATGGGACGCCCCTCCTTCCGCGAGATAAAGGACGTCCCGGAAGAAGGATGCGAAAAACTCCATCGTCCGGACGATGTCGTCCTCGACGGCTTTGCGCGGAGCGTAGGCCCAGAGCCGCAGGAACGGCGACGTGTCCTTGTCCGCGACGAGCGCCAGGAAGGCGCGCCAGGCCAGCTCGCGCCGGGCCAAGACATCGTCCCAACCCAGGGTCAGGGCCATTTCGAGATTTCCGCGGGCCAGCAGGGCCAGGGTCCGGGCCCGCTCCGGGGACAGGCCTTTGTCGAGAAGGGCCCGCTCGATCTCGTCGATCGCGATCGGGAGAAAATTCAGGATCCGGCAGCGCGAAACGATGGTCGGGAGAAGTATCTCGGGATGGGACGTGACCAGGATGATATGGCAGAACAGGGGCGGCTCTTCCAGAATCTTGAGGATGGAGTTGGCGGCGTCGGACGACATCAGCTCGGCGTCCTCCACGACGAAGACGCGCCCCCGGCCCACCATCGGCCTCAGATAGGCCGTTTGTTTGATCTCCTTGATCCGGTCGATCCCGATCTCCTTTTTGGATTTGTCCAGGGAGATCCCCATCACATCCGGAAATTTGCCCGCTTTGTCCGGGTCGTCGAGCGCCTCTCGAACAGCCCGGCAGGGCTCGCATTCGCCGCAGGCGTCATCGTTCATCCGGAGACAATTGAGGGCTTGGGCCAAGATCACGGCCGTCGCCCGCTTCCCGACGCCTTCGGGTCCGCAGAAAAGCAGGGAGTTGGGAAGACGGTTCTTGGCCAGGGCCATCCGCAGGAGGTCCCTGACCCTCCGGTTCCCCGGTATCTGCTTGAACGGCATCGCGACGTTGTCTCCTCAGGTTTTTCGGCGGCCGGCGGCCAACGCTTTCTTGAGGAAGCGCCCCGTGTGGGAGGCGGCACTCTTCACCACGTCCTCGGGCGTCCCTTCGGCCACCACCCGGCCTCCCTCTTCGCCCCCCTCGGGTCCCAGGTCAATAATATAGTCGGAATACTTGACGACTTCAAGGTTGTGCTCGATGATGACGACCGTATTCCCCAGGTCGACCAGCTCGGACAGGAGATCGAGGAGCTTGCGCACGTCCTCGAAATGAAGGCCGGTCGTGGGCTCGTCGAGGAGGTAGAGGGTCCGCCCGGTGGCGCGGCGGCCGAGTTCCTTGGTCAGCTTGATCCGCTGGGCCTCGCCGCCCGACAGGGTCGGGGCCGGCTGGCCGAGCCGGATGTAGCCGAGCCCGACCCGGCGCAGAGCCGTCAGCTTCCGCTTGAGGACGGGATGGGCCTTGAGGTCCTCGAAGACTTCGTCGACGGTCAGGTCGAGAAAATCGGCGATCGTCCTTCCCTTGTATCGAACGGCCAGCGTCTCCTTGTTGTAACGCCGGCCCTCGCAACGGTCGCAGGTCACGAAGACGTCGGGCAGGAAGTGCATCTCGATTTTTTTGACGCCGGCCCCCGCGCAGTCGTCGCAGCGTCCGCCCTTGACGTTGAAGCTGAAACGGCCCGGCCGAAAGCCGCGGCTGCGGGCGTCCGGAGTCCGGGCCATCAGCTCCCGGAGGGGCCCGAACAAGCCCGTGTAGGTCGCCGGGTTCGAGCGGGGCGTCCGCCCGATCGGCTTCTGGTCGACCGAAACGACCTTGTCGATGAGGTCGAGGTTTTCGATCCGGTCATGGGCGCCCGGCGTCTGCTTGGCTTTATAGAAGTGGTTGAGAAGCCGCTTGTAAAGGATGTCGTAGATGAGCGTGCTTTTGCCCGAACCCGAAACGCCCGTGATCGCCGTCAGGGCCGATAGGGGGATCCGGACGTCGATCCCTCGGAGGTTGTGCTCGCGGGCGTTGCGGACGACCAGCCACCCCTTGGGCTCCCGCCGCCGCTCGGGAACGGGGATGGACCTCTCGGCCCGCAGGTACTGGGCCGTCAGGGATTCGGAGGCGGCCATGATTTCGGCGAGCGACCCCTGGGCCATGACCCGGCCGCCGAGTTCACCCGCGCCCGGCCCCAGGTCGAGGACATGGTCGGCCGCCCGGATCGTCTGCTCATCGTGCTCGACGACGACCAGCGTGTTGCCGTCGTCGCGGATTCCCTTGAGGAGCTCAATGAGCCGGCCGTTGTCCCGCTGGTGGAGCCCGATCGTCGGCTCGTCCAAGACATAGAGGATGCCCTGCAGCCGGGCGCCGACCTGGGCGGCCAGCCGGACCCGCTGGGCCTCGCCGCCGGAGATAGAGCCCGTCGTCCGGCTGATTTGGAGGTAGGATAGGCCGAGCCGGACCATGACATCGAGGCGGGAGCGGATCTCGCGCAGGATGGGCGAGGCGATCCGTTCCCGGCCCGGCTCGAACTTCGGCGACGAGAGGCGCTCGAGGAGCCGGCTCACCGGAAGGCTGGTCAGCTCGTGGATGTTGCTCCCCCCGATCTTGACGGCCAGGCTCTCGGGGCGCAGCCGGCTTCCGCCGCAGGCCGGACAGGCCTTGTCGGTCACTTCGATATCGCCCCATTCGTCCACGGACGTCATGAACCCGATCCCGTGGCAGCGCGGACAGGCCCCGTAGGGCGTGTTGAAAGAGAAGTTGCGCGGCTCGAGCTCGGGAAGGCTGACCTCGCAGTCGGGGCAGAGGAGCCGGAGTGAGAAATAGGATTCCCGGCCGTCTTCGTCCAGGACGAGGATATCTTCGCCGGCGAGCTCGATCGCCTTGAGGACCGCCTCGCGGAGCCGCCGGTCCGAGCCGGGACCGAGCTTGACCTCATCGACCAGGACCTCGATCGTATGGGCCTTCGTTTTCTGGAGGGGGATGGCTTCGCCGAGTTCCCGGAGCCGGCCGTCGACCCGGACGCGGAGGAAGCCCTTCTTGCGCCATTTGTCGAAGAGCTTCTGGTACTCGCCTTTGCGGCCGCGGACGGCCGGGGCCCACACGCGAACCTTAAGGCCCTCGCCCATCCCGCGGATGCGGCCGATGATGTCTTCGGCGCTCCGGGAGCTGACCTCGCGCCCGCAGCGGGGGCAGTGGGGCGTTCCGGCCCGGGCGAAAAGCAGGCGGAACAGGTCGTAGACCTCGGTCACGGTCCCGACCGTCGAACGCGGGTTGGACGAGATCGTCTTCTGGTCGATCGAGATGGCCGGCGAAAGGCCTTGGATGGACTCGACCTGCGGTTTCTCGACCTGCTCGATGTATTGGCGGGCGTAAGCCGAGAGGCACCCGATGTAGCGGCGCTGGCCTTCGGCGAACAGGGTGTCGAAAGCCAAGCTCGATTTCCCGGAACCGCTCGGGCCGGTGATGACGATGAAACGGTTCCGGGGCAGCGCGACGTCGATCCGCTTGAGGTTGTGCTGAGCGGCCTTCTTGATCAGGATCTCGTCGAGCATCCTTGTATTGTAGCAGAAATCATAGCTTCTTCCCGCAGTGGGGGCAGGCTTTCCAGTCCTTCTCGACGGGTTTGGAGCAGCTCGGACAGACGGTCCTCAAGGCCGCGCCGCAGTACGGACAATAAGCATAGCCTCCGGCCACGGGCTTTTGGCAGGAGGGACAGGGCGCGCCCGCGTCCTTAGCCTTGGACGCCGGCGGATTGTCCGAGCGCAGGATGAGATAAATCAGCAGGCCGATCAGGTTGCCGAAGAAGACGAGGAGCGCCCAGAGGGCTCCGTTCATATTGCGGCGCTCGGCGTCCCGGTAGACCCAGACGATGACGCCGATCCAGAGCAGCAGGAGGGACAGGGCCAATACGGAAGCGACCGGCCAGGCCGAAAACCAGTGGGGAGAGAGACGCATGTCGGAAACGTCGGGGACCGCGCCTCGGATGATACGGGCCATCCCGGGGAAGATCCCGAGCGGCGCCAGGATGAGCGGCGTCATGCGGACGGCCAGCAGAAGAAAGGCGATGATCAGAACGGTGAAGGCGAGCGTTCTTCCGGTCGATGCGGTCATGGGGGACCTCCTGATTGTCTTTTCATGTTCCTTGACTTATATCTCCGCCCGCCGCCATCTCCGGAGGAGCAAAGGCGAGGAGAGGAGCATAAGGACGTTTTGAACGATAAAGCCGAGCCCGATCCAGGAAACATAGGACAGAGGCTCGGAGAGGAGAACTTCACCGAAGAAGGGCACGAGAATGAACGCGGTCATCAGAAGAAGCCCGGCCGTCGCGGCCCAGACGGCGGGGGGGACGCGGCGCAATCGGCTGTTCAAGACCGGGGTCCCTGGCGACGGTTCCGGCAACCTCAGCTTTTCGTGGCAGAGAATCCGGGTCTTTTCGATGAGCGCTGCCGGAGGCGCGGGAATGTCCCCACCGCGCCGGGGGAGGGCCGTTCGGAGCCCTTCGAGTTCTTCCGCACCGGACGCGCAACGAGCGCAGGCCTCGAGATGAGCGCGGAGGGCTTCGCGGCTCTCGGCATCCGGAATCTTATCAAACCCAAGGACAAGCAGTCGTTCGACATCTCGGCATTTCATACTTTGACACTCCTTGTCCGATTCCCGGGCGCCAGGCTCGCGAGGTCCCGGCGGAGCCGCCGGACAGCCCTGAACATCCGGGACTTGGCTATGCCCATGCGCAAGTTCAGGATCCGGCAAATGTCCGCGTAGTGACAGCCTTCGATCTCTCGGAGGACGAAGACGCTCCGGAGGCGCTCGGGCAGCCGGGCGACGGCCTCTTGGACGGCCCGGCCCGTCTCGGCTCGTTCCCATTCGAGGGAGCCGGCCGGGACGCGGCCTGACGTCCCGCCCTCGTCTTTAATGAGGTCGTGACGGGATTGCCCGGCCAGGAACGGCCTGCGGACCTTCAGCCGGCGCAGCCTGTCCCGGTGGAGGTTGACGGCGATGGTTAACAGCCACGCCTTGACGTTCTCGGTCCGATCAATGTCGTCCATTTTTTCCACCACCCTGAGCCAGACGTCCTGGAAGAGGTCTTCGGCCTCGGCCCGGTCTCGGGCCAGGTAAAGGGCGTAGGTCCAGACGGCAACCGTCTGCTCCCGATACATCTCGTCGAAGAGACGCTTGCGCTCGCTGCCGTTCATCCGCTTTCGCCTTGGCTCTCCACGGGCTCGGGGTCCTTTAATTGTATCCATCATCAATGACGCACGAATCGGCCAAAGGTTCTAAAACCAGCTAAAAAAAGGGAAATATTCCTGCCGCCGATTAATTGAACCATCCTCGATTAATCCAATAAACCGAGCAGGTCGGGAGGAGAGGCGAGCAGGACGGCCGCACCGTTGGCGAGGAGCTCCTCGGCGCTCCGGAAGCCCCACAGGGCTCCGGCCGGATACATCCCGGCCGCGACGGCCGTCTTCATATCCACGTTGGTGTCGCCCAAGAAGAGGAATTTCGAGGGATCGGTCCTCATCTCGCGGGCGATGAGGAGGGCGGCTGTGGGATCGGGCTTGTTGGGAACGTCGGGCATCGCTCCACGGACCGCGTCGAAGCGATACCCTTTGAGCAGGGATTCGGTCATCAGGGTCGTGAAAGAGTGGGCCTTGTTGGAGAGGATGGCCATCTCCAGCCCCCGGGCCTCGACCCCGCGCAGCATTTCCGAAACCCCCGCGTAGGGCCGGCTGGTATCCGCCCAGTGCGACTTGTACAGCCGGCGGTATTCGACGACGATCTCAGCGACCTCGGCGTCGGAGATCGGGGTCGGATGGAGGGCCCGCTTGACCATCTCCTCGATGCCGTCGCCGACGAAGTATTTGTAGTGCTCGCTGTCGTAGGTCGGGAGGCGGCGGGCCTCGAGGACGCGGTTCATCGTCCCTGCGATATCGTCGAGCGTGTCGAGGAGCGTCCCGTCGAGGTCGAACAGAACGGCCTCAAAGCGGCGGGGAGGACGGGCGGCGGATTTCATCGCGCCTGACACGGACAGCGATGATACCAGATAACGGGCCGAAACGCCAACCGCCCGGAGGCGGCGATTGACAGCCCCCGCCCTTCATGGTAACAGTGTTAAACCGTGAAAACGATGGAGCGGCACCCCTCCGGTTTCCGGGAATCGGCCCCGGTTCTCCTGGTCGTCCTCACGCTCTTTCTGGTCTGTCCGGTCTATCTCTACCAGGGCAACGTCGACGAGTTCGCCGTTCCGCTCGCTTCCATCCTGGCCACGCTGGCCCTCCCCGCCTTGATTGCGGCCGTCATTCTCGCCGCGGCCGGACGGCTGCTGAAGGGAAGAGCCCGCCGGAGGTACATCTCCCTTCTATTCATCCTGGGTCTTCTCCTCTGGATCCAGGGCCATCTCCTCGTCTGGGACTACGGCGTCTTGGCCGGCCAGGACATCGACTGGTCGCGGGGAGCCTGGCGGGGTTGGGTCGACGGAGCCCTCTGGCTCGGACTCCTCGTCCTAGCCGTCGTCCTCTATCGACGAATTTCAAAGATCGCGGCCCCGGCCGCCTTCCTGCTCCTGTCGTTTCAGATCCTCCTTCTGATTGTCACGAGCGTCCAAAAGCCGGGTATCTGGCGCGGCCAAGACAAATCGGAATGGCCGGGCCTCCCGCCGCCGGGTATGTTCGAATTCTCGTCCGGCCGAAACGTCGTCCACATCGTCCTGGACGGATTCCAGTCCGATCTTTTTCGGGAGATCGTCGCCGAGGCCCCGGACCGCTATGCGAGCGCGCTCTGCGGCTTCACCTTTTTTTCCGAAACGACGGCCGTCTATCCTTCGACCTATATGAGCGTTCCGGCCTTGCTGAGCGGCCAAATCTATAAAAACGACATCCCGATTCCCGAATTCCTGGATCGGGTCATGAGGGGGCCCAACATCCTCAACGCCCTCAACGACAGCGGCTACCAGGTCGACCTGGCCCTCAGCGAGTATTACCGGCGCCGCATCCGGCATTATTCGCATTACACGATTCCCATCCCCTATGGAGTCACTCCCCGGGAACACAAGCGGACGAACGCGGCCCTGATGATGGACCTGGTCCTGTTTCGTTCCGCCCCCCATGCCTTAAAGCGCTTCATCTATAACGACCATTCCTGGCTGCTGGATGGGCGGGTGGCCGGAAAAGCCCGCGAGCGATCGAATGTCCACTTCTCCCACCAAGCGTTCCTGGACGATATCCGGGACCGGCTCGTCGTCAACAAAAGTCGACCCGTCTATAAATATTTTCATCTTCAGACGCCCCACCCGCCGATCATGGTCGACGACGCCTGCCGATACGCGGCCAAGCGCCCGGCCACTCGGGAGAACAGGAAGATCCAGGCCCGCTGCAGCCTGGATCACGTCATCCTCTTCCTGGACAAAATGAGATCGGAATCGATCTACGACGGCGCCCTGATCATCATCCAGGCGGACCATGGGGCCGGACAAGCCATTCCGCCGGGACCGGGCGGGCCGGCGCCGGATGAAGAAAGCGTCCCCGCCGGCGAAGAGGGTTTCTCCAAAATCGCCGGCTACGCCCTGCCCCTGATGCTGGTCAAGCCGCCCGGCAGCCAAGGGCCCCTCAAGGTCTCCAAGGCCCCGGCCATGCTCACGGATACCCCGGCCACGATCGGCTCGCTTCTGGGGCTCAACCAAAAGTACGAGGGACAATCGGTCTTCGCCATCGACCCGGACGCCCCCCGGAGACGGAGCTTTTTCTACTACGACTGGCTCAACGAGAAATGGAGGGAGAGGTACTTCAATCATCTGGACGAATACGAGATCCTGGGGAGCCCTTTCGACCGGAGCGCCTGGCAGATGATCTCGATCCTTCATTCGCCGGAGGCGTCCTACCGAACCCGGGAGATCGACTTCGGAACCGAAGCCTCCAACTCCTTCAAGCGTTTCGGCTGGGGCGCTAATCTCGCGAACCCCAAACAGGGGATTACCTACAATTGGGCCTTGGGCGAGACGGCGTCCTTGTTCTTGGCCCTGCCCAGGACGAAAACCGTGGAACTGACGGCCCTTCTTAAATCCTTTCCGTTCCCGGAACCGCAGCGGATCACGATCCTGCTCGACGGCCGGGAGATCGGACGATGGGAGCTCTCCCCGCCCTGGGGGATGGAGAAACGAAGCGTTATGATCGGCCCCGACAGCCGGAGGCCGGACGTCAGCCAGCTGGAATTTCGCTTTTCCCGGCACAGGCCTTCGGACCGGGGCGAAAGCCCCTTTGCCGTCCAGTTCGACTCGATCAGCCTGACCGAACGATCCGACTGACGGCCCGCCCTTGATCGTTAAATAGTTTTTCGTGTTTTTCGATCTAATCATGGCATTTTCATGCGGCGAAGAATGCCGTCCTCAAGCCCCCGTAGCGGAGGGGGGCCCCGGCGGCTTTGTCCGACGGGGGGAACCGACGGGACTGGTGCCAGGGGTGCGGGGGCGGAGGACGGCTTCTTTGCCGCATGACCGATGATCGGAGTCCGGCCAAATTGACCGTCGCTCCCGAATCGGATAGGATTATCGGGAGAGGCGCATCCAGCCCATGTCCCGCGAAGACAACCTCCTCAAGTCCCTCGACCTGCTCCGGGAGCTCGGCGGCCGCGAATCGGCCATCACGACCATCAAGCACATCCCGGCCCAGAAGGGCCGCAGTATCGATTATCCGGACGACGTCCATCCCGGCCTGGTCGACGGGCTCAAGCGGAAGGGCTTCGACCGCCTCTACACCCATCAGCACGCCTCCTGGCAGGCCCTGCGCGAGGGGAAGAACATCGTCGTCGTGACGCCGACGGCCTCGGGCAAAACGCTCTGCTACAACCTCCCCGTCCTCCACGACGTCCTGACCGATCCCTCGAGCCGGGCCCTATACCTGTTTCCGACCAAGGCCCTAGCCCAGGACCAGAAGGCCGAGCTCGACGAGACGATCAAGCTCCTGCCCGGCGAGATCCGGATCTTCACCTACGACGGCGACACGCCCCAGGACGCCCGCAAGGCGATCCGGGCTCGCGGCCACATCG
>Ga0315277_10004547_pt1 | contig 18497 bp, 17 predicted proteins | sample YL17G05_15_MG_FD_203695 | JGI IMG/M metagenome (GOLD analysis project Ga0315277, IMG submission 203695) | Sediment microbial communities from Yellowstone Lake, YNP, Wyoming, USA - YL17G05_15 | ecosystem: Environmental > Aquatic > Freshwater > Lake > Sediment | place: USA: Wyoming | collected...
TTTAAGGCTTCCTGGTGTTTCTCGTTCAAATCCTTCTCTTTCTGCAGCAAGTTTTCCGGGTCGGACCTGATTAACGATATATCCACCTTGGCTTCCGTTATCAGCTGAGTCGTCCGTGCATTCAGCTTCGCATCCAGGTAGACCATGAAAAAATGGTGACAAGTATCTGGACGTATCGCGATTGCGATCGTCCCGTCCGGGTTGAGCTCGGTGCTGTTATAGTCTTCGAGCTTGCATCGGTAAAATGCCTTGCACGCGGGGCATTGCACGCGGAATTTATAGTCCACGGTTCAAGTCCTCGATCAAGTGGCTTACGCAAGATAAAATTGGTCTCAAATAATTTATATTTACATCCGCATAGAATTCGATGCCATATTACCCACCATTGCGCTCATGAAAGCATATAAAATTTAAGCTCGATTTCTGTAGCATGGCCGAGCAAGAAGCACTGCGATGGAAAAAACTGCCGTTTTTCATACGCGCGAGCGGTATCACCAACATTTTGATATGGGGGCTGATGGCCGTGCAATATTTGTATTTCTTTGCAGTATCTGGCGCGCTGTTCACGGCTATCATCGGGGAGTTTTACGTGATGTGCTTGGGACTCGTGTTTTCTGGGTTTGCCTTGTTTTGTTTCCGAAAAAATACCCGGTTATACACCGGGATCGGCAACGGGATTCAATTCACCAACGCCTTGGTATTCCTCGCGCTGGCACTTTTTTTTAATGGTCCTTTTAGCATCCTCTTGTTTCTCGTGGAGATCGGGCTCGCTTGTTTTAATATCTTGGCGGTTATCGAAGCATCGATCGTCTCGAAAAAATTAACCCGGAACGGAGCGTCGAAGCCATTCACGTTGCAACAACGGCGCCAATTCTTGCGATCCGGGGCCATGATCGTGGTCATCTGCACGGCGGGACTCGGGGTAGCCTCCATGAACTCGTTCTGGATGACCGTGACAGTCCAAGCCCCGGCCACCGCCAGGACCACGAGCAGTTATTGGGGCGGGCCGACCTTGCTTGAAACACCCGTTACAAAGGAGACCATGCCTGTCAACAACTGGACATTGCTGATCACGCCGGGCAGCATCTTCAATGCCTCGTCCGATTTCGGCAACGGCTCGATCGCTCGCGTCGAAACGGTCTACCTTCCACCGGATACCGTCACCAACTACATGAACTACACGAAGGGTGCCCGCTCGTACCCGAACGGCACGGTCACCCTCTCCGCTCCGCTCCCCATCACGACGGCCAACGTGTCGATCACGTTCACGTACATCCGGAACTGGCCGGTGCTGCAGATGCTGGGCGAGACCAACGCGACCGTGATCGAAAACAGGTTCGGGGATTACATCTACGACGCTGACCCGTTCGCTGACATTGGCTCGACCTACATGTTTCAATTGTACGATTACTGGAACGTCAAGTTCTACCTCCAGGTTAACGCGTTTGGCGAGTATTCACATGTTTTCAATTACTTGAACGTCGTTCCCCGTGCGATCCAGGCATTGGATTGGGCTTCCTCGCTTTGGCAACAATTCCTGGGCGTCAGCTTCGACTGCGAGCAAGAAGAGTTCCCGCAATCCCCGCTTAACCGTCCCGGGTACATCCCCCTTTTTCCCGGGAGCCTCATCCCCGATTCGTGGGGAGGCCTCAAGAAATATTGGTACTGGTTGAACGAGCAGAACGAAACCTTGTATGCCGCTGCGAGGGCTGCTTATGAGGGCGTGTTCCAGCACGCCCTCGATATCGGGAAGGAGGTCTACGTGGTCTTGGTCCCGAGCGATTTCAGCGAATACATCGACAGCGACCAGGATTACCACGCGAATCCGACACTGCCATTCACGACTCTCCCGAACGTCCGTTACGGGCAAATGTCATATCACAATGACGACCCGGCCGGGGGCTTCGCGTGCTACCGGGATTGCGTCGAGCAGATACAGCAACTCGGCAGCCGTGGCCAATCGATGTTGCTGGGCTGGATTAGCAACGATGCAACGTATTACACCAACAACGAAACCGGGTTCCAGCGTTACGTTGATGATTGCCTCATCGCGCAAGCCGCCGGCATCACCGAGATTTTCCACGCGCCGATCTATAAATTGCAAGAACAGTTCGGCGACGGCGTCGTCGTGCGATTGCACGATCTCTTGAACGAGGCGTCGAAGGAACGATATGTGATCCGGGTCGTGCAATTTACGTATCCGCTCTTGTGGGACTTCTGGAAGAATTTCAATAAGCCCTTGCTGGGATTGATTGTCTGCGGAACGATCCTTGCCATTTCCATCGTGGAGATCTTTTCAAAAATCAAGGCCCGCTCGAGAAAAGGGCATTAATCCCATTTCTTGCTCGGGGTTCGATGTTCAAGCAACGTGAGGCGTGACGTCGTTCCAAGTGGCCAGCGTGGCATCGGCTGCCCGGTGAACGTGATCATCGTAATATCCAAATGAAAGCACGTAACCTGTTCCACCGCACCGGGTAAACCAGGACGTTTCATATGCATATGTTTTCGTCACGCGAACGGCCATGTTGGCAGCTGCCCACGTCGAGTTAAAAATGTCCAGCCACGTGTCGCGATCATCGTAATACAGCCGCACGAATCGATCACCCGCGCTGTACACGGTACCGTATTCGCAAGCATACACGGGATCGCTCCAGTTGGCCATAAATGCGGGGCCCGGATACGTCGTTATCCGGAACATGGATGTCCTATTCCAACCACTAGGGTTCAAGGGAATGCACATGTCCACCGAGGCATCCAGGTTGAACGTCATGAACACGTCCCGCTTCATCTTGTTGACCACGTAGGGCACGCTACCTAGATAATATACGTAAGTCGTGTGCAAACTCCATTCATATGTTTGTGAGAACATCGACGGGGTCGACCACGAGAAATCCGTCAGGTTTAACGCGGTCTGGTATAATGACGCGTTCTCGCTTATGAAAAAGTTCCAAATAACATCCCGGGTCTCGTCATACTTCACCATCATGGAAAAGTTCAAGTTGATCGTGAAACCCGGCATCGACACGTTGAGATGAACCGCGGGCTCGTGGTAAGCACCATCAAACCCCGAGAGGTTCCACGCATCAACGATCAGCGAGAAATGCTGGAGCGGCGCCTCGAATGACTCGGGATATTTCACGTAGAACATCCAGAGGTGACCATCGTTATCCAGGCAGGCGTCGTAACTCCCGATGAAGGTATCGAGATCGTAACTGCGGAGGAACACGAGGGGCTCGCTCCAAAGCAACATGGAGGTGTTGAACCGTCGCACGCCTAGCTCATCCATGTAGTTCAGACCGTAGATGTCCGAACTGTTCTGGAACCTGTACATTTTGTATATGTTATTAGCAGTGCCGAGATATCTCACGTCGGACACATTATCATACGAATAAAAAGATAACGAATGTGGCAAGGTCAAGTCGATGGAATCCACGTACATCAGCGTGATCATGCACAAAAGACCTATCGCGAGCACCTGCCGGTTTTTGCCGTGCCACGTCACTGAGTTTTTCTGGATGTATTTCCGGTTCACGTAAAACGCGAGCAAGAGGAGGCTCGATGTGCCCACCAAGGCGACGATATTAAAAGGAATCGAACTATAATCCGGATACATCCCCCAAAACACCTTCAAGTAGTGCAGGAACGAGCCAAATACCGCGACGATGCCAAACACGGTTATCCAGAATATCGTCGCGCCATCCTTCGCTGTTTTCTTATCCAGCGAACGGTGAATGATGTCCTCGATCGATTTCTTGATGTCCTCCTGGAAGGCACGAAAAATCCGCACCAGCATCACGCTGGAGATTGCAATCCCGGCGATGGTGATGATAATCGTGAGATTCAGCGGAAAATTGACCAAACGGAGTGCCCATTCTGCCGATGATGATATATCGACGGTATCCAAGTAGGGATAGAAGTATTGAAAAATTGCAGCTGCCGCGTATAGCGGGCCAAGGATAACCTGGTAAAGGATAAAAATGATGAAGAAAAGCCGGAGATACGCGTTGTCCTTCTTGATCCGGGGCAGGACGAGCTTCCACGTGATCGCCGCGCAGATCAGGCTGGCAGCAATGCCACTAATGCCCAGTATAAAATCTTGCCACCAGAACTGTACCCAAAAACCTGCGGTCATGTACCCGTGCAAGTTTATGTTTACGATGCTGCTCGGGTCGACAAACAATATTACAGCGATGCCGTGGCCGAGCTCGTGCAAGAGCGTGCCAATGGTCACCGTGGGAATGGCCAGGATTATCACGGTGCCAAGCATCGAAAAAAAATCGGCATGATATTTCTTTATCCCGGTCGATAGAGATGCGATTCGCATAGGAATCAAGATTCCATTCCTTTTATGGTAAAGAATTAAAATGATTTTCGCTTGCGCGTTCCAGTAGGAAAAATGTCCCGGAATTCACTCATGCTTTTTTCATACCCTGCAGCTTGGCAAGCCAAGCACTACACTTGACTATTTCCTTGTTTGCCTTGGAGAATCCTTGCTTGAACAATTCTTCTTTGATAGATTTTGCCTTGAAGACCCGGTCAAGTGCCTTGTCGATTTTCCCTTCGGTTTCGAGGACTTTTGCTTCCTCGACATACGCCTTGTACATTTCCTCGTAATTGCGGTTGAGACGGGCGATTTTTTCATCGACGAATTGCCGCAACGCCTGGTCGCTTAACGCGATGCTCGCGATGAAGTTGAGAACCTTTTCTATGTTGCGATTCTCCTTCACGGAAATATCGAAGGGCCCGACCATCCGGTCTGTGATCGATGCGATCGCCAATGCATCTTTCACTTCTTCAATGGTTTTTGCCGGGGGGAGATCGATCTTGTTGGATAGCAAGATCAGCGGCAATTTCGCAGCTTCCGGGCTTTTCACCACGTCCCACAAGTAAGCCTTGGCCTGATCAAACCGGGCAGCATCGCTAGCGTCGACCGTGAAGACCAACAGGTCTGGTTTTTTCCAGTAATTTCGCCAGTTGGTGCGGTATGCTTCTTGGCCACCCACATCGTTGAACACGAACTGGACACCCCCGAGCGCGATGCGGGAGATGCTCACGCCGACGGTCGGCGCGTGGTCCAGGAATTTTTCCTGCTTGATGTAATCAACGAAGGTCGTTTTGCCGGCAGCGTCCAGGCCGAAGAGGAAGATCGACAAGATCTTTGGCTTCTTTGCTTTTGCGCCAGCAGCTGCAACGGGTTCCGTGGATCTCAATCGAGCTAATTGGGATGCAGTTTTTTCTTTTGCTTCCCGTCCTTGGCGGTCGTTAGCCTCTTTTGCCTTGGAACTCAAGGATTCCAGCAATTCCACGTCATTGTTGTCGACGATAGCACCGGCAGCTTGGATATCGGACAAGATCCTCTCGGCGATGTTGAAATTTGCTATGGCATTGTAATAATTATTGGCTTCCAGTGACGCCTTTCCCTTTTCCAGGAATTCCTTGAATGCGCTGATTTTTTCGGACATACGATCCGCGTACCTCGTTTAAAATCAAATAAATAGTACCTCGTTTAAAATTAAATAAGTATTCTTGGTGATTTTCGATCGCCGAACCAGCTAAAAAATCTCGCGTGAAAGGACTCATCTACACGGTTTTTGATGAAAAACTTGGGCCCATAGCAAAAGTATGCCAGCCCGCGGATCTCTCACCCCCGGAATTGCAAGAGAAGGTGCCCATGATGGTCATGAACATCGCCAGCAATATGCAAGAGGTCGTGCAAGCGATTGCCACCATCCCAATCCCCGCCTTCGGCATAAAGTCCCTGGTTCGCTTCATCAAGTTCAACGACCCGCAACTGCGCGGCGGCATCGGGGAAGCTGCCCTGGTACTGCTTTTTGATGAGGCCGAGGACACGATTTATTACAAGTATATCAAGCAATTCGAGGAAGTTTTTAACAAGTACGCCAAGGTCGCGAAGAGTTTCCAGGAAAAAAAAGCCCCGAAAACCCATTATACAACGCTCCTGGGGAGCATGTCGGACGAGTTGCGTGGCCTCCTCGAAGTGTTGGAAAAGGAAGAAACCGGGGGCGAAAAAACTCGTGCATTCGCGAGCGATGAGTCGGAAGCGAGCAGGGATGAATTCGCGTTCAAGCTCGTGATTCTCGGCGATGGTTCCGTCGGAAAAACGTCTCTCGTGCTCCACTTCACGGACAAGGCTTTTCGCCAGACATACTTGCCCACCATCGGAACCAACTTGAGCGAGAAAAACGTTGAGTTTGATGGCATCAAGGTGGGACTCGTAATTTGGGATATCGCAGGCCAGGCCAAGTTCAACAAGTTCCGGAAGAACTTTTACAAAGGGGGAAAGGGCGTGTTCATCGTGTTCGACTTGACGAGCAAGGAATCGTTCAAGAACGTCAAGGCCTGGTACGACGATGTTGTTTCCACGATCGGCACTGTGCCGTGCATCGTCATCGGCAACAAGCTCGACTTGAAAGAAAAACGAGAAGTCGACGATGCTTCTATCGCTGCATTGAAAGCCGAGCTCAAATGCGACGTGGTACTCACGTCAGCATTGACTGGCGATCACGTGAACGACGCGTTCATCACCATGGCCAGGTTGATCCATATGCTCAACCATTGAATGCTTTAATTCCTTGTTTTTAATGAAGTTCAAGCATCACGAAACCAGCGCTATGACGACGAGAAAATACATGAGGATCGCCCCAGCCAACACGAGTACGTGATACACCTCGTGGGAACCGAAGGTGCCGGGAACCGGATCGGGTTTCTTGATGGCATAGACCACGCCACCGGTTATCAGGAGCACCGAGCCGACGATAAAGATAATGATGCCGGGAACCGGGATCGCCGTTACAGCAATAATCATCGACACGATGCAGACCACGGCCATAAGAAACGAGAAGATAGGCGTGAACACGCGGGGAATCCGAGCCCAGAACAATCGTAACATCGTGCCTACAATCGCTAAACACCACAACGTCACCAGGGCTACCGGGATCATCACGCCGGCACCGTAACGGGAGATAGCAGGCGAAAATGAACCAATAACCAAGTAGAAAACGGTTACATGATCCACCCGCCGCAGCATCTCCTTCTCCTTTTCCGGTTTCCGGACCAGGTGATAGGTCATCTGCATGATCCAAAAAAGGATGTTCGTGATCGCAAACACCACGGCGAGAATAAGATTGACAATATTCTCTTGCACTGGCGCCTGGAAAAACAGCCATGCTATCCCGATCCCGTGGAAGCCGAGACCTGCCGCGTTGACCGCGGCACTCCACTTTTCTGCATCCATCATGCGCGGTCGCACCATCACGGCCTGGTGAAGAACGTAACGCAATATTATTGAAAATCGAGCATTTTTCCTTCGTATTTTTTCAACGTCGGTAAATCCGCTCCCAGTACCTTCATCTGGAGGATCGACCCTTCCTTTGCTTCCTTCACCCAGTTCAGGTTCATCATACTCGCACCGCGAGGACCAGCGCCGGGATCGATGGTCCTGGAGCCCATTTTCGCTATCGTGACAGTTTTTCCTTCAACAACAGCCTTCAGGGTATCCTGGAGAGTTCCTTTTTTCACCATGACCGTGAGGAGGACGTCGCCGCTTCCCACCTTCGAGACTACCTTTATGAATATCGTTGCCATATGATTCAACTCTACATCCCGCCTCTTTATACCTTTCAAGTTTAAAAAAGAAAATGAGACCCGTTGGATCGCAACGTCGCCACGGGTAAAGCCCGTCATTCACGCCCACGTGATCTTGAAGGCATACGCGTGATCGCAAGGCTTTTTCGCGGGGAGCTGGATCTTCAAGCCGTGGTTCGTGACCTTCCACTTCAACGGCACGCTGTTGCCGAGCAAGTGGATCGACGCGATGTCGGAGTCCTCGACGATGTACGGTTCTTCCGGGAACTCCGATTTCGGTGCCGGTGGCTGGGTCAGCGTCTTGATCGTGAGCTCGCCATTTGCAGGCCAACCGAGCGCGAACGCGTAGACCGCATTACCCTTTGTCACGAACCGTATGTCCTCCGCTGTGTACGACCGTGTGTAGTCTTGGTCATCGTTGAAGCCACCATCCTTATCCATCCGCGTCGGGCCTTCCTCGGCGACCACCCACGGCGTCGTCCCGAACACGGCTTCCTTGTTGACGCTCAACCAGCGGCCGAATTCCTTGAAATTCTGCTGGACTTCCGTAGGAATTTCACCGTTCGCTTTCGGTCCGAAGTTGAGCAATAGATACCCGTTCTTTGCAATGCGGTCGATGAACGCGTGTATCAAGGCCGAAATCGGTGTGTATTCCTCGCCCTCGATGTGGCACCAGCTCTTACGGCCCATCGAGGTGTCCGTGATCCACTTGTAATGCGTGAGCTTGTCGGCGCGGCCGCGCTCGTAGTCCAGCAGGCCCATGCCGGGCGGCATATTGAAGTCCTTGTAGATGATCTCGACTTCCGTGCCCCATTCTTCAGCCTTGTTGTAGTAGTATGCGGCGAGCTTGCGCTTATACTTGTCGTGGATGCGCCTCAGGCAGAAGTCAAACCAGATGAGATCGGGCTTGTAAGCGTCGATGACTTCCTTGAGCTTGGCGAACCAAATCTCGTTGAACTCCTTATCGGGGCGGTCGAGGCGCGGGTCCGAGTACCCGATGCCCTTTGTTGCAGCGTGTGGCTTGCCGTAGAAATCCGCGTATTTCGGGTCGCCCGTGTCGAGCCCGGGGTCATGGTTGTAGAAGTACCAGAGATTGGCGTGGTGAAACGTGCAGATGAATCGCATGCCTTGCTTGCGGATTGCTTTTTCCAGCTCACCGACGATGTCCCGCTTCGGTCCCATGTTCTTGGCATTCCACTTGTTGACCTTCGAATCCCACATGGAAAAACCGTCGTGGTGCTCAGCAACAGGTCCAGCAAATTTTGCACCCGATTCCTTAAACAGTTTCGCCCACGCGTCGGCATCGAACTTTTCCGCCGTGAACTTGGGAATGAAATCCTTGTAGCCAAACTCGTCCAGGGGCCCGAACGTGTCGACGTGATGTGCCCAGATAGGGGAAATAAAACCACGGTACATCATGTTCGGGTACCACTCGTTGCCGAACGCGGGCACCGAGTACACACCCCAATGGAAGTAGATGCCCCACTTGCCATCGTCGAGCCACTGCGGCTGCTGATGACGCTTTAATGAATCATACGTCTCTTCGTATTTGATAGGCATGAGATACATATTGCGGGAAGGTTAAAAAAACGATGTGGCAGTTTGTGCAACAATTTCAGTGTCCCCGCGGCAGTAATCGCTCGCTCCGCCGCTCATTGACGAAAGTCTTCTCGATAAACTCGTCGAGGGCGAATAGCTTGGAGCGCTCCATTAACGGGTCTTGCAAAAGGAGTCCAAACTTGTTGCGAAGTTCCATGTAAAGTTGCGTCGTGATCTTCTTGATATCGACATGGCTCATCTTTGGATCGTGCACAAAGAGCAAGATAATCTCCTTTTCCATGATTTTATGTTTCGATAAGCACATGTGATGCCGCGTGAAAACGATATCCTCGAGCTCTTCTCCGGGAAAAAGCTTCAAGCCGAATTGATTCAATGCACCGACAAAGCCTGCGATCAAATCTCCTTGAATCGTGATCTTCTCGAACAAGGCATCATACAGGAGAATCCCACCATCGGAGAATATCATAATGGCATAAATCATGATGATCGTTGCTTGCTCGGCAAGGGGATTCTTTAACGTGATCTCGATTCAAAAAAGAAAAAATCAGTGCACGGTCACGGTACCGTCGATCATGATGATGCGGCGTTTGAGTTTTCCCGGGATGAGTGCCCGTCCCTTGAACGTTTCCACCATTCACCATCCACCTCCAAGTTTACCGTTCACGATGATGGGGAGCAAGTCATCATCGAGGAAAAATCTTGCAGACGAGTACGTGCGCAGCTTGTTGGAACTCGTCACCACGGCTTGCTTGGCGACGAGGGGATTCGAGAGAATCCGTGATGTTACCTTTTACCTGATGTTCCGTGATGTTATTTAGATGAAGTGATCAGGCAAAACCGATGCGTGACAACCAATCGTGGCACCGCGTGGTCCACTGGTGCACGTCAGGATCATTTTCCGCGAGACCAAGCCCGTGCGCGCCGTGCTCGAAGACGTGGAGCTCGTGATCGATGCCATACCGAGCAAGGGCATCGCTGAACGAGGTCGAGTGCACGAGCGGCAACGCCTGGTCGTCACGCGTCGTCCAGATGAATGCCGGCGGCGTCGCTTTGTTAACTTGTTGCTCCGTGGAGAGCAAGGGCAAGAGACCTGGATCTGGATGCCGCCCCAGGAATTTGGCACGGCAGCCGATGTGCGCGTTCGCGTCCATATTGATGAGCGGATAACACAGCACCATGCACGCCAAAGCGTCGGGCTCGCTGTCGATTGCATCATCGTGATACCCTTCGGGGAACCAATCGCGCCGCTGCAGCGTGCCGACCATAGACGTCAAGTGCCCGCCTGCCGAGAATCCAAGCATCCCGATGCTGTCCCGGTCGATGTTGAAACGGGCGGCATAATGGCGGAGGTATCGCACGGCGCGCTGGGCGTCCAAAAACGGGACGGGAAAGAAAAACGGGTAAACCCGGTAGTTGAGCACGAAGGACGGGATGCCCATCGAGTTCAACCACATCGCGATGGGCGCGCCCTCGTGCGGCGCCCGACCCGCGTATCCGCCACCGGGTGCCACGATCATGGCCGGCCGGGGTTTGTCAGATGCAATGGTATACGGGTCGATGCTCGGGATTTCCAATGCCTTGATACGAAGCCCTTTCCGTGCTCGCCATCCACTTTCCTTGATGGCGAGGCCGACATTCGTGGACGGGATAGCATCACCCCAGATCAGCAAGGGAGTGTGGGACTGGTCGTTCATAATCAAGTATCATCCTTTCGAGAAAAACACCAGCAAGACACCGACAATGAATGTTCATAGATATCTAACCATTACTCAACCGAATGCCAAGAGCATCCAACGTGAAATTGAAAATCTAGCATCGCCAAGTGCTTGTAACGAGAATCAAGAACGGAGATCAATGTTATGAAACTCAAAACAGAAGGTCCCTCGGGTCAACGACGAAGGCGCCCAGCGGTAACTCGCAACTCTTCTTGTAATGCAAGGAGGCTTGATCCGAATAGATGGCGTGCGGAGATATCGATAGAATAATAACCTTCTTCACTGAAGAATTGTTCATGAAACGTGGTGGCGACCTCGAGAATGTCAACATGGCCCATCGACTACAATCTTTCCCGCCGGTTCGACTTGGCGTTGAAGACTTGATGTGGGCGGGAGCGCAAAAGCATATCGTGCACGGGCTCGGGGAGATCGATATTTCCAAGGTACGAGCATGGTTTCGAGACCAGAAGGAAAAAGAAGGCGAGAACCTTTCATTTACCGCTTACGTCATCAAGTGCCTGGCAAAAGCAGTCGAGGACTACAAGTTCATGCATGCGTACCGAATGAAGAAAGACAAGGTCGTCATCTTTGATGACGTTGACATCAACGTGATCGTCGAACGCGACCACCCCGCGATAGAAGGCAAGAAAATGCCGACGACCTACATCGTGCGAGCGGCAAATACCAAGAGCTTCCGCCAGATCAACGACGAGATCCGTAACGCACAAAAGGCCGACTTGCAGAAAGGCCCGAAAGCAAATCGGGGCAACATATACCTCAAGTTACCGCGGTTTATCCGCCACGCAATTTGGCGGAGGATCCTGAAAGATCCCTTTTACCACAAGAAAATCGCAGGAACGGTGGGCTTGACCGCAATCGGCATGTTCGAGAAAGGCTATGCCGGTTTTGCCATCCCGATCACGCCGTCCACCTTGACCATGACCCTGGGGGGCATCTATGAACGGCCGACGGTCGTGAATGGAAAGATCGAGATCCGGGAGGTGATGTGCGTGACCATGAGCGTGGATCACGACGTCGTCGATGGCGGGCCGGCCACTCGGTTTATGGTGAAATTCGGCGAGTTGATGCGGGATGGATTTGGATTGAATGAAAGTTGATAGGCAGACTTTTTTTGCTGGATTTTGGAAACTCGCCTTAGAGCACGGAAGCAAAGAAAAAAAAAGAAGAAAGAAATCTTGGAGTTCCAAAGATTTTGGAATGCTCTCAGGTTTAATGTTGATTCTAAGGCACTTTGACGATCGAGACGAATGTATAGGCTTCTGCTGCAAAGATGTCCCTTGAACCTGCAGCCACGTGATAAGAATACGTCCAGATTGAAAAGGAACTTCCTTTTACTAGCGATAATATATCTTCAATAGCCACGGTGAAAGTATTGGTGGTCGCCGATGCGGTATATGACCGCGAAGAGTAAATGGTACTATTTCCTTTGATATAGATTTTGAAAAAGTCGCCATCTACGGCCTCAACAGCGTATTGTGCAATCACCTGATAGTACCCGGTCTCGGGAACGACATACAAATCCGATGTGAGATTAAACGCACCGTGACTATCATAAGTGATGTTCGTGAAATTCAACATTGCATTTCCACTGTTGGAGAGAGCCTGTCCAGATAATCCAACATAAGCCCTTGCCTTCGGCAATACATACGAGTTATTGATCGAAGTGAAAACCGCATATCCTCCAAATGCAACGCCAACAAGTCCAATGACGAGGGCGATGCACGCTAGTGAATTTTTCCTGTCCGACATTTCGATCACCATTTAAATTCGAAATTGACAGACATCGTCACAATTTTGGCCTTTATGAGTTTTGAGTTTTGTGATGTAACCCGACGAGATCGGCATCGAAGAATCAAGGTGTGACTAAAATGATATCGCTATTTCGATAAAGATACCCACGAAGCTTTATTTGCTTTAAAGAGGATATTGCGACATCCATAGGAAGGGATGATTCTCGTGGTTGCCCGAAATGACGCCGCATACGACGCGCTGCAAAAGCACCTGGACAAGATGCCGCTCGGGTTTCCCCGCACGCGGTCCGGATCCTACAGGAACGTGCTCAAGTTTATTTTTAGGAATGAAGACGAGGTCCGGGTTGCCATACACATGTCTTACAAGCCGGAATCGATAAAGACCATCCACGAACGCATCGGGGGCATGTCACTTGAAACCGTTCAATCCGCCTTGGAGAGTATGGAACGACACGGTGGCGTGATGAAAATCGAACGTGACGGGGAGCCACGGTATTATTTACATCCGTTCCTTCCGGGCATGCTTGAATATGGAATACTCGGGGAATATCGGGACAAGGGCTCCATTGCCACGCTGCACGACAACACGGATGATTTCATGTTCAAGTACGTCATCGACATGTTCTGCGCGGAACGACGACCGTTTCGTGAAATCCCGATCGAGGCAAGCCTCACCCCGGAACATGGAGTTGCGACATACGACGAATTGTATCACATCATCAACTCTTGCACGAAATTCGGCGTTTTGCACTGCATGTGCAGGCTGGGGTCGAAGCTGTACCACGACGGCTGCAAAAAAACAGATCGCCTTGAATCGTGCATGGTATTTAATGACTATGCAGCTTCTACGATAAAGGTCGGCATCGCGCGCGAAATTACGAAAGAACAGGCCATGGAGATTGCCAGGAAGAACGAAATGGACGGGCTCGTGCTGCAGCCTGAGAACACGCAAAATCCCGGGTGGATGTGCTCTTGTTGCTCGTGCTGTTGCGGCTTTCTCCACATGCTGAAATCGGTTCCACGACCTGCCGATTTTGTCCATGGCAATTTTCATGCCACGATCGATAGCGCGTCTTGCATAGGATGCGGCACGTGCGTGAAACGGTGCCAGATGGACGCGATCACGATCGGCGATGGCAAGAAAGCACAGATAAACGAAGCCCGTTGCATCGGTTGCGGGTTGTGCGTGCCGACATGCAAGAAAAAAGCGGCGCGCCTCGTTCGCAATGCCGCGGACTATATCCCGCCGGTCAACCTCGATGCATATAAGGACTTGTTGATGGAAAAGAAGAAGGGAAGGCTCGGCCGGGCAGGCGTGTTGTTGAAGATGCTTCTCAAGATGAAACAATAGCACGACATAACCAATAGCATGCCTGGCTCTTTGAAACTATACGCGGGTGGCCTTGCAGGGCTTCGCAAAGCCCACTCCGACCAGCCCGGCAAGCAAGACGAGAGGGATGGCGAAGGCCGGGACATTGATGGAAACCGGGGGCGCGATACCTGCCATGGCGTGAAACTCGTCGACCATCTCGCGCGTGAGGTCGATCCAGCGATAACCATTTTCCTGGGACCACGCGATGTGGGTGCCTTCGTGGAACTCGTTCCACGTCTCGACGTGCACCCACACGGGGTAGGCATCCAGAACAGATTGCCAGTGCTGGAGATACTTCTCGTCTGTACGGGGGACGAAGCCAGTGCTTCCAGCGCCGAAACAGTACAGGCCTGGCGACACCTCGCCGACCGGAATACCTCGCTCGGCGGGTAACACTGGGCCCGGGCAGCATGCCCCCCACGGGCACACGACATCGACACCTGCCTTGACCCAGCCCTTGGACCCCACGAACATGACTATGCGGTTGAACCGTTCCTGGAACTTTGCCTTGCAATAGCCGAGGACCGAGGACCCGACGTCCGAGAACCATTCGGTACCGTAAAGCCAGACCACGTTGCTGCCGTCGGGCGCGGTGAACAGCTGGACCGGGTCGACCCTGTCGAAAAACGCGGCGATCGACTGCCAGAACATCTCCTGCCAATACGGGTCGTCGAGGTCGGCACCCCGGAGCGTGCTCCAGCAAACGTCATAGGGCGTGCCAGTCGTGACGCTGATGTTGTTGCAATACAGGCATTTCTGGCACGTCGTGTCGAAAAACATGCAGATCTTCGGCAGCACGTTGTTTTTCGCGTCGTTGAGCGACGTGGCCTGGCCCTCCGCCACGAGCTTCGCGGGCATGGCATTCCAGGTCGACACGAGCTGCTCCAGGCCCTCGATCGACCAGTTCCAAGGTGGTAACCCGTTGTACCAGTAGACCGGCATCAACACGTCGATGCCTGCCCGCATCATGCACCGGATCTCCCATTCATGCCACGCTGGGTTCATCCAGTCGAACCATGACGTGATGTTCTCCATCGTGCCGTTCACGAGGCTGCCGGGAATGACCGAGCCGTTTGCATAGTAGGAGGGCGCCTGTGCCGGCGGATGCTCCGACAGCGCGTCGTGATACAACGTCCCGGAGCGGTTGATCACCCAATCCATCGGATCCGTGGGGCCTGGCCAGCCCTCGGGGAACGTGGCATTGCCGATCTTGTCGAGGTTGGCCTGCGACCAGACGTCAACCACGTGAGGAGCGAAACCGGTGGTTCCCGTGGCCTTGTACCAGTAAAAGTAGCTCGTGAAGACGACACGCTCGCCTGCATAGGCTTGGGCACGCGCTTGGAAGTAACGGTTATAGAAGATGGGAACCGTGACGGACAAGATGCTATACCCGAGCATCACAAGCATGAACACCAGCGGGATCGCTTTTATCGCCACCGGTTTCCACGAATTTCGTGCCACGCGTGCCATCAGAACCACATCCAGAAGAACTCGTTGATGTTTGACCTGAACAACGTGGGCATGTTGGCCAGGAACAGCATTCCCCCGGCAATCTCGACCGCGAGCACCACGCAAGCGATGAGCGCGACCTTCCTCGATGACAGCTTCCCACGCCCGGCCGTGTCCACGTGCCCGCCGCGGAGCAAGATGCCGAGCCAGGCCGCATGCCAGGCGAGAAATCCCACGATCAGTACCCAGATCAGCGCCACGTCACCGGCACGCCCGAGATGGGGCGGATACAGCGCGTGGATGGGAATGGCGATGAGTGGCAAGAAAGCGAAGACGGCGAAGCTGCCGTTGATGGCAGGTGACATGCTCTTGACCTTGAAGCATGCCAGGATCGCTGCTTCCACGAGCCACATAACGAGCAAGAACACGATGCCAAGCGAGAAACCCAATGCCTTGTTCGCGAATATCTCCAGGTCGGGATCGCTTGCTATGCTGATGAGGTCATCGGGCGGGATAATCCACGCGGATTGAGCGCCCATGCCAAGCATGCCCGCTACCAGCCCGAGTCGTAACCATCTTGCTGGACTCTGGAAAGGCTTGGCAGCCGCTATCTCGCCGGGGGACCAGAAAAGTTGCCGCATTTTATGTAAAAATGCCATGATATGTATTTTCTTCCCGTGCATTTATCGCAAGCTACTTATTATCGCTTCGTACCTTGTAAGCCGAGGGAAAGGAGGGAAAAGAAAGGAGGAACCGAGGACGCCTGCATGGGTAAAAGAGAGTGTGCCGTCCAGGCCATCCAGTCCGGTTAATTTGGTTGTTGGAGTTTAGATTTCTCCTTGGGTGGGGGAGAAGTGGGAAATTTAATCGAGTAACCCAAAATCTGAGTGGGAAAATAATCTAATCTGTGGGAAATAATATTAGGTCTAAGACCGAGCCCACGAGGCGATTTTCCCCGATTCCTCCATTGTTGCGAGCCTGGTCTGTATTTTCCGCACGTATTCCGGGTCCGATCCAACTTCCGTCGTACTTTATGAGCTGTTAAGTCCCGCTTGTATATAACTCAACGACCCACGTGGTCATTATTGGTCGTTGTCTATTTAAGATTTTCGTTAAACCCAGCAAAGCGCGACAAAAATGCCATCCCGCGGGCTGGCATCCTCCATGGTTGCCTTGCCTCTCGGTTCCTCTTATGCGGGCCTAATTCATGGCGCAACCTATGGAATTTACTGGGAGTCCGGGAAACCATCGCGGGAACCCGGTGCGCCGGCCAACCGTTCCCCGCGGGATTCAATGCCGTGCCCGGCAAAGCATGAATGCTGTCATCGGGTCTTAATTATTAGTAATTATACCGGCGGATAATGTATTTTTCGTAATACGGGAAGAATAAATGTGCATTTTTTAGGGAAAAACTATCAGCACCATCACGGAGAGAAGAACTTCAATCTTCTTGAGGCCGATACACGTGGAACAAGATCAGCCAAGTTTTTCCTTGAGCTTGAGCAACCGATTTTTCTTGTATTCGAATTGGTCGTTGGATAAATCGCCCTTCACGTTCCCAAACTTCAAGTCGATCAACACGCTGTCGAGACGATCGAGGTATCGCATTTTCCCTTGAGAAGACGCGTCGCCGTTGGTCGCGGCCTCGACTTCGTTCAGCACGGCTTCGTAATCGATCGATTCCCCCGGCTTGAAAAGGACGTCGATCATCTCGATCCGGTCCTTCATAGTTGCGGCGAATTCCTCGTCGTCGATGCCCGATGCAAATTCCGCGATGTCGGTGAAGATCCCTTTTGCAGCCTCCTTGTCACCCGTCAATATCGCTAGCTCGGCGATCTCGACCTTTTCTTCGGCACCCAGAGATTTTATCCACGCGTAATCCCGGGCATCCAGCAAAATGATATTCGAAGCCACCTTGTATACAATGTCTGCTTGCTCGCTGGAATCCGCGGTGCCCAGGTCGGATGCTTCGATCGCCGCGACTTTCCCAGATTCAAGCACAATATCGGCCGCCTGCCCACCACGATACTTCCATTTTGGATCAACGAATATCTGGCAAGCATGCTTGCACGGAGCAACGAGCGCGATCGTTACGATTCCCTTCGATTTATTTTGCTCGAATTCTTTCACTGGTACATCGATCTGGTAACATTTCTTGCAGCTCGGACACTCTATATCGATTTTTTTGGTCGCGTCGGCCATCTTGATATCGCCGGTATAAGCACAGATTCGTCTGGGCGGTAGTGACATGTATCAAGTCATTCGATTTGAAGGTTATCCCGTGGTCGTTAAACCTTTCCCGTCTCCATGAGGGCCGATTTCCTCCCCGAGCCAAAATACAACCGGCCGGAAAATAAAAATGCCGCCGCTTCGAACTGCAACCATGCTCGAGAATGCGCGCCTCTTCCTCGATTTCTTGTTTTTCTTTTACCTGGCCATGTGGATCATTTTCCCCGCGTATCTAGCAAACGCTGTCGCGGTCCCGGTCACGAGACATCGCAAAGTCCATCCAATCGATTTCGGTAAATCGTTGCTTGGGCAACGCATCTTCGGCGATGGCAAGACCTTCGAGGGCTTCTTCCTCGCTTCCGCGATCGGTTGCGTTGGTGGCATCGTGCAGGTGCTCCTTTCGCCGCTCTTTTTACAGCCAAGCCTGGCGTGGCACGACCTGTACATGTCCTTGATCGTGCCCCGCGGGGACATCGAGCAGTATGTCACGATCTCGATCCCCGCCATCGTCCGGGCCCTCGTGTTCCCGCCCGGCGCGATGCTTGGCGATCTGCTCGGGTCATTCATCAAGCGCCGGCTCCGCATCCCACGAGGCGCGCCGGCACCCGTCCTCGACCAGCTTGACTTCATCGCGGGTGTCATCTTATTTTCAATGCTATTTTCCTGGTTTGGTGCAAGTTTTTTCCAATTGGACATAAAATACATGATTATCATTCTCGTGCTCACGCCGTTCATCCACCGGATCGTCAACAAGTTAGCGTACAAGTTGCGCGTGAAGGACGTGCCACACTAAAA
>Ga0315277_10004548_pt1 | contig 18490 bp, 13 predicted proteins | sample YL17G05_15_MG_FD_203695 | JGI IMG/M metagenome (GOLD analysis project Ga0315277, IMG submission 203695) | Sediment microbial communities from Yellowstone Lake, YNP, Wyoming, USA - YL17G05_15 | ecosystem: Environmental > Aquatic > Freshwater > Lake > Sediment | place: USA: Wyoming | collected...
TCGCGACGTGCTGGGTGAGAAAAAACGGACCCTGGAGATTCACCTTCAGGACTCTGGCAAACGACTCCTCGGACATTTCGGTCAAATCCGTGCGTTGACGGGGAGCAATACCGGCATTATTGACCAAACCATCAATCCTTCCGAGCTTTTTCAGCGTCTGGCCAACGAGATCGCGGGTGCTCTCCGAATTGCCCAAGTCCGCCTGAAGAGCAACGAACTTTTGATTCTTGCTGCGCTGATGTGATTTGCAGACACGAACCGTCTCGAGCGCTGCCTTCCTGTCCTGCGCATAGTTGACCACGGCAGAGTATCCACCCGCCGCCAATTCGACTGCAATTCCTCGCCCCAATCCGCGGCTTGCGCCGGTGATCAGAACGACAGGCGGAATTTTGCTCATAGAAAGACCCTGACGTAGGTGAAGAGGATCGGATTCGGCTGTGCGGTAAGCCTGGCAACAAAAATACGAAACCGATACCCGAAAGACAAGGATCACCAAGATTGTGCTGATCCACGAAGGTGGATTCTAAAGGGCAAAATTCTTAACATCCGTGCACACTGGGCACCATTTCCACCACACTGTCTGAGGAGTTTGATCATGAATAGATTCGACCGGCGGCAATTTCTTAAATCGTCCATACTTGGAACATCGGGCGCCCTCCTCACTGCCGGGAGCCTGACGCAGGCCGGATGCGCCAGTGCACAAGCATCGACGACGGAAAAGAAGACCATTACGAGAAAGCTCGGGAAGACAGGAATTGAACTGCCGATTGTCAGCTTCGGTGTTATGAGGGCTGACAATCCAGCCCTCGTCCGCGCCGCAATCGATGGTGGTGTTGTCCACTTCGATACCGCACACGGCTACCAACGCGGGAAGAACGAGGAAATGCTGGGGGAGATCTTTAAAGACCGGCCGCGCGATTCACTTGTCGTCGCGACGAAGGTGCCGCCTGTGGAAACAGACAACAAGACCGGATTGCTGAAAGCCGGCTCGACCAGCAAAGCTTTCCTTGAAAAACTCGACATCAGCTTGCGCAGACTGAAGCTCGATTACGTCGACATCCTGTATGTCCATGGTATCACAGCGCGCGATGCTGCACTTTATCCTGCGATGCTCGAAGCGATCCAGAGTGCGAAGAAAGCCGGCAAAGCGCGCCATGTCGGTCTTTCGGTTCACAAGAACGAACCTGAAGTGATCCAGGCAGCCATCGACAGCGGCGTCTATGAAGTCGTCCTCACTTCGGTCAACTTCAAGCAAGGTCACTATTCCCAAGTGAGGGCTGCAATCGCAAATGCTGCAGAAGCGGGACTGGGAATTGTAGCAATGAAAACTATGGCAGGAGGATTCCACGACAAAGAGCGGACGAAACCGATCAACTGCAAAGCGGCACTCAAGTTCGTCCTCAACGATCCAAATGTCACGACTGCCATTCCGGGGAACACCAACTTCGATCACCTGGCGATGAACATCAGTGTGAATCAAGACCTGGCCATGACCGACGGTGAGCGTTCGGACCTGGCGCTCGGCAAATCGGAGAGCGGTCTCTATTGTCAAGGATGTGAGAATTGTGCACCCGGGTGTCCAAAAGGATTACCAATCCCGGAGATTATGCGTGCCTATATGTACACATACGGGTACCGGCAACCCGAACTCGCACAGACTCTTCTCGCGGAGCTCGGTCTCCCGGAAGAACCATGCAGCAACTGTTCACAATGCACTGCGCAATGCGTCAAGGGATTCGACATCGCTGAACGAATATCGGATGTCTGCCGGCTTGCAAGAGTCCCCTCTGAATTCCTATCATAGGTGGATTGCCATGAAACGAGGCTGCATTTTCGCCCTGGTGCTCTTCGGTCCACTGCTGGTCTCGAGCGCGTTTGGTCAGCCGTCCCGCCCAGCCCTTCCCGAGGTCCCCGGGTGGAAACTGACGATCGAAGAGACTATCTACAAGCCGGACAATCTTTGGGATGTCATTGACGGGGCTGCAGATCTCTTTCTCGAGTACAACTTCGTCGATCTTCGCCTGGGCCGGTACATGAACGTTGACAGCGTAGAGATCAAAGTTGAGCTGTACCGCCACGCCACAACGCTGGATGCATTTGGCATCTACTCGCAAGAACGGTATCCGGACTATCATTTCCTTGAAGTCGGTGTTCAGGGATACCGCGAAAAGGGAGTATTGAATTTCCTTGCCGGGCCATGCTACGTCAAGATCTCATCGGTCCAGGCGGGAGATAAGGTTCAGGACGGGCTCCTTGCAATTGGTCACTATGTAGACTCCTATCTTGATCTGCCCAAATCGTTGCCGGGCATTCTTCAGGCATTTCCCAAGCCAGGAAGGATTACAAACTCCGAGCAATACATCGCAAAGAGTTTTCTTGGGTATGGCTTTCTCAGCGGGTCATACGTTGTGAGCTATGAAGAGGGCGAGCCCTTCAAGAGTTTTGTTATCGACGGGGAAAATCCTGGCCAGGCTCAGAACCTGTTGGAGAAGTATCTTGAGAACATACCGAAAGAAGGAATTACGAAGCTCTCGAACGGATGGCTGAAGCTTCGAGACCCGCATAACGGGTCGATCGAATTAGGTTGGAAGGAGAAGTACTTGTTTGGTGTGTATGGGGATGAAAAGCGAACCTCTCGGCTGTCGTTCCTCCAAGAGCTTGCTGACAACCTCGGCGTACTGAAGTGAACGTGAGGTGATGTTCACCGCCTCTGCGCGTAAGTCCGCGACCTCCGCGCAGGACATCCCTTCATGATTCTGAGTTCGGCGTTCATTATTCGAGATTCAAAGAGTAGTTGGTCAATACCAGGCAAATAATGAATATCGAACGCCCAAATACGAAGGAAAGAATTGTAGGGTAAAAGCTCGCCCCAATTACACCTTCAGCACCGGCACATCGATCCAACGTCGCTCCCCCCAGCTCTTCAGCGCCAATTCTGCCAGTTGCACACCCTTCGCACCTTCGAGGAACGTCCAGGGGAATGGCTCCCCTGCGACGGCATGCTTGAGGAACAACTCCCACTGAACCTTGAACGCATTGTCCGTCGCGATCGAGGGGGACACCTCTTTCCACCCATCGAAATAGTTCTCCGGATTCTCGACGTCAGGATTCCAGACGCACGTCGGAGTCTCGGAAGCGCTCTGAGCAACACACTTGTGCAATCCTGCGACTGCTGATCCTTCTGTGCCATCCACCTGGATGGTCAGAAGGTCGTCCCTCCGGACTCGCACAGACCACGAGGAATTGAATTGGCAAACGACACCGTTCTCACAAGTGATCGTGGCATATGCCGAGTCATCCGCAGTGCACGGATATTCACTTCCGTTTTCATCGAGACGATTCTCCAGATGAATAGCCCCGAGGCATGAGACGCCGGAAACCGGACCGAAGAGATTGTCGATGACATATCTCCAATGACAGAGCATGTCCGTGATGATTCCCCCGCCATCTTCCTTGCGATAGTTCCACGAGGGCCGCTGACATGGTTGCTCTCTCCCGTCGAATACCCAGTACCCGAATTCGCCCCTCACAGAGAGGATCTTGCCGAAGAATCCAGAATCGATCAAGTGTTTGAGTTTCATCAGACCTGGCAACCAGAGCTTGTCCTGGACGACGCCGTTTTTCACCTTTGCCTTTGCGGCTTCACGGCATAGCAGCATCGCCTCCTCAAGGTTCGGAGAAAGAGGTTTTTCACAATAGAGCGATTTGCCGGCGCGGATCGCCTTCAGTACACCGCCCTTCCTCATGCTGGTAGTCTGTGCATCGAAATAGATCTGGTTGTATGGATCAGACAGGCAGGAATCGAGGTCCGTCGAAAACCGTGTCAAACCATACTGCTGCGCGAGCGAGCGGAGCTTCTCCTCATTGCGGCCGACAAGGATCGGATCCGGCATGATGATTTCACCGCCCTTCGATTTGACACCACCCTGGGACCTAATGGCAAGTATCGAGCGCACCAGATGTTGGCGCGTCCCCATGCGGCCCGTCACTCCGTTCATGATAATGCCGACGTTCATCGTTCTTGCGTTCTCCATAGCTTGAATACAAGGTCCAAATCCTATTACGTCCACTTTCAGCGGGCGTCAGGCTTTGTCGTTGACTGCGGGTGGGCGCCCGCCGGGAGCGGAGGGACATCAATGCCAGCCTTCGGCAACGTGCCTTCTAGTTCCTGGCGCCAGTGGGCGACATCTCCAGCGGGACCATAGCAATAGATCATCTGCATAGGTTTGTCGCCGGTGTTCGTAAGCTGATGAAACACTCGACCGGGGATGAACACTGCCTGACCAGCCTCGATTTGTGCACGCTCCTCACCGAGGCACATTTCGCCTGAGCCATCGACTATAAAGTAGACTTCTTCCTGGTCCTGATTGTGCCAAGGGACTTGTCCTCCCCCCGGTTCCAATGTCACGAAGCCCATAGAAAAATTCTTTGCCTGTATTGGCGAAGCCCCACCGACCAGATTTTGAGTTCTCCTTCTCGCAGGATATGACCGCCCCTGAATTCTCTTCAGATCTGCAGTAATCATAGATAGTCCCCTTGCGCCAGCAATCTTTCTCTCTTTCTTTACTGAGTCCTCAAAACGGGGGAAAAGGCGTAGATGTCGGACACAAACTGGGATATGGAACAAAAGCAGTGCCCACAGTTACAAGCTACTGCAGAAAGGAGTGAAAGGCAAATCCCGCTATCGAAAAAGCTCGCTAGAGAATTACGCGACCGCGAAGTCGGTGACCGAAATTCTGCACCACGTCGGAGTGCTCCGCTGAAGTTCAGCGGCTCCACGATCGAGTCGGTTCACAGGTGAAACGACAACGAACCGATGAGGATGTGAAATTCATGTTGCGAGTCACTGTAATCCGAGTGACCGGAGAATTCCCATCTCAAGTCCCCGCAGCTCCGCCAGTCCTCGCATCCTGCCAAAAAGGGAATAGCCCGGGTAGATGCCCTCCTTGTTCCTGTCAGCCAGCATCAAATGCCCGTGATCAGGCCGCATTGGTAAGCGAGTGTCTGCTCTCCCCTCTCGCATGCGCCGTTGTTGCTCCAGCAGAAGAGTTTTCATGACGGCAAAAATATCAACATCTCCATCCAAGTGATCCTCTTCGAGAAAGTTGCCGTCTGCCGTTCTGCTGACATTTCTCAAATGAACAAAGTTGACCCTGGCGGCAAATCGTTCGGCGATCGCGACGAGGTCGTTTGCCGCACCGGCGCCAAGCGATCCGGTGCAAAGGGTGATGCCATTCGCCGGAGAGTCACAAACTTCCAAGAGCCCCGCGATGTCTGACTCTGAGCTGACAATTCTTGGCAATCCAAGCAATGGCCAGGGCGGATCATCGGGGTGGATTGCCATCAACACGCCTGCTTCTTCTGCAACCGGAATGATCTCCTCAAGAAAGAACCGCAGGTTACGGCGCAAACCCGCCGCTCCGACGTTTTGATATTCCTGGATCGCTCGACCGAGTTGTTCGAGTGTGTATGCCTCCCCCGAACCCGGGAAACCGAGAAGCACAGTTGCCAACAGCTTGTTTCTTTGCCCCTCGCTGAGATGGTCAAAATGCTCTCTGGCCCGCCGCTGCATCTCTTTGTCATAGCTCGTTTCGGCACCGGGCCGTCTTAGTTGATAAAGATCAAACGCTGCAAACACGACGGAGTCAAACCTGGATGTTATCGAACCGTCTTTGTATTCCACCACGTTGAGCCGTCATATCGGCAGTAAATAAATCTATGGTCCGGATTGAGAGCAAGATCAGGAGGAGGATTTCCAGTTGTTCCTCCTGGCTGATTGTTATTTGCCCTACACGAGATAAGTGCTGCGATGACGCCGTCGTCATATCGTTGTACATCGACGTTCCAGCATCGTCTCATCGTGTCACCATTGATGACGGTGCCTTCCGCAAAAATCTTGGTGAATTGCAGAAATGTTGGAATATTGAGCGTGTCAAGAATGTTATCATCTGCAAGTGTCCCGTTCGACGCGTAACTCTTTCCGTTCTTGACATATCCGTGATAGATATTGGTCGGATTATCACGGGGATGTTCCTCTGTGAAGATAAAATCAATCCGATCAACACCATTGCCCCAATATTTATAGTAACCCTTGTTGTACGAATTGGTTGAGTTTGTGGTCAATTGTCCGCCGAAAGACCACGTATTTCCCATGTCGGTGGAAACGAGAAGATTGGGGCACCGGTGATTTGCTCTTGCAAAAGCGTACATGCGGCTTTCTGACGAAAGATAATAGAGATTGGAATAGGCAATCGTATAATCTGTCCCACCCGGTATCTTAGTCCAATCGAACCTTTGTTCAGGGGCCCAGGCGGCACCGTCGAATATCCGATAGCGACTGTTGTACATATCATAGTGTTCTGCATACATGGCAAGATATTTTCCATCCGGACGGAGAATAAGTCCTGGTGCGTTATGATCGTCGCATCCGGCTTGCCAGAGCGGGAACCTCTGTGACATACCAGTACGAAGGTCAAAAATCACTGATTCAACAATCCCGTTACGCAGCGAGCCTCCTGCACCCCCACTGCTAGCAACAGAGCCAAGAACTATCTTGCCACCTGCGGCATCAACGATCGCCCGCTCATCCTGATACCAGCACCAGGCGCCGTTGTCGTTGAATTGAATGAGATTTCCCTTCACGAGATCGCGGGCATTCTGACCGAAAGAAATCATCCCGGTGACTATCGTGAGCACTGTAGCGATGCCGAACCTATCGCGGATCATTCTGAAAATCACGCACAATTCTTTCGATGGGCGAAACGGAGTTTAGAAAACATCAAGAGCCTGTTTCACCTTCCACGTTCTTGGCGCAAGAGCACTTGTAAGCCGCTCCTTTGGAAGTTGCTTCCCCGGCTACAGAATTTCCATGCTGACAGGGAGCCACTGGTGCAATAATGTTGACATCGTTCACGCGGACGGATGGGTTTTCACGGCCTCGATGAATGAGGTAAGGTTCTCAGACTTCACTCCCGGCGGCATGCCTCCCCCACAGGACAAAATGACCCTCGATCGATCTCCAAGTGAGTTTATGAGCTCGGTGGTTACTCTTGTCACGTCGCCCGGAGTCCCGCTGGCGAGTATGTCTCGCGGAGGGATATTCCCGAGCAAAGTGACTCTGTTCCCGGTCAACGCTTTCAGCTCATTCAGTGTGATGTCAAAACCCATGTTGAAGAGGTTAACGCCTATTTCAGGCAAGAAAGGCGCCGAGACTTTGCAGGATGCATCGTTGTGGAGAAACTTGACAGAGACGTCAGTCCCGTAGAGCTCCTTGAAATATGGAAGCCCGTACGTGCGAAACTCAATTTCACCAAGAAATCCGATAATGTCATCGAGCAGGAAAATACCGTCGATAGTTGGGAATGTCTCTCTCTGTAATGAGAGCCAGTCCTTAAGAAACGTCGTAATCTTCTTGACCAACCTATGCGCTCTTTCGGGATCCATCATCAGAAGAGTCAGGAATTCCGAAGTGCCCATGAGGTAGCTGGCTATATTCAGAGGGCCCCGTGCGACGGCAAACCGGATTTTGTGTCCTGCCTCTTCGATACGCGGCTGTGCAAGCTTCAACCGATTCAACACGAACGGTAAGAGACCATCGGTCCTGGGATCCGGCAGTGGAAGCGAATCGATATCATCAACTGAACGCAAGACCTTGTGTGCATGGGGGAACTCATTCACTGGAAACGCGCATCGTGCTCCAAAAGCCGACGGTTCGGTGCACATGCCATACTCAGACCAGAAACCGGGTAGGAACATGACATCCGGGAATGCGTTGATTGCCTTGAGATTCGCGCTCACCCAGATCTCATCATTCGAAAAAAAGTCGAGGATGGTGACGCCGTACCAGTTCGGCAACCATGGGCAATCTATGATGAACCCCACGGGAAGCATTGCCGATTGCTTGCCTTGTATGGTGCGCTTCAAAAGCTCCCAATGTTCATCTGTCATGTCCTTGAACCTCTCTGATTGCGGGATGTTCAGTGTTGTGCTACTTCTGGCCCATCTATGTTCGTTAGAACCCTATGGAATTGCCTCCATCAACCGGGAGCACAACACCGGTGATGAATCTCGATTGCCCGGAAGCAAGAAACAGAGCTGCATGAGCGACATCGAGCGGCTCGCCAAGACGTCCGAGTGGCGTACGTGTCAGTACTCTCCGTTTTCTCTCGGGATCATTGTCCAGAGCCTTCGCCGACATGCTCGTCTTGATGAATCCGGGAGCGATACAGTTGACACGGATGCCGTACGGTCCGCACTCCACGGCAAGTGCCCTCGTCATCCCTTCGACAGCGGACTTGGACGCCGTGTATCCAATGACCTTTGGGATGCCGTACTGCGACGCCATCGAGCTGATCATGATGATATTCCCCGAACCGCGGGACACCATGGTCCTCGCCGCTTCGCGGCTCAGTGCAAAGACGGCAGTCTGGTTCGTTTGGATGATCCTCTGGTATTCTTCGTTGGTCACATGGAGGGCATCTTTCTTCAGATGAACACCCGCGTTATTCACCAGGACATCGAGCCCTCCCACTCTTCCCTGGATCTGCTCGACAAGAGCCGGCAACCGGTCAAGATCGGTCAGCTCGTACGGGATGCACACAACCTTTCGTCCGAGCTCTTTCCCGGCGAGATCAAGCTTCGCCTCGTCCCTCCCCACGATCACAACTTTTGAACCGTTTGACGCAAACGCCTTCGCAATCCCATATCCAAGGCCGCTTCCTCCACCAGTTACAAGAACGACCTTCCTTCTCAAGTCTCTGTAAACGGCATCCATCAGTAGTCTCCCTCCTCCAGCTTCAGCGCTTCTTGTAGCGTTCATCATTGCCTGCGTACTCGAACCAGTCGAAAGCTGCGGTGTTGTCCGAAGGCGCGCCAAGAGAGGTCGCGTACATTGCATACAGAGAGCCGACAAAACCACCAGCAACTCTCGTGCTGAGGAATGTGGCGTCAACACCGCCTTTCAGTAACGTCCACTTTGCAGGCCTGACGCTGTACAAGAATGCATAAGTCTCTCCCCGGGCTTCAATCCTGAGATAAACGGACTTGGTGCCCGAGCTGCTTTCAAGTCGCTTGGAAGCAATCAGTTCCATGTTGGATACAGACTTGTCACCGGCAATCGACCTGAACAGCTGAACTATTGGTGCACCGCCAGTTGACGATTTGCAGAGGAAGTAGAAATGATCCTCGTTCTGGAAGATCAGTATTCCTGCCTTTTCGTGGTCGGACTTCGGTGAAAATTCGAGTTTCACGGTTGCGGAGCCCACAAGATGTTGCTGTCGCCGGCCAACGAAGCTCGGGTTCGTCGGTTCTGAACAGGTCTGCGGCCGCAATTTCAGCGTTAGCATTCCCTTGCGCTCAGAAAGGCCATACCACGATTCTCTCGGCGTCCTCAGAAACGTCCAGTAGAAGTCCAGGCGATCGGCTTTGAATTCATCTCTCACCACAAACTTGCCGCTGTTCGGAATGCCGCCGCTGCCGGCCTTGACCTTGATCGGCACCGAAAATCGAAATTGGATCTGCTCGTGATCCGAGTTGATGATGGGCCAGCCATCCTTCCATACTACAGGAGCGAGAAAGGTTTCCCTGCCCGTGTTGTAATACCCCCGGTCAAACGGACGGTACGGCCTGCAGCCTAGAAAAACGGCCCACCACGAACCTGCTGGCGTTTGGACAAGGTCTGCGTGCCCCGTTGAAGTGACCGGGAAATCCCTGCGCGGATCGAGGTGGCGCTGCGTCAGAATCGGGTTCTTGTCATAAGGAACGTACGGCCCCGTGACGTTTTTGCTCCTGAACACGACCTCTGAATGCTGACCTGCCGTGCCTCCCTCAGCCGCAATCAAATAGTAGCTTCCATCGACCTTGAAGATGTGCGGCCCTTCGATCCATACAGGTTTCTTGCTGATATCGACACCTCCGTTGACCAGGAGCAATTCCTCACTGGAGACTTTGAGACTATCAGCGTCAAACCTGCGCATTCTAATCGTCCGGTGCCCGTCATAGAGAGGCTTGTTGTCAGGGGGAATACTATTGTAAAGAATGTACGATTTGCCGTCGTCGTCGAAAAAGGGAGAAGGATCTATACCGTTGATTTCAGGTAGCCACACCGGCTTTGACCACGGACCCAGAGGATTCATGGACGTGACGACGAAGTTGCCACCCTTGTCAACCTGCGTGCAGGTGAGATAGTAAATTCCCTCATGATATCTGATGGCGGGAGCGAAAAGGCCTCTCGAGACCCCCTGCCCGTCCAGATCCAGCTGCTCAGGCCTGTCCAGGACATGTCCGATCTGATTCCAGTGTGCGAGATCCTTGCTGTGGAAGATTGGAATCCCCGGGTAGTAGGAGAAGCTGGAACAAACAAGATAGTAATCCTCACCGACCCTGTAGATGCTGGGATCAGGGTAGAATCCGGACAGGATTGGGTTGTCGCAAGCGTCTTTCGTCTGCGAGAGAGAACAAACAACTGACGCACACAAGAGTAGATAGAGAAATAGAACTCGTTTCATGCTGAGTTCGCGGCCCGGTAGATGCAACTGTGTGAGATGGATGACGAAATTCCTCCGGCACAAGAATCTAGTGCCATTTCTCGTAGGAAGCCTTTTGTTCAGCAAGACGCTGGGACTCGGCTACATCAGAATCTTGTTGACAAAACGCGACGCCAGCGTTTCGAAGCGATACTTGTTGAGGATTACGATGATTCTTGAATCTTCTTTGCCCTATCGGGTTGTTACTTTCTCTTTGAAGAGTTCCGCTCTTTGAATCCCGCTCCTAGGCGGAATCCCCGCCTGCCCTGCTGAAACCACTTTGGCGGGCAGGCAAGAGCGGGAAAAGTAACCAAAGAGAACTTCCGAAATCCCCGCCCGACCGCCTGCGGTCAGGCGGGCGGGATAACCCTCGTGGTCATACTCCCACCCGCTTGCCTGAATTTCGGTGCGGATGGCTATGGATAGTGATCACCTCCGACTTCCTCGCCCCGAAATTAACGCACGACAAAGCCGTCCACCCACCTGCCGATGATTTCGGGGGCTTTGGGAAGAACACAATGTCCTTCGCTTGCCAATGGATCCGAGCTTCCGAAATCGACGGCCGCGTGGGTTGAAGGCATGATCCCGTGCGTTTAATTCCGGTGCAGGTGATGATACCTTCACGTCCTGATGGTCTCTTTCCGCACCGGAATTTCGGCATGAGGGGAGCGGAATAATCAAGTGCGTTTCCCTGCCCGCCTTGCGGAATCAAGAAGGGCAGGCGGGGATTTCGGGAAGTTTTTCCCGCTTTCCAGGATCCCGCTCCGAAGCGGGATCTAAGAGCGGGACTTTTCCCCATTTCTTTTCTAAAAAGAAATGGGGAACATAGTGTCACGTATCAGAAGATCCTTGACTAAGTCTGATGGGCCGATTTCATTATTTGCATCGTATCTCGCGTGTCCATGGTCTACGGCTCATCAACCTATTTGCAGGACACGACATTAGTATCGTCTCCGAAGAATTACCTTCTGCCTGTTGGGTAGCTTCTGTGTGTTCGGAGGAGCGATGTTGAGAGATCCTCCGACGGCAACATTCCGATGAGAAACGGCATTAGTCGATTCTCTTAACCAACTGTTTTCCGTCAAACTGCTCCATTTCAAACCCTGTCACTTTGCCTGATCCGTTTTTCCTGAATCGAATGAAGAGATAACCCCCTCGGATGTAGAAGTCGTTTTCATTTTCTGCGTTAAGTACAAATTTCATCCCGCCAGGAACAATCGCTACGAGTTTGCCGTCCTCTTTCACTAAGTCAAATAAGACTCCCGGAGCAATCTGATATTTCCCGACATATTGATCGAGCACAACTGAGGCAAGCGACACCGATGGTCGAGCAAACACAGCTTGAAGTCCTCTGGAGTATCCTTCGGCCTTTCCCCCGGAATGTCCCGATCCTTCGATCACTTTGGTTGAAAGCTTCAGACCCTGATAGTTGCGCTCCCGTAATTGAGTGAAGAATTTCTGACACTGGGTTACCCCACCTCCTTCAAGCTCTCCCACGCCGATGAAGAGCCTGACCGGAAGGTTTGAGTGTTTTTCTGCGTACGATTTTTCATAGGCGTACGTAATACCATTATCCCATTGCAGGGACGGGCTTGTCAAAACATAACGATTGAACAATCCTGTTTCGTGAAAGAGAGCGTAGAGAGTGAACAATCCGCCAAGCGAACTGCCCATCAGGGTTCGCTCATTCCTCGCTGTTCGATACCTCGACTCAATGAACGGTATCAGTTCTTGCTTCAAAAAACTCAGGAATTTCGGACCGTTGCCGGAATGAGGAATCTGTTTGATGTTCGTCGGCGTCAGATCTCTCATCCTCAGGCTGTCGTAATTCGGGTTGACGCCTCCCCATGTGATTCCGACCATGATTGCCGCCGGCACAAACCCGTCATAGTATTGCTCTCCAAAGATGGCCTGAGCTAACGGAAAATCCCACTGGGCATCCAGGAGAAATATGACAGGAAATGTCTTTGTCGTGTCCTGGTAGCCCCTCGGCAGGTTGACATAGAGGTGATATTCCTGAGAGGAAGCGGCGGAGATGATCTTCAGGAATTGGGTTCCGAGAATCTCAACCTGCGGCGGCACGGCAGCACGGCTACTCTGCTGAGAAAATGCCGATCCAAGTTGAAGGAGTGCCAGGAACGTGCAGACAGTTATTCTTCTCTTGATCAGTTCTGGTTTCATGTCTATCCCCCTTCGGGAGATTCGGCGAAGTATGCAGAATGGCGTCAGAGACATTGGGCTACGCCCCGGCTCATTCTACTTCTTCAGAGAACTCTGAGAGCTTTCTGGCGGTCCGAGGTAGGTGGACCCCACATCACCAGTTTCGACAACCAACTTCTGCAGCACTACACCAGGATCAACCATCCAGAATCTCAGAACATGATCGCCGGGCTCGGCCAACTTATGCTTCGATACTTCAATTGATATGTTGTTCCGAACGGACTCTTCCCAGTCTTGAAACGTCTTGCCGGTGTGCATGTTTATGATCTGCGGTTGCTCGTTATCAAATGACACCGCGTATCGCAATCCGTCGGTGTTGTGGAAATTCAACGTGGGCGAGAGGTACGCCTTGAGCCTCACTTCGCCCTTGCTGAACAGATACATCCTGTACTCAAGACGAGGGCCATCACCAGCGGGCAACTTACTTGCTGCAGTGACGGGCATCGGCGTCATCGCAGAGAGCGTGCGGCCGAGGTCTGGGATCTTCTGCCAGGAAACCTCGGATGCGCTTACGGCTCTGGAGAAATGTTCCGCTTCCATCGACACACATCCATTGCTCTCGACAAACCCGTGAATCTCGTTCGGATCTGGTGCCAGCGGGTTACTGACGATCGCCAGTACTGCAACTTTGTTGCCGTTGGGAGCAGTGATGACGATCGGTACCTGGTGTTTCCCTGACGGAGCTTTGCTCCAATCGATGGTCACCCATATTCGCTCCTGGAGAAGAACCTGCCCTTGTTTCTTACTGACAAGTATCCACGGTTCTCCCGTTATGATCGAATAGTTGAACGGCGAAGCGCCCCCATTGAATATCTCGATGTAGGAGCGCTGCCGGACGTAACGATCAAACGCAGGCAGAACGGCTTCACTCTTTTCCTGAGGCCACCATCGTTCTGAGCCCTCGATGGCGATACCCATCTCGGCGGCATGCGGGACCTTGGGCATCTTGACATCCGGCATGGAATTCCTGTCAGGTTGCTGCCAATAAGTGTATCCTATATGCGTTTGGTCCATCATGTGATTCCACTTGCCATTCACCAGCTTATGGTTGTAGAAATCAGTGATGAGAGAATCTTCGAAATACAACGTCTTCGCTCGTTGCCCAAGCCCGGTGGCCGCATAACGCCCTTGCGTCGCATAGAGCCGATTCTTACCCACGGTAACGTAGAGGTCGTTCAGATTGGAACAGGCCTTGACGGGATGCAGAACAAGCTGGTAGAACGCATCTCTGTACTCCGCTGGCAATGCGGCAGCTATATGACTGGCTTTCTCCTTGAGCGCTTTGAATTCTTCCACTACCCTCTCCGCTTCGCGGTAGTTCGTCAGACTGTACGTATCGGGACTAAGGAGCTCAGGTTTCCGACGCGAATTGAATTTTGTATAGCTGGTCAAGATCTCTGCAATCGGGGCAGCGAATTTTCTCCCGAACTGCCGTTCTGCCCATTGCCTGGTGCATGCCGGTAGACTCTCGGCGGGCCATTTGTCAGGATTCCACGCATAGTCGAGAAAGAACTCGGTTGGAAATTCCATCGGCTTGATGTCGCCAACATTCACAATCCAGATCCGGTTTGCCCCATACCGATATGCCAGATTCATCTGTTCCCACACACGGGAGATCTGGTTGGTGTTCAACCATTTGTAATTTCGGGGACCGCCTACATAGTCATAATGATAATAGATCCCATAGCCGCCGGACCGCGGCCTGTCAGTGAGCTTGGGAAGTTTGCGGATATTTCCCCAGTTGTCATCGCAGAGGAGGAGCGTGACATCGTCGGGGACGCGCATTCCCTTGTCATAGTACTCCTGTACCTCCTTGTAGAGTGCCCAAACTTGCGGGATGCTCGAGACATCTTTTCCTGTGACGTCTCCGATGATCTTGCGTTGGTCTCTTACGATCCTTTCCAGCAACGCGATGTTGGCATTCTCCGTCATGGGTTCGTCGCCATCTCCCCGCATACCCAGCGTAACAACGGTCTCATTTGACCCCATTCGTCTGATGCCTTCGTGCCAGAACGCTTTCAGTACGCTGTCATTTTTCTCGTAATTCCAGGGGCCCTTGCCAAATTGCGCCCACTCAGCATGTGCGCGTACCATGGGTTCGTGATGCGATGTCCCGATGACGACACCATATTCGTCGGCGAGCTTCGGATTGATGGGATCATCGACGTAGAAGGCCCTTCCCCACATAGCCGGCCACAGGTAATTGCCCTTGAGACGGAGGATCAACTCGAACACTTTCTCGTAAAACGTATGGTTAAACCCGCCGAACTTCTCATTTGCCCAACCGCTCAGCGCAGGGGCTTCATCGTTGACAAAGATTCCCCTGTATTTCACTGCGGGTTCACCGAGCGAATGCCGGCCCGGAAGGACATAGAGCTGAGATTGCTTTTGCACCGGCACATCTGCCCACCAGTACCACGGGGAAACGCCGATCTTTGCAGAAAGATCATACATCCCGTAGATTGTTCCACGCTTGTCACTGCCAGCGATAACCAGCGCCCGACTGACATTGGGGAATGGATTCTCGATCACCTGTGTGACGAAGACCTCCCACTTCCCGGCAACGCCGCTGACATCAAATTTCTTCTCGAGGACCAACCTGTCAATCAGAGGACTCTTACCCAGTGTGCCCACCAGAAGAATCTCTCGGGTGGCAGGAATTGAATCTTCAGCGATGAGGAGAGCGGCACCTGTTACGCGACCAATATCCGCCTGCAGCTGCTTTGCGACGCGGGCCACTCCGGGGTAATCGGCAGAACTTACGCACAGCGGCACAGACTTGCCCGCCGCTGTCAGCTTGAACGCACCACTGACAGACCGGTAGGACACGTAGGACGTGTCCTGAGCGAGGGCTTCTCCTATGACAGCAACGAGGACGAATGCAATGACAAATAGCGTCCACAGACGCCAGTTCCTCGTATGTACCACGTCAGAGGTATCGCCCTGAATGGCTCTTTGATTAGTGTGTGTCGGCTCGGCTCATGTACTCACCCCATTCAGTCACGATTCTTTACCTACCTGGTGCCCTCACCACAAGCGTCAGTTGGCTTTCCGAGTGGATCATAGATCCTGAAATTGCCGCTCACCTGCAACGTTGCCAGCATATAGAGGAGTCCATCATAGTATCGGTATAGACCACTCGGGACTGGCGTATCCCAGAGTTCTTTCACAAAATCGATCCGATTACGGTTCGTCGACGCGAGCGCCGCAACGGCATTCATTGCGATCAATCCGACACTTCGATCCTCGGACAACTTCTTGCCGTCCAGTGTGTACTGGTTGGGATATTTCTCGATGCCCTGTGCATAGAAGAAATTCAGAAGTCGGTTTGACTGTGCCACCGACCACGGGTCTTTTGCGAACCACTGATGATCGACCCCGACGTTCATGGCAACGCGCCAGGCATCGAACCGGAAATCATTATTGCCGCCGCCCCGCCAATTGTTCGGCGTACCATCGAAGTGCGCGTAGTCAGGAGCAAGTCCCGTGACCGGATGAACCGCCTTTTTCAGGAAACTCCGACTGGTTGACGCGATCGCGCACCAAACGAGTTTATCGTTGTCTGCCCACCTCGCCCAGAGCTCGTAGTAGTGCGGCAAGTGGTATGACGGATCCGTAAAGTCTGCGGCCTGGATGTCGGGGACAAAAACCACTTGTTGCTCCGTCCGGTTGAACATGTTCGTGATTATCCCATCGTTTGCCGGTTCCCTCTCCTTGTTCAACATTGCGTCGAGTATTGCCTGGGCCTCTGCATTATAATTGAAAATTCCGGCACCGTTGCCCCACCGGGCCGATGCGAAGAAGAGCGAGGTGACAAACCACTCCTCGCCATCGGAGGCCGCACTCGAGTCGAGCTTCGCACCCTCTGTCGTGCAATGCCATGCGAAGTAGGTCTTTCGCGGGCCGCTCTGGTGCTGCATGAACGTCTTGGCCCATTTCCACAAACGGTCGAATTCTGCTTTCTTGTCCAGTTGCACGGCGATCATCATCCCGTACGACATCCCTTCTGTTCGCACGTCATGGTGCAGGACGTCTTCCAGATAAGCCATGTCCGGTTCAACCGGATAGTAGAGGCGCTGTGTGCTATCGTCCCCATAGAACAGTTGATTGAACGAAGTATCTATTCGAGATTTGACCTTGGTCTCTTCGATCCCAAGCAAGCCAGTGAAAAGATTCTGGTAAACGCCGGAGTAGTACGCGCCCGCCGGCTTCGACTGACGGAGAGAGTCAGATGCCGGGGCACAGGTCAATACAATGAGCCCGGTCAACGCAGGAACCAAGACAGAGAACTTTCGGATTATCATCGACTTTCGCTCGTTGGAGGGTCAGACTGGAATTTTCATCTATCACCAATAATGGGGGATTTCGCTGACATTTGGTAGGAAAGGAGAACTATTGAACCGTTTCAATAATAAAATTGTTGTTTCAAAAAGGCAAGGATAAAAAGCGAGTTGAGGCGGAAATATCAGATTACCAGGCACGGAGAATGCGTCCCCGCCTGACTGACTAGCTCCCCTCACTCCCGCGACATAGAGTTGTGTCATTTTTCCCGCCACATATAGAACGATCGACCGAATATCGGAAAGGGTGAACATTCCCCGGCGATCTCCAAACAACCTACGTTTCGAACACCATTCTTCACTGCGCGGCGCAAGAACGTGACAGGTTCCATAGCGTCTACCGTCGATCAAGTTTCTCTCAGGCCATTGGCGCAAAGGTGCCAAGAGCAGCACGCCGCGGCAGCAATTTCATTTGCCACAAGATGATGACCATGGACTTACCGCCTCTAAAATGGCTTTGGATAGTCAGAAACGCAATAGACACGGGGCATTGCGGTTGAATCATATTTATGTTGATTTTACCCTTTTCGATGGATATAATCTGTCTGTTAATGATTGAACCGTTTCAATATTTTAGCGTTTTATCGGAAATGCCGGAGAACTGGATGAAAAGAATTACGATTGAGGACGTTGCGAAGAAATCAGGAGTGTCGAAGGGGACTGTTTCCGCCGTCATTAATGCCAAGAACACAGTCAAGCCCGGAACGAGGGATCACATTCTCGAGATCATGAAGGAACTGAATTTCCGCCCCAGAGGGGTTGCGCGCAATCTGAGAAATGGGAGTCAGGACAAGACAATCGCTATTATCATCAAGGATCTCAACTATCCGTTCTATACTTCGATTGCGACAGGGGTAAAGGAGTACGCAAACAACAAGGGGTATTCGGTGGTCGTAGCAAGCTCAGAAAACGATCAGAAATGCGAGAAGAAGTTCACGCACATTTTCTCCACGAAAGACATCAAGGGGACGATTATCGCCCCGATCGTGGAAGGATCATCAGAAATTGAGCACTTATTCAAGCTGAAGATGATCAACTATCCCTTCGTCCTCCTCGAAGCAGTGAAGGGAATCCAGGCAAACGTCGTCGCAATCGACAACTTGAGAGCAATCAAGAAAGCGGTCAAGTACCTTATTGACAGCGGCCACACGAAGATTGTGCACTTTGCAGGTCCACCCCACTCGTCTCACACTCAGGAGCGAATCGAGGGATTCCGGCACGCATTCAGTGAAAGCACGCTGGTTTTCCACAAGGACATGATTGTTTCGGTGGGATCGCGACATGAGGAGAGTTTTGGAAAAACGCTCGAATACTTCAAGAACAGAAGTCGAAAGGATTATCCCACTGCAATCGTTTGCTTCAACGATCAGCAGGCACTTGCGGTCATGATGGCTTTGAAACAACTCA
>Ga0315277_10004549_pt1 | contig 18489 bp, 14 predicted proteins | sample YL17G05_15_MG_FD_203695 | JGI IMG/M metagenome (GOLD analysis project Ga0315277, IMG submission 203695) | Sediment microbial communities from Yellowstone Lake, YNP, Wyoming, USA - YL17G05_15 | ecosystem: Environmental > Aquatic > Freshwater > Lake > Sediment | place: USA: Wyoming | collected...
AGTGTCGAAAGGCTCAGATGCGAAATCGAAGATTTCGAGCAGCGCATCGCGGTTGACAGGAAGAGCTGCTCCCGATGCCATGACGAAGTCGAAGAAGGGCAGAATCGTTGTGGCAAGGACAACACCTTTTGCCGCTGTTGTGCTGAATGCTATGTCGGCCAGAAGGTATTGTCGGTCGTTCAACAGGTCGTTGACTCGCACTCCGACCCCCGGCAGGACATCCTCGACCTGCAAAAGTGTGTAGAACGATTCCGACATTGCCTTGACGACGGTATATTCGTCTGAATCGGGATCCAGTTCGGAATCGGCGAAGTAGCGGGCGACGGCATTGCCGCCCTGCTCCCTGTAGTCATAGATGCAGTAGTCCATCAGGACAGCGGCCTGGTCCATGTCGTCAAAGACAAGCACGTTGTCTCGCAGGAAGCCGAGCTTCTCGCCACATTCTTCAAAAGCCCTCTTCGACACATACTTTGGGAGGGCATGGTTTTGCAGTTCGCGTGAGATCGTGCGAAAGGTTTTGTAGCGATCAACAAGCTGGGCGTATTCTGCTGCTATAGGGTATCCGGCCATTGGTTATACACCTCGCCTTCTGTGTGAATTCAGTACCAGCCGGCACATGCTGCCGTCGCGGGAGAGTCGATATCAGCCCGAGCGTTCATAGTCTCTATGCTACCGAAACCATGTTGGACTGTCATCAACTAATCGGGAAATCCTGTGTGGTAGAGAACGAAGTAACTTACTCCTTAAGCCATTGATCGAGCCAGGATATAACTGTTTCGTGCCAGAGGATTGAGTTGGCCGGTTTCTGGACCCAGTGGCTCTCATCAGGGAAGTGGAGCAGCTTGCTGGGGATGCCGAGGCGCTGGAGGGCGTTGAACGCGGCTAAACCCTGGCTATCGACTACTCGGTAGTCCAATCCGCCGTGGACTACGAGCATCGGGGTCTTCCAGCTCTTGACGAAGTTGAGGGGATTCTGCTCCTCGTAGCCTTTGGGATTGTCCCAGGGAGTGCCCTCGTGGTCCCATTCGGGGAACCACAACTCGTCGGTATCGAAGTAGGCCATTCGCTCATCGAGGTTGCCGTCGTGGTTGACGAGGCACTTGAAGCGGTCGGGCCAGTTGCCTGCGATCCAGTTGATCATATAGCCGCCGAAAGATGCCCCCAGTGCGCCGACCCTTTTGCCGTCCATCCAGGGGTAGCGGTCGAGAGTCGCTGCGAGACCTTTTTGCAGGTCTTCGAGCGGCTTGCCGCCCCAGTCGCCTCGTATGGAGTCGCAGAATGCCTGGCCGTACCCGGTCGAGCCGTGGAAATCGACCATCACCGCAGCGTAGCCTGCGCCGGCGTATGCCTGCGGGTTCCAGCGGTAGTGGAAGGTGTTGCCGAAAGAGCCTTGCGGGCCGCCGTGAATCAGAAAGGCGACGGGATATTTCTTGTTCGCGTCGAAGTCCGCCGGCTTGACTACATAACAATAAACCGTTTCATCGTTCCACCCTTTGAAGGAGGACTGCTCGTATTCGCCCATGCGGGCGGCGGCGACCTTTTCGGCGTTGATGTCGGTTATTCTTCGGGCATCGCCGCCCTGGCGATTAACCGAATAAAGCTCGGCGGGCGAGCTGAGATTGCTCAGGCTGTAAATGATCTTGTCGCCTGCGGCGCAGGGCGAGCCGACCGTGCCTTCTTTAACGATGGTTCGGACAGCGCCGGTCTTGACATCTATAGCGAACAATGGGTCCTGGCCTGTGTCGCCTGCGACAACGTAAAGCTCTTTCCCGTCGGGCGAAAAGCAAAATGACGATGGGCTGCGGTCCCACTCTTCGGTCAGGCTTCGCTTTCGGCCTTTGGGCCAGTCCTGCAGGATGATTCTGAACCGGTCGGACTCGCAGCCGGGCCTCTTCATCGCCAAATAGGCAAGTGTCTTGCCGTCGGGCGAGAAGAACGGATTAGTATCCCAGGCCTCGTTCTTCTCGGTCAGGCACTTGGGCGGCTTCGAGCCGTCGATAGGGGCATGATACAAGTCGAAGTCCGTTGACCAGGCCTCTTTACGACCGACGTCGCGGGCCGAGAAAATGACGCCCTGGGAATCGGGGGTGAATGTGATTTCCTCCGAGCCGCCGAAGGGCTTGGACGGGGTGTCGGCATCCATATCGAGCATCACATCGACCGGCTCGCCCCCCTCTATCGGCATTACGAAGAGGTGCGAGCGGCGGCCATCCTTCCAGGTATCCCAGTGGCGGACGAATATCCGTTCATAGACTCTTCCGCTTGCCTTTCCATCTTTGATCTCGTCGAGTTTCTCGTTGGTTGCCTGTGGCGTCGAGCCAGGGAAGACCTCCATTGTGAAAGCGACTCGCTTCCCATCTGGGCTGATGAGTAGATTCGCCGCGTCTAAAGGCAGGCTGGTGACCTGCTCGGCCTCGCCCCCATCGATGCGGATTCGCCAGACCTGGGACGACTCGGACCGGGTCGAAAGGAAATAGATCGATCTGGCGTCCGGCGACCAGCGGGGATTGGAGTCGCCGCCCTCGTGCGAAGTCAGCCGGCGTAGCTCGCCGCCGTCTGCGCCGACGAGCCATAAATCGGTTCGGCCCTTGTCGGCTTCGAGGTCGGTTGTCCGCAGGGTAAAGACGATTTCTCCGCCGTCAGGCGAGACCTGCGGCTCGGAAATCCGCTCCATCGCAAGCATGTCGTGAATGGAGAACGGGTGGCTCTCTTCCGCGCATGCGGCACAGACGCCGAAATTCAAGCATAATAGAGACAACAGAAAAAGCGATACCTGACGCATAACAGGGCTCCTACGCTATGGACGACAACTCTGCTCGAATAGTGTAATGACAAACGGCAGCACAGGCAACTGTTGAGCGGCTCTTAACCCGTATTTCTCATTAACCGCAGAGCACGCCGAGAGCGCTGAGAAAGGAGAAATTGTATGGTCCTATTGGTATTATTACATAGCAACATTCTTCGCGTTCTCTGCGTGCTCGCCGGTGAGGATTGGCCGGCTAAGTCTTCGCTTTGCTCTCGGCTTTCTCCGGGATTAGCGTTACGGGGATGTCGAGCCAGAATGTCGAGCCGACGTCGAGCTCGCTTTCGAGGCCGATATTTCCGGCGAGCAGGCCGGCCAGCTCCTTGCTGATGGTTAGTCCCAGTCCGCTGCCCGTGGATTCGCGGGTGATTGAGCCGTCAACCTGGCTGAATTTGTCGAAGATCCTTTCCCGGTCCGCCTCGGCGATTCCGCATCCCGTATCGGTGACCGCGAAGCGAACGGTCTTTTCGTCGAGCATTTTCGCTTCGATCGTGATTGTGCCTCGATCCAGCGTGAACTTCACGGCGTTGCTGAGGAAGTTGTAGAGTATTTGCTGGACTTTGCCCGTGTCCGTCGTGAGGATTGGGATAGCCGGATCGACAGTATGCCTGATCTTGATCTTCTTTTTCCTCGTCAGCAGCGAGAACGAGGCGATCAGGCCTTCGCAAAGCTGCTCGGCGGAAGTCTTCTCTATGCGCAGCTCCATTTTTCCGGCCCGCGTCTTCGCCAGGTCGAGCAGGTCGTTGACCATGTTGAGCAGGCTGTTGCCGCTGGTGATGATGTTCTCGGCGTACTTCTTACCCTTGTCGGTCTTGAGCGCGGCGGACTTATCGCGGAGAACCTGGGCAAAGCCCATAATCGCATTGAGAGGCGTTCTGAACTCGTGGGAGATATTGGCAAGGAACTCGCCCTTGACCTTGTTGGCCTTGAATAGCTCAATATTGCGCTCCGAAAGCTCTATAATTTTGGCGTCGAGCTGCCTATTGGCCTCGCGCAGCTTCTCCTGGGCGGCCTGGAGACGGTCCAGCATGTTGTTGAAAGCCATTGCGAGCTTCTCATATTCATCGCGCGTGGCGATGGAGCTTCTTGTGTCGAGGTTGCCCTCTGCCACGTTGTTGGCCAGTGCGCGGAGCTGGCGGATGGGGCGCAGGATTACCCGCTGGGTTATCCAGTAGAAGGCGACGATCGCACCGGTAACGCCCACCAGCCAGGAGACGCCGATCCAGATGCGATTCAGCGCGACCGTCTTGCTGATTTCGGTTCCGATCCCGCGAGACCGAATAAGGACCGCCCCGATCGGCTGATGCAACGAGAAGGCCCCCGCGGCGCCCTGTGGATAATGACAGGTGATGCACGCTTCGCTCGCTCTGAATACTCGCACGTAACTGCTTTGATGCACGCCGTCGGATTCGGTTACCGTGATACTATCGTCTCCGGCATCGCCGGTTTTGAGCGAGTCGATAATCTCTTTTTCCTCATCGGTAAGCTGCGGCAGCGTTCCTTCATCCGGTTTTACGAAGCTGACCCATCGTATTTCGGAGTTGTTGGCATCGGCGGACAACCCCTCGCTATTGAGCTGAGCCAGGGTGGGTTCGGAGGGGTCTTTGAGCCGGAAATGCAGCCTTGACAGCAGCGTCTCGGCTCTTGCCTTGTTGCTGTCGAGCAGGCCCTTTTGGGTAAGCTGGCCCATCCAGATATAGGGCAGCAGCAGCGCGAGAAACAGAATGAAGATGACCGCCGCCCCGAAGGCCAGCCTGCACTTCTCCGCCAGAGACAGGGGCCAGAGCTTGAAGAACTCCAGGGCCTTCAGCAATCTGTTCAAATTAAGCCGCATAATCCGTTAATTCTGCTTATCGGCATTCTCTTCCTCAAGGTGGGAGTGCTTTTGCACTCTCAGGTTCAGCTCATCGAGCTGCTTGGGATCGACTTCGCTCGGCGCATCGCTTAGGAGGCACTGACCTCGCTGGGTCTTCGGGAAGGCGATAACGTCCCTGATATTCTCCGTCCCGGTGAGCAGCATAACGAGCCTGTCGAGGCCGAAGGCTATCCCGCCGTGCGGCGGCGCCCCGTGCTCGAGCGCCTTGAGGAAGAATCCGAACCGCCGTTTCGCCTGCTCTCTGGATATGTTCAGCAGGTCGAAGACCTTTTGCTGAATCTTGGGGTTGTGGATACGAATGCTGCCGCCGCCTATCTCAGAGCCGTTGACGACGATGTCATAAGCCTGGGAGCGGATGTGGGCCGGATCGGTTTCGAGCTTGCCCATATCCTCTTCGATAGGCGAAGTGAACGGATGATGCACCGAGTCGTACCGCTTCTCGTCCTCATTCCACTCGAAAAGCGGAAAGTCCACTACCCAGACGAACTCAAATCTGTTTGCGTCATATAATTTGAGGTCACGGGCGACCTTGCACCTCAGCGGCGCCAGGGCCTTGTTGGCGGCCGCTTCGGAGTCCGCCACGAAGAGTAGCAAATCCCCATCTTTGGCCTCGAATCGCTGCAGGAGCTGCTGCTGCTGTTGGGGGGTGAAGAATTTTGCCAATCCGCCGATAAGCGTTTTTGCGCCGTTTTCCTCTTTGACCTTGAACCAGGCCAGACCCTTGGCGCCATAATCGCCGGCGAATTGCGTCAGCGTCTTTTCGATATCGCTCCTGGAGTACTTGTCGCCGGCTGGGGCGCACAGGCCCTTGACCACGCCGCCGTTCTCGATGGTTGACGTGAAAACCTTGAACGTCGATTGCCCGGCCAGGTCGGAGATGTCCTTTAGCTTCATATCGAAGCGCAGGTCGGGCCTGTCGATTCCGTAATCGGCCATCGCCTGCTTATATGTGAGCCGCCGGATGGGAAGCTGCACGTCTATGCCGAGCACCTGCTTCCAGATCCGCGCGACCAAATTCTCGTGCACCGTTATTACGTCGTCGCTATCGACGAAGCTCATCTCGACGTCGATTTGCGTGAACTCGGCCTGCCTGTCGGCGCGGGGGTCCTCGTCCCGGAAACAACGAACTATCTGGAAATACTTATCGACGCCGCCGACCATCAGCATCTGCTTGAAAAGCTGCGGCGACTGCGGCAGGGCATAGAAGCTGTTCGGCATAAGTCTGCTGGGGACGAGAAAGTCCCTCGCCCCCTCCGGGGTGCTCTTGGCGAGCATCGGAGTCTCGATCTCCCAGAAGCCGAGCTTGTCGAAGAACTCCCGCACCACCGTTGTAACTCTGTGGCGCGTTTTCAGCTTGCTCTGCATCTCCGGCCTTCGCAGGTCGATGTATCGGCTGGCCAGCCGGAGCTCTTCGCCCGTCCTGGCGGCGCTATCCAATTCAAAAGGCGGCGTCCGGGAGACGTTGAGAATCTGCATCTCCTCGACCAGCACCTCGATTTGGCCGGTCGCCAGTTTGGGGTTTTCCATGCCCTCGCCGCGAGGGCGCACCTTCCCGCGGGCAGCGACAACCCACTCGCAGCGAACCGTCCGCGCCAGCTTGTGCGCCTCCGGCTGGCTCTCCGGATTGAAGACAAGCTGCGTAAGCCCTTCTCTATCGCGCAGATCGAAGAAAACCAGGTTCCCGTGATCACGATAAGACTGGACCCACCCGGCCAGCGTCACCTGCCTGCCCGTGTCTTCCAGCCGAAGCTGCCCGCAATTATGTGTTCTCTTGAGCATTATACGATCTTTCTATACCCTATTAGACAAAACAGAAACGGGGAAAACCAAACACCATAAGCAAAAATGCTGCTCTGCAGGATAGTTGAATATCTCTTGTTCGTCAACAACGGGCTTGGTTTATTTGAGCATATTGCGGAGGAAGATGTGTTCGTCGCCGTTCCAGGGTTTTGAGCAGATGTCGATATCGCCGTCGCCATCGACGTCGGCTGCTTTTGTCTCGTGACACTCTTTGCCGGCGAAGATTTCGTGCTCGAGGAATTTGCCGGCCTTGCCATCGGCGTTCTCCCAGATAAACCACCTGTGTGGAGGCTTGGAGGTAAGGGGGCCGCCGCCGGAGAAGATATCGAGGTCGCCGTCGTTGTCGAAATCGGCCAGCGCAAGGGAATGAAAATCCTGGCCTGATTTGCCGGCGACTATATGCAATATCCATTCTCGGCCTTTGCCGTCTTTGTTCTCGTGCCAGGCGATGCGTCCGCCGGCGCAGTCGCCCTCGGCCTGGACTACGTCGTTATCGCCGTCCTTATCGAGGTCGGTTATCCAGGACTTGGTCATCAGGGGCCACTGCCCATCCGGCTGGCCGAAATCAATGTTCTCGTGCGGGGTCCATTCTGCTCCTTTGCCGTCGGCGTTCTCGAACCAGATATTGGTCCTGACAACGTCGTTATCGCCGTCTCCGTCGATATCGCCGACACCTGCCGGGTCTATCGCGCCGTGCACAGCCGGGCCGATCCTGTGCTGCTCCCACTGGCCGGTCGGGTCGGGCGGTATCTTGTACCAGAATAGGGCACTCTTATCGCTCATCACCACGACGTCGAGCTTCTTATCGCCGTCGATGTCCGCGGCGACGTTGTCGTGGCAGCCGGGTATCACGCCGTTCGGGTATTTGATAAATTCGTCTTCTCGCGGCTTGCCGGTGTTCTTGTACCATGTGCCGCCGGAGACCTGGTCGATCCAGCCGTCGCCGTTGATATCGAATGTTGTCCCGCCGACCTCGGTGAGCACTTTTTGGCCGAGCAGATGGCGCACCCAGTCGTCGGGGCCTTTGTATTCGAACCACCATATATCGCCGCCGTTGCACCCGGCAATCCAGTCGAGGTCGCCGTCCTTATCGACATCGACGAGCGAGGTCTGGCCCATCTGGTTTCCGATCCGGGCGATTTGATGCGGCTCGAACTTGGGCAGCTCGCCCCGCGTCGCCGAGCAGATTAGACAGATTGTCGCAGCCGGAGCAAGCCAACACCACGGATTCTTCTGTAAATGAGCGGTCATAACAGCCTCCCTGTCAAATAAGAGGTTAAGCGACTACTTTATGTAGTAGCCCGAGACTCTCCAATTGCCGTCTTTTTCGAGCATCGGCGTGATCGTCTCTACGGCTGCCGTTCTATTCTGAAATCTTGTCTGGTACTGAATGATCACATATTGCCCGGCCGGCGCATTTGGAATCTCGGCGGTATATTTCTTCGATAAGAGCTTTCGGGAGACCATCTTGCCGCACTGCGCTCTCGGCATCATAAGAAACTGTTCCCATCGCTCTTTCGCCACGGAGTTTCGTAAATACCCCGAGGCTTCGTCTCTGGCCTTTGCGTATTGCCCGGAGTCCAGAGTTTTCAGCCAGGCCTCGGCGGCCTCAATGGCGGCCTGCTCAGCGGCAGCTTTATCTTCGAGCTGCTTGGATTGTGCGGGCTTGGGCTGCTCAACTTTGGCCTCGTTGACTTCGGAAGCCGGCTCGTCGCCTTTACAGCCGACGAAGACCATCATTGACAACGCCGAAATCAGCGACAATGCAAACGTTCCTTTTCTCATTTCTGCATCCTTTCCTGTGATATGAAGGTCTCGATTAATCGAGCGTCGGCCGGACTATTTGCCCCTGGGCCTGGGCAACGGTGTTTTCGTACGAGCCGTAGAACTCGCTGTTGCAGTCGAGCCAGAGAGTCAGGCGGTGGAAGTCTCCGTCCGGGAGCTTGACGCCGTAATGCCGCTCGTCCATATACGATAACAATGCTGCGGCCTTTGCGCCGAATTTGCCCGGCACGGTCCGGCTGCCGCCGTGAACGCCTTCGTTGATCGACCCGTTGGAGACGTGGAAGTAGAAGCCGTAATTCTCAGCAAGATTATTGTACGAGCGGCTCCAACCGTTGCCGCCTTCGATTGCGCCGATAAGGTCGAGCGCCTTCTTCTCCTGGTGGCAGCCAACGCAGTTTCTATCAAGCGCCGGCTGGACTAAGCGAACATAATTGAAGGGATTCGAGCCATCGACGTCGCCTTTGATCTTCGACGGCGGACGCTGCAGGGCCAGAGGCTTTCTCGCCGGCTGGTTCGAAGTGCGGTGTTTTCGCTCGTGGCAGCCCCGGCAACTCATCTGCTCGCCGGGATGGATGTATGTTAGCGACCGCATCGACTGAATGGCCATCCCGCGTTCGTCGAGGGCCTGAAAGTATATCGCCTTGCCTATAGGCGCCTCGAAGAAGGCACTGCCGTCCGGCTCGACCGGCACGGTCCCCAGCACGGCCCTGGCGTTGGTCTGGTTGGCGATGCCTATACGCGGCTCGTTCGGCGGAGGAGTCGTCTTCGGCAAGAGTTGAATGATCCGAAGGGCGGCGACCTTCGAGCCTTCGGGCCAGGCGAAATCGCTGTCATAAACGTTTACTACGGCAATGGTCTCCTGCGGGACCTTGCCGCCTGCTTTCTCGATATCGTAGGCGGTCTGTACGGTCTGGTTTGGAAGCACCGGCGGCTGCCGACGCGGACGCAGAGGAATCGGACTCAGGCACGAGATCGACGGGTCGCGATAGAGCAGCTCGCGGTTGCCGAAACGGTCGATCCAATAGATTCCGCGGTTCTTGGCGTCGGCGTCATAAACGCAGAGATAGTCGTCCTCGCTGAGCGGCCAGGGCGTCCCATACCTCATGTAATCCTTGATGGGCTTGCCTTCGGCCTCCGGAAAAGGCGCATCGGGGGTCAGGCGGGTAAGCTGCGACATCGCCCGGTCGTCCTCGATTCGCGGATCAATCATAATCAGCGAGCCGAAGGCGTTGCCGTGGTGCGACCCGGTAACCGCGACGTAGCGATGCGAGCCGGGGATTGCACGGATGCTCATCTCCATCCACGGCCTGCTCTCGCGCAGGAGCGGGTAATTGCCGTGGAACGACCGCGGGTCGCGGCCATCCGGGAAGCTGGTCCAGATATGATGGGCGATATTCGTATCGCGATCGACGTAATCCCACCGTGTATAGACGAGCATGCCGTCGTTGTTCACGCTCGGATGCCATTCGTGCGTCTCGTGGAAGCTGATGCAGACGATATCGCTGCCGTCGGGCTCCATCGAGAACATCGTATAGACCGGGCAGTGCCGGCCACATCGGAGGTATCCGCCTCGGCGCTCCGAGATAAAGACGACGCGACCGTTGGGCAGAAAGCAGGGGTCGAAGTCATCGGCGGGGCCGTCGGTCAACTGCTCAAGGCCGCTGCCATCGGTATTGACCTTGAAGATGTGGTAGCTGATCTCGGGCCCCCACTCATAAGCCTCCCGGCCCTGGTATTTCTCATAAGCCTTGGCTTGCGTGTAGGCGAAGAGGATCGTCTCGCCGTCGTACGATAGCTCCGGCGAGAGAAATGCGCCGGTGGAAAGGTTGTCATCTTCGAGCCTTCCCCGCTCGACGACCGAGCTCTCCAGCACGTTGCTCAGCTTCGGATTATCGCCGAAGGGGTCGCAGAGGGAAAAGAGTCCGCCGCCGGGCCTGGCGTTGCAGCCGTAATACTGGTCGCACATGTGGAATACGCCGACGGAGTCGTGCCGTTTGATGAACAGTATCTTGTCGAAGTCCAGCAACGGATTGCAGAAGGCGATTCGCCGAGCAAGCCTTCTGGCGTCGAAGTATATCTCTTTGCGGACCTGGTCCGGCATATTGCCACCAATTTCGAGCTCGGCCAATCGCGATTCGAGCCTGCTCAATTCCGCTGTTAGCGGATCGAGGCGCTTGGGGTCGGCGTCGCGGCGAAGGCGGGCGGCAAGCGCTTTGCCCTGCTCAATAACATGCCGGGTGTGCGCCAAGTCGAACGAACCGCCGAGGGCCTGTCCAGGCGGGGCAGCAAAGCTGCTGTCCTGATTGACCCAATCAGCCTCGACCAATTCCCGCATCGAATCGCCGATCTCGATCTCGCAGGCACTGCACAGGCCGACCAAAATAATGAACATTGCTGTCGCCGGCCAATAACGGCCTTTTGCTCTGCATCGTCTCATCTGCCAATCCTCGAAATAATTGAGCGCGTACTATTATACACGCCCCCGGCCCTAATGTCAAATCGCCCCGGCGCCGAACAAAAGGCCGCAGGCGCAAGAATACTTCGGTTTGCCTAAATAAATAATTTGCCTGCGCGAAAAATTTTTTCATATTTTGCTTGACAGGACAAGAAGAATACGATAAAATTGACTTTACGAAATTGGTAGCGGGTATTGTAAGATTCACCGAGGTTATGATAGATTGTCGGTGTTTCGCAACGATAGTTTCGCCCGCAGAGTTTATCGGCGTACAACTTAATAAAGCCAAACAACAGGGCTGGGGATATCTCGCTTTTTCCTCTCCCTCCGCACCTCAGCCCTGTTCCTTTTTTTCTTCACCTGACGGGGTCCTTCCTTCCTCTTCGCTGTGTTCCGTCAAGATTTGCCACAACGGACGTCCGATACATAGTTTGAGAGCGAATATAGTCGATTTGAGCACCCTATTGTCTTATACCCAGGGAAATGCCTGGCATCACTATATATGGTATATTACCTATTTCTCCAAAGAATGCCTAAGTGAACAACCTCGGTGTTAAAATGGGCTTGAAAAGAAAGCTATTGGCAGTATTGACAGGGCTGATTGCACCCCCAATCGGCCAAAGAATGGCGGTTTTGGGGCTGGAATGCGAATATTAAAGGATTCTAAAGTTTTCGTTGCACTATTGTCGATATCACTATTGGAACGGCGTCCTTCGAGATCGGAAGGACATTAGAGGCCTCATAAGGGATTAAGGGGGCATACAACATATAGTGGCTATTGGTTTTTGGGCGAGAAATGGACATTCTTGCCCTGAAGTCCGTGAGTAAAGGTAGTTTTTAATGCTGAATTCCGAGTGCAACAGTGGATTTGAGGACCGAAGGCGACTTACGGACTCTATTGAGGATAAAGACCTCGGAGCAGAGCAGGATATGGTCATGGAGCGAATCCTTGAGAACATTCATAATACCCCGATAGGGCAAGTACTTAAGAAGATTGCCTCGTTGCCGGGGGTTCGCAAGGAGAAGGTCCTCGATGTACGGCAGCAGCTTACCGAAGGTAATTATGATCTTAGTGAGCGGCTCGACGTCGCCCTTGAGAAAGTTCTTGAAGACCTTGAGACGTAGAACGGCCCGGGCACTGTACCGCCCTTGCTGTTTTGTCAAAAACTCAGATTAGGAAAAGGAAAAAGCCTTGCAAGTTCTTGTTTTGCAAGGCTTTACCTATCTGGGCGATACAGGATTCGGACCTGTGACCTCACGGGTGTGATCCGTGCGCTCTAGCCAGCTGAGCTAATCGCCCGCAGCCAGCCGTATTAGAACCAAAAATCGTTCGTGCTGTCAAGCCTCAATTGCGAAACCTTGATGTTCAACGGCCCTGAGAGGACTGAAAGAGGCTCAGGGCTTGGGATTTGGGTTTAACGCGACGAGGTTTATCTTGCCGAGCTTTACGCCCTTCATACTCAGCAGGCTCTCTGCGACCTTGTTGATTTGTCCGACGGGGCCTCGCAGGACAATCACTTCCAGACAGTCGTGGGGGTCGAGATGAACGTGGAGCGATGATATTGCCTGGAGCAGATGCGAGTGTTGGAGGTCGATGAGCTTCTGGGGGACCATCGTCGCGTGGTGGTCGTAAACCAGACAGACCGCGGCGACTGCCTCGGCCTTGGGATCGCTGAGACTCTCGCTGCTGAGACGCTGGCGCACGAGGTCTCGTATGGCTTCGGAGCGGCTCTCGTAGCCCTGCCTGGCTATAAGGCTGTCGAATTCTGCGAGGAGATTCTTATCGAGCGAGACGCCGATGCGTTCGACTTTGTCCATTTTGCTTCACCCCAACAAAAACTTCTTTTCAAACGCCCCGAGTAGCCGCACACGCAGCAGCACTCCAAAAGCTCACGACCGGCCATGTTTACCCCTTGCTCGTAACGTAAATCACCTGTTCGGCGAATAGATTGGGCATGAACCTCACCGGGCGAAGCCGTCTCTTACAGAGCGGGATTCTCTTCTCAACCTTCACCGACAGCTCACTGCAAAACTCGTCGAAATCCCTCAGCGAAAGAAAATGTATATTGGGCGAGTCGTGCCAGCCGAACGGAAGCTGCTTTGTAACGGGGGCCTTGCCGCAAAAGAACAGATGCCCCCTGCTTCGCCAGTGGGCGAAGTTGGGGAAGCTGACAATGACCTTCCTGCCGACGCGGAGCAGCTCGGCGAACACCTTTTTCGGATTCTTAACGGTTTGCACGGTTTGCGAGAGTATTACGTAGTCGAAGCTCTTGTCGGCGTAGCTTCCAAGCCCTTGTTCGATGTCGTGCTGGATAATCGGCAGGCCTCTGCATATACAGTCAAGCACGAGGTCCTGGTCCAATTCAATTCCTTTTCCCCTTATTCTCCTATCTTTAATGAGGTTTGCCAGGAGAATGCCGTTGCCGCAGCCGATATCGAGGACGGTGCTGTTCGGCTCTATAAGCGACCCGATTGACTCGTAGTCCACGCGGGGGCGGTGCGCCTTCTCGAAGTCACTTGATAGACGGCTCTTACCCGCAGAGCATGAACACGGCTGTTTTTCTCCATGCGGGTCATAAGTCGCCTTCAAGAAGCAGCAGATAAAGGCGCCAAGTGTCTCCGGCTCGATGAGGAAGGCGTCGTGCCCGTAAGGAGAGGCGATGTTGCAGTAGCTGACGTCTTTTCGATTTGACGCCAGCGCGTCAACTATAGCGCCGGACTGCTGCGGCGTAAACAGCCAGTCGCTCTCAAAGCTGACAACCAGGAATCTGCACTTGACCGCCGCAAACGCTTGCTTCAGTGATCCGTAGTCTTTTACTAGGTCAAAGTAATCGGAGGCCTTGGTTATGTAGAGGTAGCTGTTGGCGTCGAATCTCTCCACGAAGCTGCGCCCCTGGTGGTCGAGGTACGTCTCGACGGCGAACTCGGAGTTGAATTCGTAGCTGTATTCTTCGGCGCTTCGGAGCTGTCTTCCGAATTTTTCCCGCATGCCCCGTTCGGAGAGGTAGGTTATGTGGCCGATCATTCGAGCGATTGCAAGTCCTCTGTCGGGGCCGGGGCCGGCGTGGTACTGTCCGTCGGCGAAATTGGCGTCGCCCAGGATGGCGTTTCGGCCCACGGCGTCGAAGGCAATCGACTGAGCGCCAAGATGCGTGGTCGTTGCGATGGGAATTGCAGCTTTCACAAAATCGGGGTATTCGATTGCCCACTGGAGGACCTGCATGCCGCCGATTGAGCCGCCGATGACGGCAAGAAGCTGCTTGACTCCAAGTTTTTCGAGCAGCAGCTTCTGGACTCGGACCATATCGCCGACGGTAATAATAGGGAAATCCAGGCCGTAAGGTTTGCCGGTTTGCGGATTTGTCGAAGATGGCCCCGTTGTGCCCCTGCATCCGCCGAGGACGTTGGAGCATATAACGAAGTACCTGTTTGTGTCGATTCCCTTGCCCGGCCCGACCATCACATCCCACCACCCCGGCTTGTCGCCGTCGGCGCTATGGTAGCCGGCCACGTGGGCGTCGCCGCTAAGCGCGTGGCAGATCAAAATGGCGTTATCGCCCGCCTCGTTGGGCTGGCCGTAGGTCTCGTAAGCGACGTCTATGGGGGCGAAGGTCTTGCCGCAAGCCAGCTTCAGAGGCTCGGATTCATCCACGACCCTTACGGTCCGGGTCCGGACAATGCCGACCGAGTTTTCATCAATCCTTGCCATAAGGCGAACAAGTATAGCGCAGCAGAATCAGTTTGTAAAGTCCGCGCACAAACGCTTCCAATCAGCGGATAATTCTGGTATTCATATTCGTACCCTATGAAAAAGCTGCATAATTGGAATTTATCTTATCAGCAAGCCACAGACCTGCAGGAACGCTTAGCCTGTAAGGTGCGGCATACTCCGCTCAAAAGAACGCCCGGAACGGTTGCGGGAATTGACTGCGCCTTCAGTAGGGACGGCGAGAAAATCCTGGCGGTGGTGGTTGTGCTGAAACTCTATAATCTGGAGGTCGTCGAAACGGCAGATGCCACGCGAAGCGTAACATTCCCCTATATCCCCGGCCTGCTGTCTTTTCGGGAGGCGCCCGTTTGCCTTGCCGCGGTGGAGAAATTGGCAAAACAGCCGGACGTATTCATAATCGACGGCCAGGGCATCGCGCATCCGCGTCGGCTCGGCCTGGCTGCCCATCTGGGCCTGTTCTTCGATAAGCCCACGATCGGCTGCGCAAAGAACAGGCTGATCGGCCAATTTGAAGAACCCCCAAGAGAAAAGGGGCGGTATAGCCTGTTAACGGATAGTCCAGGCACGAATCGCCGGGCGAATTGCGAACTGCGGACTGTAAACAATGAGATAATCGGGGCGGTGCTTAGAACCCGGGCAAACGTCAAGCCGGTCTTCGTCTCCGTCGGGCACAAGTGCCTTCTGGAAGACGCCATCAAAATCACCCTTGCCTGCGCAACCAAGTACCGCCTTCCCGAGCCTACCCGCCTGGCCCATCAGCTCGTCGGCAAATTGAAGCTCAAAACATGAGCCGATTCAACTCAGGCATCAAGGTTCGTTTATTCCGAGAAAGTGTATAAGAAGCCGTTCTGTCGTGGCATGGGCATCTCCGCAAGGAGTCCGTGGGACTTGCCCATGCGTCGCAGGGCCACTTTTCATAAACTTTGCGAGATAACTTTCGCAGATTTGATTACCACCGGCACGACCGGAACATCTTCCATTCTCAGGTCCGTCCGCGCCGTTGTCCGGACGGCGGCAATGGCATCGACAACGTCCATACCCTCGGCGACCTTGCCGAACACCGCATAGCCCGGATTACGGCCGTCAATATAATTCAGAGAGGCGTTGTTCTTATGATTGATGAAGAACTGCGACGTCGCACTGTCCGGGTCGGACGTCCGGGCCATCGAGATAGTCCCCCGATCATTCTTTAGTCCGTTGCTCGCCTCGTTAATGACGGGCGGATGCGTTTGCTTCCGCGTCATCTGAGCCGTGAATCCGCCGGCTTGTATCATGAAGTCCGGTATGACCCTGTGAAATATTGTGCCGCCGTAGAATCCTTCCTCGACGTACGTCAGGAAATTCTTCACCGTAAGAGGGGCCGCGGCCTCATCGAGTTCAATAACGATATTACCCATACTTGTTTCCAGCTCGACCATTGTTTTCCCCGACTTAACCGTTTTCACATCCGGCTGAACATTCTTCGCATTCGAGTCAACCGTCTCTTTCTCTCCGGCGCAGCCGGAAAGCAGAACGGACGCCGCCAACAACCGGCAAAACCATAATCTGCCAACCATACGATACTCCTAAAAAACTGCAATATGTTAACCTGAGCGGTGTCGAGGGCGTCCCGCCCTCGGTCCGCGGGCAAGTCCCACGGACTCCGCCGCAAGCCCCACGGGCCGCCTACGCGGGCGTCCCTGGCGGGATTTGTGGAGATGCCCGCGACACTGCCCGCCTTCGGCGGGCTCATCGCGTGCCGTAGTCAATCTGCTCGTTCCACTTGTGCTTCCTGATGGAGCGCAAGATTTTTTCCGCACATTCAAGTGCGGCGAGTCCTTCCTTGGCGCTGACTTCGGGCGCGAGCGTCCTATCGGCCACCGCCCGGAGAAACGCCTCCTGCTCCAGACGGATCGGCTCCTTATCGTCTATATCGAGCTGCTCGATGTGCAGCAGGTCGGGCCAGTTGACATTGGTCATATCGAATTTGCCGGATGCCTTGCGCTCCTGGATCCACTTGACGACGTTGATATTTGGGTCGGCCTTGATGATCATCCCGCTCTTCTTGAAGTAGTCCAGGCTCAGATACGCCTGGCGGCTGAACACCCGCAGCCTTCTTTCCGTCTTGAGCGCCAATCGAGAGGCCGTAATATTCGCCACGCAGCCGTTATCGAAGATAATTCTTGCGCTGCAGATATCCTCTTTGTCTTCTATAACGTTGACGCCGACCGCATGAACCCTCTTGATCTTACTTGCCGCCAGCGACAGAATAATATCTATGTCGTGGATCATCACGTCGAGGACAACGCCCACGTCCGTTGACCTGAACGGGTACGGGCTGATACGGTCGGCTTCGATGAACCTCGGCTCCACGTCGAGACGCTTCATCGCCTGGACAACCGGATTGCATCGCTCCGAATGGCCCACGGCAACCACGCAGTCGTGCTTCCTTGCAAGCGACACAATCTTCTTACCCTGCCTGGCGTTGACGGCCAGGGGCTTTTCAATAAGCACCGCAACTTTGTTCTTTATGAAAATCTTAGCCAGCTCCAGATGCGTGACCGTAGGGGTGGCTATCGTCACGGCATCGACTTTACCAAGTATATCGCGGCAATCCGTGTAATCCGAACATCTATACTTCTGGGCCAGGCGCTTGGCTCTGGCGGCGTCGGTATCGACAATCGCCACAAGACTGCTCTGAGGCAGCTGGTCATAGACCTTTGCGTGTATTGTTCCCATTTTGCCCGCCCCCACGACGGCGGTGCGCACCTTCCCATTGAGCATACTGTCTCCAAGAAAACCGGCGTGAAGCGTAAAGCGTGTATAGAGTGTCGAGACTCGATAACCGGCGCCGACCGGTAATGACTTGCACGATTCAACACGTTACTATGTAAATCTCGGCTCCTATCTTCGTCTCTCCCTAAATGTCTCGAGGTATCTGCCGTATTGATGTGTGTTGCTTCTGACAATAGAATCGACTATTGCCTTGACGTTTTCATCGATCCCGTCCTCATGCGCCAGCGCCTTGGCATTCTCAAGGAGGGCGCCGCCCTGGCGATAAAGCCTTCTGTACGCCTCGAAGATCCGCTCCTGCTGCTCCTCGTTCAGGCCAGCCCGCTGCATTCCACGTTTGTTGACGCCACGAACAACCGGCGGATAATGGCCGCTCACCGTCATGAAAGGCGGCACATCCTTATTAAGCCCGGCAAGCCCCGCAACGAAACTCCACTTGCCCAGAGTAATGAACTGATGCAGTCCGACCATGCCGCTGAGCCACGCCCCCATCTCGATCTTGCAATGCCCGCTTAATTGCACGCTATTGCTCATAACAATTTTGTCTTCGAGAGTGCAGTCGTGGCCGACGTGCGCTCCAACCATAATAAAATTCTCATTGCCAATTTTCGTTACACCGTCGTGGTGCATGCTCGAATGAATGGTCACAAATTCACGCAGAACATTTCCGTCGCCTATCATAAGTCTGCCGATTTCTGATTCATCCGTCAGCCCCAATACCTGAGGCCACGCACCTATCACGGAGTTTGAAAAGAAACGGTTGTTCTTGCCGATTTCGACATTCTTCTCGATGACGACGCCGGCGTCGAGCGCTGTGCCGGAGCCGATCGATACCCCACTGCCGATAACGCAGTAAGGCCCGATGGTTACTCCGTCACCCAATTCGGCGCCTCTGTGAACCACTGCACTTGGATGTATCTCTGTCATTTCAACTCTCTGTTCAAGCCCACAATGAAAACATTCAGCGGCGCCGCTATTACATTTTATCTTCATCCACCAGCATAAACTTGATTTCCGCCTCAGCGGCCACGGCGTCGCCCACCATCGCCTTACACCGGCACTGCGCCATCCTTTTCCTGAGTTTTATAGCCTCGGCTGTAAGGATTAGCTGGTCGCCGGGCACAACCGCTTTGCGCAGTTTTACGCCGTCCATGCTCAGCAGGACGGCGAGCTTTCCCGTCAGCTCCAGCCTCTGCGCAAACAACAGCCCGGAGACCTGAGCCATAGCTTCGACGATGAGCACTCCGGGCATAATCGGCGTGCCGGGA
>Ga0315277_10004550_pt1 | contig 18488 bp, 15 predicted proteins | sample YL17G05_15_MG_FD_203695 | JGI IMG/M metagenome (GOLD analysis project Ga0315277, IMG submission 203695) | Sediment microbial communities from Yellowstone Lake, YNP, Wyoming, USA - YL17G05_15 | ecosystem: Environmental > Aquatic > Freshwater > Lake > Sediment | place: USA: Wyoming | collected...
GGGTTGGTCTCGCGGCGGTCATTCCATTCAACACCTGTTTCGCGATGTTTCTGGGCGGGTTTTTCTTCTGGCTTGCCGGACGGACTTTCAAGAATCCGGAATCAGCGGCACACCGCGTGATCGTGCAGAATCAGGAGCCGATTTGCGGCGGCGTTATTGCCGGCGGGGCGCTGATGGGCATCGCCGTGATCCTGATCGAGAATTTCGTGCTGGCGAATTGAAGCCGGCGCTTCAACGCGGCGCCGGCGGCGGGATGGGTTGAGGTGCGGCCTTCTGTTGCGCGAATTCGCCAACGAGGTAATGCACCACGGATTCAATCTGGTCCGGCGACAACGGGCCGCCTTCGCTTTGCGCCCAAGCCGGCATGAGTGAGCCGGCCTTGCCCTTGGTGATCCAGTTGCGCCAGTAGTCCGCGCCGCCTTCGCTGCTGACCTTTGTCAAATCGGGCACCATGGAGGCGCGATGCTCGGCCAGGTGGCAGACGCCGCAGGCGGAAGAGAACAGCTCCTTCCCCAGTTTGGCCCGCGTCGGCTCGACGTGACAGCGCGCGCAATCGCCCCGGAACACCGCCATGCGATCCGCCTTCGAGAGTTCCTGATTCCGCTGCCGGTCGAGCGGCGACATGGGAGGTGTCGCGGGCGGCGCGGCCAGTTGCGGCGGCGGCGCGACGGCGCGCACCGTGAGGAGCTTCGTGCCGGCGTCCGAGTTGACCGTGACCGTTTTGATCACCACACCGCTCTTGCCGGCGACGTTCATGTTGACGTTGATGGTGCCGTTGCTGCCGGGCGTCAGCCGCCACGGATTGGCCGGCAATTGCGCCACCGTGCAACCGCAAGAGGCATGGGCACTGAGGATCGTAACGTTGGTGTCGCAGACGTTTGTGAGGTTGAAAACGAACCGAGCCTCCATCTCGCCGGGCTTCACGGGCGCCTCCTTCGAAATTGAATCCCAAGCAATGACGTTCGTGGGCAGTTCGCCGAGGGGCGGCACCACCGGGGGCGGCACCGCGATGGTCTCCAGCCGGTGCGACTCGGCAAAAATCTGCGGGACCAGGCTGCCGGATGGTGCGATGTCCGTAGTCGAGCGATACGGCGACGGCAAAGACGGAGGTAGCGGAGGTCCGTCTGCTGCAATCCCGCCCAGGTTCGAAACCACGAACAGCGCGCCAGCAAAAAGCCAGATGGAAGATTTCACTGCAGAGGGAAAATAGGCGACGGGAGCGGGCTTTGCCAATCAAGTGCCCCCAGCCAACCGGTCCGGCGGCGGTTTCTCGATGCAGGCGTAGGCGTTGTGGTTGTGGATGCTCTCTTGGTTTTCCGCCTCGACTTTGTACCAAGTGATGTCCGGATGAGCGTTGAGCCGGAGCGCGACGTTGCGCACGAGGTCCTCGACAAAAACCGGATTGTCGTAAGCGCGCTCGGTGACGTGCTTCTCATCTTCACGCTTCAGCAACGCGTACAGCTCGGCACTCGCGCTGGTTTCGATCATTGCGATCAAATCCTCGATCCAAACGGATTTGCGGAAGCGGACCTGCACGGTGACCTCGCCGCGCTGGTTATGCGCACCGCGGGCGCTGATGGCCTTCGAGCATGGACACAACGTCGTCACGTTTGCCTTCACCGTGAGCACGAAGTCTGTCTCGTGCCCGCATGCCGCCGCGTCAAACCGCGCGGTGTAATCCATCACGCTTTCCCGGCCCGACACCGGCGCACGCTTCGTCAGGAAAAACGGGAACTCCATTTCCAAGTGGGACGTGGCGGCGTGGAACTTCTTCTGCATCGCGAACAGGATGTCCGGAATGTTTTCCACGTGGACGACATTGCCGTGGGCGTTGAGGACTTCGAGAAAGCGGCTCATGTGCGTGCCCTTGAACTCGTGCGGCAGGTCCACAAACATGCCGAGGGTCGCGACCGTGTTTTGGAACACGTGCGCCTTGTCGCGCACCTGGATGGGAAAGCGCAGACCGCGCACGCCGACCTTGTCTATGCGCAGTTCGCGATGATCGCGCTCGCTCTGTTTGTCGCAGAGTGGCTTGGGCGCGCGGCGCTTGGAGACTGGCTTCGGCATGGCCGGAATCTAGCGTCGAAGGCTGGAATTGCCAAAGCCATTCTCGAAATGTGAACGCTGGCGGGCGGCAGTCCCAGGTCTCATCGTCCGTTTCGCGTGCCCTGCGATACCTGCAGGAACAGATTCCATGCTGCGACCCGCGGCGCCGCTGGCTCATTTGAAGGCATGAGCTTGCCGAGCGGGCTTTCGCAGTACGGCATCACTTCCGTGCTCGCCAAGATTTCAGAAAGGCTGCAAACCAGTGCAGTGGACGTGACGGGAACCGCGTATCTGGCCAGGAACACGTAGTCTCAAGGGTCGGTGTGGAGGATAACGAGACTTACGGGTTTGATTCGCAAGAGGAATTCTTGACATTGGGAGCATAAGGGCCTAGCCTCGCGAGCAAACCTGAGGCGCATGCAATTCCTGAGTTAGCCTGAAACCTCCCGTGCGGGAATCGTTGTACCGGCGCGCGGAGTTGGAGCGCCGCGGGTTGAGGAGACGACGTATGGCCAGCGGCAAAGTCAAGTGGTTCAACCCGATCAAGGGGTTCGGGTTCATCGCGCAGGAGTCCGGCGCGGATGTCTTCGTGCATCAAACTTCAATCTTGGGCAGCGGCTACCGCACCCTCATGGAAGGAGACGAAGTCACGTTCGATGTGGTTAACGCGGAGAAAGGGTTGAAAGCCATGAACGTCCAGCGCGTGCACCCGCCGCCGACTCCGCCGCGCCCGCCCAAGGAATCGCCCCAGGCGCCGGCGTAGCTTGCTGGTGCCGGCCTCCGCGCTTCCGCCGCCAACGGTGTTTTCGTTCGCCGCAATCTTGGCGGTCCGCTAACTTGCCGCCGTGCCGCATCCCCAGCCGACGCCGGTAACGAGCCTCTATGTCCACGTGCCCTTTTGCGCGCGGAAGTGCGAGTATTGCGCCTTTTACTCGGAGGCATCGGACGGCGAAACCATCAACCGCTACGTCGCCGCGCTTGTGCGAGAACTCGAACGCGTCGCGGCGCAACTCAAGCTGCACACCGTGTTCTTCGGCGGCGGCACGCCGTCGCTGCTCAACGTTCGACAGTGGGAGCAAATCCTCCTCGCCATGGACCGCCTCGGCTTGCTCGGCGCGGCGGAATGGACGGTGGAATGCAATCCCGCCACGGTGTCCGCCGACAAGGCGCGGCTGCTGCGCGATTATGGCGCCAATCGCCTCTCCCTTGGCGTGCAATCGTTCGACGAGGCGCTGCTCGACCGCCTGGGCCGCGTTCACAGTCGCGAGATGGTGTTCAGGTCTTTCGACCTCCTGCGTGGCGCCGGCTTCGACAACTTGAACCTCGATCTCATGTTCGCCATCCCCGGCCAGACGATGGCAATGTGGCAGGCGACGTTGCGCGAGGCGCTGGCGCTCGGCAGCGAGCACCTGTCCTGCTACGAAGTCATTTACGAAGTAGACACGCCACTCTTCGCGCAGCTCAATGCCGGCAAGTTCGACGTGGACGAGGACCTGGCTTGCGACATGTATGACGAACTCGTCGAGCGCGCGGCGGAGGCCGGGCTGCCCCGCTATGAAGTGGCAAACTTCTCACGCGACACGCGTTCCGGTGGGAATGTCGTCGCGACCTCAGAGCCTTCCGGCGAGTTCCCTGCGTTCGCCTGCCGGCACAACGTCAATTACTGGCGCGGCGGCGATTTCCTCGGCCTCGGCCCGAGCGCGACGACCTATGTCCGCGGCGTGCGGACGAAGAACGTGAGCAACACGCAGCTTTACTGCGAGGGCCTGGAGGCCGGCCAGCGCCCGTTGGTGTCGCGTGAGGAATTGCCACCGCTCGGGCGTGCGGGCGAGACGGCGGCGTTTGGCCTGCGAATGGTGGCGGGCTGGCCCTTCCTGGAATTCCAGCGAGTGACCGGGTTTGATCTGCGCGCGGAGTGGGCCGGCGAGATGCGCGAGTTGGAAGAACGCGGCTGGGGCGTGCGTGATGAACGGGGTTTTCGCCTGACCTCCGCGGGCCTACGTTTCGCCGACGCCGCGGCTGAGATGTTCTTGCGACCTTCCCCTGCCGCCGCGGTTTCGGCGGCTTAAGAACTACCCTTCACGACCGCGGGCTTGCCCTTGATGTCGAGCACAACGACGGTCGCGATCTTGTCGGGCAACTCGGCGGGCAAGGTGATGATGGTCTGATTCTCCCTGGTAGCGACCTCGAGTTTCGCTCGACCATCAAGGAGAAAAGCTTTAAAGGGTTTGTTGGCGAGGCCGGGTAAAACCAGCTTTCCGTCCACCGGGCGATCAAAGACGTGGAGGTAAAGTCGCGTCTTGCCACCGCTACGCGTCCTCTGAGTGCAGCGGCCAAACGTCAGTTTCTCGAACGGGCTGGCCTTCGTGCCGTAAATGGCCTCGTGGTTCACCTTCATCCACCGGCCGATTTCCGCGAGGCGCTCGACGCTGGCTGGCGGAATCAATCCTTCGCTCGTCGGCCCGACGTTGAGCAGGTAGTTGCCGCCTTTGCTGGCGCAGTCCACGAGGTTGCGGATGAGCGTCTGCGTGGATTTCCAATGCTGGTCATGCTTGTTGTAGCCCCAATGGTTGTTCATCGTCATGCAGGATTCCCAATACACGCCCGGGCCGAAGCCGGTGGGTGGGATTTCCTGTTCCGGCGTGCCGTAGTCGCCCACGCCCTGCCCCTTGTCCATGCCACCCATGCCGGAGCGACCTTTGCCGACGCGGTTGTTGACGATGATGTTCGGCTGGAGGCTGCGGACGTAGTTGTAAAGGTCCACGCCGCGCTCGTGCGTCCAGGGTTTCTCCCACTCTCCGTCGAACCACAAGATGCCGAGCGGCCCGTAGCGGGTGATGAGTTCCTTGAGCTGGCCTTTCATGTAAACCACGTAGCTGTCCATGTCCGGCGTGCCGGTGGCCTTGTCGTTCCAAGCGCGGCGCGTGCCCCAATCCGGATGATGCCAGTCCATGATCGAATGGTAGAAACAGAAAGTGATGCCGGCTTGCTTGCAGGCGGAGGCCAGTTCCTTGAGTGGGTCGCGCTGAAACGGCGTGGACTTGATGCACCAATCCGTCATGTCCGAGCGGAACATGCCGAAGCCATCGTGGTGCTTGCTGGTGATGACGATGTATTTCATGCCGGCGTCTTTGGCCATGCGCACCCACGCGCGGGCGTCGAACTTCACCGGATTGAACTGCCTGGCGAATTGCTCGTATTGCGACACGGGCATCTTGGTTTCCTCCATGAACCACTCGCCATAGTTGGTCTTGCCCTTCCACTCGCCGGCGGGGACAGAATACACACCCCAGTGGATGAATAACCCAAAGCGCGCGTCATTGAACCACTTCATGCGTTTCTCACGCGCGGCGGCGGGTTCTTGCGTGAAATCCTTTTGCCCAACAGACGCTGCGATGGAACTAACCGCAAAGCCGCTCAGCGCAGCGACGAGGATGGAAGTCTTGGGGTTCAGCATGGCAACAGGGATTTAAGGTTTGACGGCCTGGGCGCGTGTCATCGGGTTTTCCAGTTTCAATCCAGACCCGGCACGCATACCAAATCCTCCTTGCCGGAGGCGAGCCAATTCTCGCGAGCGGAAGAAGTGAGGGCGCATCTTCGCACCACCGTCGTAGCGCAGACTTCCAAGTCTCCCGTATCGCAGGTTCCCCAAACCTGCGGGACATGGATTGGCGGCAGTGCGAAGTTGCCCCATCGTCACAATGCGGATCTGGAGTGCGACGGAACTCCTGACTGACGTCGCCGCTCACGTGACGGGGCGACGGCTGCAAAACCAGCCTACTTCCTGGCAACGGACGCCACTTCCTCCGGCTTGACCACGCCTTCACGGACGAGAATTCGCGCCAGGTATTGCAGGGCCTCGGACGCTGGTTCCATTTGCAGCCCGCGCAGGAGGATGGCTTTTGCCCGCGCGGTTTCTCCCAGGCGCAGGCTGGCCTTGACCGCCAGATCGGCATAGTAGGCCGCCGACCAGCCGTCTCGTTCGGGCATGTAGGATTGTGCCGCGTCGAGCGTCCGCTGGATGATCTCCACGGCTTGTGCGCGATTCGACGGGTTCGTTTTCAGGGTAGCCTCGGCGTTGAAAAGCTGGTTCGCGATGGCGTTCGTGCGCGCCACGTCCGGCATGAACAGCACCGACTCGTTCGTTCCCCGAAACACGCACGGCATGGCGAGCAAGGCGTAGGATTGCGCATCGGCAGCGCCACCGAAGACGGCGCGCAAATACGCCTGCAAAGCGTGGTTCACCGACGGCGAAACGCCGCCAAAAATCGCGCCTAACGCCGCGCCATCCAGACCGGCCAACGCCTTGTTCTTGCCCGGTGGCGCGAGGTCCATCTGCACCGTGCGCTCATCAAAGTTCTGGAAACGCTGCGCCCCGCGCCCCAGGTAAATGTAGAACGTGCGCGGCGCGACGTATTCAAGGATCGGATGGCTGTCGCTTTGAATCCGCCCCGGGCCGGGCAGCGCAAAAGCGGTGCGCTGCGACGCGAGTTGCCTTGCCAACACCGCCGCCGGCGACCTCAGACCAATCAGGCCGAGGTCCCGCCGCGGCAGCTCCCGCTCGAAGGCGCGTCGAATGGCGTCCACGTCCGATTTCCATGGACGATCCGAGCCGAGCAGCACCACATCGCCCTCGGCCACGTCCCAAATCTCCATCGCCGGAAACACCGCTGCGAACGTCCGCAGCACCAAGCCCAGCACCTCGTCATCCACCTCGTAGGTGTGAAACCACTGCGACATGATCCCTCCGGGTTTGAGCCGGCTGGCGGCGATTTCGTAAAACTCGCGGCTGAACACGCTGCCGATGCCGATCATCCACGGGTTGGACGGCTCGGAAATGATCACGTCGTATTTCTGCGGGTTGAGCTTCAACACCGTGCGCGCGTCCTCGCGGTAAAGCCGCGTGCGGCTGTTCGTGAGCACGCCGTGATTCCACTCGTTGAACAGCGCCACCGCGCGCAGCACCGGTTCGCAATTGTCCGCCACCGTCACGTGATCAATCGGGTATCCCAGCGTCGTGCCCGCCGAGATGCCGCTGCCCATGCCCAGGACGAAGACCTCCTTGCTGTCCGGCTTCATCATCATCGGCAACTGGCCCAGCAGAATCTGCGTGGACATGTCGCCGGGTGCTGACGCGTCCGGCTTGCCGTTGATGCGCAACGAGAGGTTGTGGTAGCCGCCTCTCGGCTCGCTTTCGACCGAAACCGTGGCATCCGCCGCGTCCTCGTAAAACAGCAGCTTCACCGCCTCGCGCCGGGCGCGAATATACTGCGGCGTGTAAACGTCATTCGGCAAACGGAAGACGCCGGAGCTGAGCACGAACCGCCATCCCTCACCGCCGCTGACGGAAACCAAGATGACCAGCGCCGAAACCACTGCCGCTGCCACCGCCGCAATGCGTCGCCGTGTGATCAGCGCCATGACCAGCGCCGCAACCGCCAGCACCAACGCGAGCGTCGTGAACGCAGCGCGCAAGCCGATGGTGGGCATCAGCACGAAGCCCGTGACCAGCACACCCACCACGGCGCCGAGAGTGTTCCACGTCAGCAACCGGCCCACGCGGTCGCCCAGTTGGTGCGAAGCTTCCGCCGCCCGAATCCACAGGGGCAGCACCGACCCCAGCGCCGCCGCCGGCAGACCCAGCACGCAGATCGAAAAGACTGAAGCCATGATCTGGTGGAAGACGTAACCCGTCGGCGTGCGCGTCAAACCCCGCTGGCCGTAGCTGTAAAGCAGCGCGAGATTCTCGATGTTGAACACCAGCGCGCCGATCACCAGCGCCGCCGCGAGCAACAGCGCTATCGTCGTGAGTTCCTTGCGCCAGTGCTTTTGGCGAGGCGAGGCGATCACGGCGCTGCCCAGCGCGATGCCGAGGATGAACGCCATCAGCACCAGCCCGAACACCTGCAACGACGCGCCCAGAATGAGGCTCAGACACCGCGAGGCCAGCACTTCCAATCCCATCGAAACCGCACCGGTCAGCGCCACCAGCACGCAGCCCCAGGCAAACACTTGCGGCGGAGTTACCGCGGGTTCGGACGCTGCGCTCGCCAGGTCGGTGGGCTTTGGCTCCGCCGCCGGCAGGACGGATGGTCGCCGGCCGATGGCGACGGCGATCAGGCCGATCACGACGTTGATCGCAGCCGTCACGGCCAGGGTGGAGCGCAGGCCGAGCCATTGCACGAGAACGAACCCGGCGAGGCCCGAGCCACAGACCGCCCCCAAGCTGTTGGTCGAGTAGAACCGCGCTGAGCGGCGGCCCGCGTCCGACGTGTTTTGCTGCAACCACGCTGCCAGCATCGGCAGCGTGCCGCCCATCAAGATCGTCGGCCCGAGCAACAAGGCAATGCTCAAGATGCCCTTCACCAGGAGCAGCCAGCCCGGATGCTCCACCAGCCCGGCACCGACCCCGGCGAAACCACGCTCCGCCAGAGTGTAGATGGAGGAGAAACAAAACGCGTACAGCCCAATGGCAATCTCGACCAGCCCATACACCACGAGCGGTCGCCGGGCCACATCGGCCCGGTTGCCGAAGAGTTTGTTGCCCAGGGCCAGTCCGCCCATGAACACGGCCAGCACCACGGTCTGCGCCTGGATGGTACTACCGAAGAGCAGTGACAGGTATTTGGACCAGATGACCTCGTAAACCAGAGCGGTCGCTCCAGAGCAGAAGAACAGCAACAGTACAATCATGATGGACTCGCGTTAATCAATCAGGGCAGCCGGCAATGGTGCGGCGATTGTTTCAAGCCCTCGCGCGGTTCGCAAGCAAGTCGAGGCAACAAAAAAGCCCCGAAGAAACTTCGGGGCTTGTGGGTAAGGATTTAACGTCGAATTAGCTGCGACGACGGAAAATCAAGAGCGAGGCAAGGCCCATGGCCCCCAGCGCGAGCATGGAAGGCTCTGGAATTATGACCAGATTCACCGAAGGCATGCCGCCCAGATTCGGAGGCGCGATGGGCGGTGAACCACCTGGGTTGCTGGTGCCCTGTGACCACAGAACAGTCCCAACGAAGCCGCCGTTTTGGGCAGCCGCAAAGCTCGGGAACAATCCGGCGGTGGTGGTACCATTGTACCAGATTTGGAGTTGGATCCAAGCCGTTCCGCCAGCCGAGACGCCGGGGACATTGAGTGCCGCACCGGCCGCGCCTAGCTGAAACTGCCCGGCATCCGCCCCGGTATAGCCCTTGGGATCCGTGGCTTGCGTGAACGTCCCCATCGGCAACAAGCTGGCGGCATCCGGACCACCGGAAACAACCACACCGAGGTTGGCGTTGATGCCATCAAAGACGACGCCATTCACGTACACCCGCCCCCCCGACGTTGCGTTTATACCGCCGCTGTTGCCGAGGTTGTCAAGGATGATTCCCTGGCCGAACGCACTGGCTGCCATTCCAGCGGCCATGATTACTGCTAGTGTTTTGAGCTTCATAGTTTGTTTGGTTTGTATTTAGGTCGTTGCTATGGAGTTAGGAGTTTATTGAACTGTAAAGCTGCGAGTCCACGTGCCACCGGCGGCCGCCGCTGACTTCAGCCAGAAGGCTTCGCCCACCGCAATGCTCGGCTGAGCGCTCCAGCCACCTTTCGTTGTGTAGGTCGCGGCAGTCTTATAGTTCTGAACTGTAGCGTCGAACTGATAGACCGTGTCGCCGGAAGTCGGAACATACGCGAGATCCGTTTGCAGCGCGCCGGCTTGCGGAACCTGCGACGAAACAATGTTGAACCCGTTGACGTACGGGGTGCTCAAAGCGCCTTGCATCACGTTCCCCACCAATGTGACGGTCGCGTCACTGGGAACCTTGACGAATACGCCCTTGCCGGGTGCGAGAGCCGCATTCACTGCGGCGACCGAACCGGCCCAGCCGCCCTTGGTCGTGAAGGTCGCGGTATCATACGCGCCAGAGTAGGAGTAAACGGCGCTACCGCTGGGCAGCGTCGTCCCGAAGACGGTGGTAAGAGTGTTGTTCGCGCCCGTGCCATCAAGGTCAAGCTGATTGCCTACCATTGTGAAGCCGGCTTTCAGCGGGACGTTGATGTATCCAACAACGTTTAGCGAGTAAACGTTCGATTGCGCCCAAGAGGTGAGCGCGCCTGCCGCGAGAAGTGCCGCGGCTGCAACTAGTGCTTTTGTTCTCATGTTTTCAGCAATTTGTGTTGCCGTGTGTGCCGCAAATATCCCAAATGCCAAGTGGCGTGTCAACACTTTCTTAGAAGATTTTTTGAACGCTTTTTCAACCTGCCGGGCGCGCCAGCCGGAGGTTCCGAAATTGGGCAATCTTGGCCAGTTCATGGGCATTTCTGCGGCAAAGCGTGGCCTGCAGGCCGCCGGTGGTCCCTGCGTCTCGGCTTCCAGCCTTGTATGACCGACCTGATGCAGCGCCGTGCTTAACGGCATCCAGCCAATCAAGGGGTTGTCTCTGCGGCCAACTTCCGCACAATGGGTCCAGTATGAAACAGCCCTCGCGATTCCGACCCACTCCCGTGATCGTCATGACGACGCTCTTCCTTGCCGGCGCGCCGTTCCCAGCGGGCTCAGCTCTGTTCAAGTCTGCCCAACCCGTTTGGCCGGAAGGCCGCGAAACGGAGAAGAACCTTTCCGTCGGCTTCCGGGCCGCCTTCACGCCCAAACCAGGGCAGCGAGTGCTCCTCCGTGCCACCGGCTCGACGATTTACCGGGTCTGGCTGAACGGCCAATTCCTCGCTCACGGCCCGGCCCGCGGACCGCACGGGTTCTTCCGCGTGGACGAAATTGATCTGACGGAGCGCTTGCTTTCCCGGACCAACCTGGTTGCCGTCGAGGTTGCGGGCTACAACGCGAACAGTTATGCGCTGCTGGACCAGCCGTCGTTCCTGCAAGCGGAGGTCGTGGCGGAAGGGCGCGTGCTGGCGTCCACGGGTGGCGAGGGCACGCCGTTCGAGGCCTTGGTGCTGAAAGAGCGGGTGCAGAAGGCGCAGCGGTACAGTTTCCAACGACCGTTCGCGGAGGTCTATCGCCTCCAACCAGGCGGCGACGCCTGGCGCCGCGAGGCGTCCGCCCCTATCGAGCCGGTGGCCGTGGCGTTACAGCCGGCGAAGGTGTTTCTGCCGCGCCGTGTCCCGCACCCGGACTACGCCATGCGCCCGCCGGTCACGCTCGTCTCGCGCGGCACGCTGAAAACCGGGGTGAAGGTGGACAAACCTTGGAAGGACCGTGCGCTCACGACCATCGGCCTGCAACTCGGCGGCTATCCGGAAAGTGAACTCGCCGCGATCCCGTCGCTGGAGCTGCAAACGGTCGCCAACGATCACACGACGCCGCTGAGCCGGGCGTTCGCACAAGACATGGCGCTCGAACTCAAGGCCGCCGAGTTTGGGATTCTGGATTTCGGATGCAACCTCACCGGTTTCCTGGGCGCGAAAGTGGTCTGCGAACAGCCCACGCGCCTGTTCTTCACCTTCGACGAAATCCTGCGGAACGGCGACGTGGATTGGAAACGCCTCGGCTGCGTGAACATCGTCAGCTACGAACTCGCGTCCGGGACTTACGACCTCGAGTCGTTCGAGCCGTACACACTGCGTTACCTGAAGCTGCTGGTGCTGGACGGTGGCTGTCGCATCACCCGGCCGTACCTCCGCGAGTTCGCGAATCCGGATGCGTCGCGCGCACACTTCGCCGCGAGCGACGAGCGGTTGAACCGGCTCTTCACCGCCGGACGCGAGACCTTCCGACAAAACGCGGTGGACATCTTCATGGATTGCCCGTCCCGCGAGCGTGCCGGGTGGTTGTGCGACAGCTTTTTCACAGCGCGTGTGGCGCAGGATTTGTGCGGCAACGCGACCGTGGAACGCAACTTCCTCGAAAACTTTGCCCTGCCGCCGAAGTTCGCGCATCTGCCGGACGGGATGCTGCCAATGTGCTACCCGGCGGACCACAACGACGGCGTGTTCATCCCGAACTGGGCGATGTGGTTCGTGCTGCAACTGGAGGAATACTCCGAGCGCTGCGGCGACCGCGAGTTGGTGGAAGCGCTGCGGCCCCGCGTGCTGAAGCTGCTCGACTTTTTCAAGAGATACCGGAACGCCGACGGTCTGCTTGAAAAGCTGCCAAGCTGGGTGTTCGTCGAGTGGTCGTAGGCGAACGAGTTTACGCAGGATGTGAACTTTCCATCGAACATGCTTTACGCCCGGGTGCTGGACGCGGTCGCGCATCTTTACGGCCTGCCCGAACTCGCGCGAGGGGCGGAGAAGATGCGGGAGACGATTCGCCGGCAGTCGTGGGACGGAGAATTCTTCGTGGACAACACCAAGCGCGTGGCCGGCAAACTCCAGGTCACGCGCAATCGCAGCGAGGTTTGCCAATACTTCGCGTTCTATTTCGGCGTCGCCACGCCGGAGACGCATCCGAAGTTGTGGCAAGCTCTCGTGCGCGATTTCGGCCCGAAGCGCCGCGAAACGAAGGCGTTTCCGGAAATCCATCCAGCGAATCAATTCGTCGGCAACGTGCTGCGGATGGAGTTATTGTCGCGCGCCTGGTTGAACCAGCAGATTGCGGACGAGGCGTTCGGCTACTGGCTGTTCATGGCCGACAAGACCGGCACGCTTTGGGAGAACGACGGCGAGTACGCGAGCTGCAATCACGGTTTCGCATCGCACGCGGTGCGGGTGCTGACGCGCGACGTGCTCGGGCTGGCAGGCGTGGACACGCCCGGCCACAAGGTCACAGTCCGGTTCACGGAATCGAAGCTGGACTGGTGCGAAGGCTCGTTGCCGACGCCGGATGGCCCGGTGGAATTGCGCTGGCGGCGGGACGGCGAAAAGCTCCGCTACCGGCTGCGCGTGCCGGAGGGTTACGCGTGCAAGGTGGAGAATCTGTCCGGGCGAGAGTTGGCGCGGGAGTGATGCGCGCAGCGTCCGCGCTCTCACGAAACGCGGCTACCCGGGATGGCATTGACAACGGGCGGACGGTTTCTAATCTCCCCGCCCAGCATGGACTGGCTGGCACGCAAGTTGTACCCGAAGGCGCGCGCGTACGAGCGGCGCAGCCGGATACAGTTGGTTTACCTCGTGATGATCCTCGTCTTGATCGCGGTGGCGATGGTGGGCGGCGTCCTGTGGCTGCTTTGGTGGCGGCCGAAGGGATGACTCTGGCTTCTCTCGTCAGAGCATCCGCGCTGCACCCAACTCCCGGTCAGTTTTCAGCCGCAACTGCCCGCACGCGGCATCAATGTCCCCACCTTTCTCGCGGCGCAACGTGGCCAGAACCTTCTGTTTCTCGAGTGCCACCAGAAACGCCTCGCACTGCGCAGGCGCAGGTCGCCGCCACGGCAGGCCTTCGACAGTGTTGTAAGGAATCAGATTGACTTTGGCGTGCAACCGCTGGGCGAGCCGCGCGAGCGGCGGGACCTGGTCCAGGTTGTCGTTCACGCCGGCGATGAGGATGTACTCGAAGGTCAGCATCCGCCGTTTCTTCCGCTGGTAATGCTCGCAGGCGGCCGTCAACTCGACCAACGGATACTTCCGGTTCACGGGCATGATCTTGTTTCGCACCGCGTCCGTCGCACCGTGCAACGAGAGCGCGAGGCGGAACTGCTCCGGCTCGTCGGCGAGCTGGCGAATCTGCGGCGCGAGGCCGCTGGTGGAGATGGTGATCTTCCGCGCGCCGACGCCGCCGCCCCACGGCGCGTTGAGGATGCGCAGGGCTTTGAGCAGATGGTCGTAATTGGCCAGCGGCTCGCCCATGCCCATGATGACCAAGTTGTCAACAGTCCGTAGTCCGTGGCCAGTAGCTCGTGTGGGCATGCCACCGCTTGCTCCTGGCTTCTGGCAACTGACTGCTGACTCCGCTGCCCATCGTTCCACCGCCAAGACCTGCTCGACGATTTCGTGCGGCTGGAGGTTCCGTTTCCAACCGTCCAGTCCACTCGCGCAGAACTTGCAGCCGTAAGCGCAACCGACTTGCGTGGACACGCAGAGTGTGTGGCGGTCGCTCGCCTCGCCGTAAAGCGCCGGGTTGGCCGGAATCAACACGCTCTCAATGAACGCGCCGTCGGCCAGCCGCCAGAGGAATTTCTGTGTGGCATCGGGTGCGCCTTGTTTGCGGACGAGTTCAAGAGTCCGGAGGATGAAGGTGGTGCTGAGTTTTTCGCGAAGAGGTTTCGGCAGGTTCGTCATCGCCTCCCAGCTCGTGGCGCGGCGGGCGTAAAGCCAGTCCATGACTTGCCTGGCGCGGTAGCCCGGCTCGCTCCACGCCTGAAGTTGCGCGGCGAGTTCGTCGTCGGTGAGGGATTTGATGTCGGCCTTCGGCTGCACTCTGGATCCTAATCTTGCTCTTCATCTTAATCTCGCCGTTCAGGTCAAGATTAAGATTACGGTCAAGATTAAGAGAATCCGGCTACTTCGTCAGGTAATACTTCTCCGCGTATTCCTTGACCATGCGGTCGGTGGTGAACTGCGGTACGAGCGTGACCATCGCCCGGCGGATGCGTTGAATCCACGCCCGCGGAATGCCCTGCTCGTCGCGCTCGTAAAACAGGGGGATGACTTCCTCGGTCAGCGTCTTGAAGAGATTCGCGCTGTCCACGCGGTCCTGTTCCTCGACCGACGCCGGGTGCGAATCCGGGCCGATGGCGAAACCGTTCGTGCCGTCGTAGGCCTCGCGCCACCAGCCGTCGAGGATGCTGAAGTTGAGGCAGCCGTGGCAGAGCGCCTTCATGCCGCTGGTGCCGCTGGCTTCGAGCGGGCGGCGCGGGTTGTTCAACCACACGTCGCAACCGGATACCATCTGCCGCGCCACGTGGACATCGTAGTTCTCGACGAACACGAGGTGGCCCTTGAGGTCGCTGAATTTGCTGAGGTGAATGATGTGCTGGATGAATCGCTTGCCCTCGTCGTCGCGCGGGTGGGCCTTGCCGGCGAAGACGAACTGCACCGGGCGCGCCTTATCGCGGACGAGCCGGACGATGTTGTCGAATTGCTGGAAGATCAGCGGCGCGCGTTTGTAGGTGGCGAAGCGGCGCGCGAAGCCGATGGTCAGCGCGTCGGGATTCAGCAGGTGATCGAACGTGATGAAGTCGCCGTGAGTGACGCGCTGTTGCTGGAGCAGCAAGCGGCGGCGGGCGAATTCGAGCAGCTCACGGCGCAGCCGGTACCGCAACGCCCAGAGTTCCTCGTCGGAAATGAACTCGGGGTCGGCGAGGCGCGCCCAAAACTCCGGCGAGTTGATGTAGTAATCCCACTCCGCGACGTGGTTGGTCAGCTTGTGCCGCCAGAAGCTGCGCATCGAGCCTTTCATCCAGCCCATCAGGTGGACGCCGTTGGTGACGTGGCCGATGGGCACGCGGTCTCCCGGCACATCCGGGTAGAGGCAATGCCACATGTGGCGACTCACGCGGCCATGCAGCTCGCTGACTGCGTTGGCAGCGCGCGAGGCCTTCAGCGCCAGCACGGTCATGCAAAACGGCTCGCGCACATCGTCCGGCTTCACGCGGCCCAGGCCCATGAGTTGTTCGGGCGTGAGCTTGAGTTGCTCGGCGAAGGCGTGGCCGGCGTAGGCCATGAGTTCACTGGTGAACCGGTCGTGGCCCGCTTCCACCGGCGTGTGCGTCGTGAAAATGCATTCCTGCTTCGTGGCCGCGAAGGCGTCCTTGAACTTCATGCCCGCCGCCATTTTCTCGCGCGTCAACTCCAGCGTGAGGAATGCCGCGTGACCTTCGTTCATGTGGAAGACGGACGGTTTGATGCCGAGGGCGCGCAACAACTTCACCCCGCCGACGCCCAACAAGATTTCTTGCAAGATGCGCGTCGTGCTGTCGCCGCCGTAAACCCGCCGCGTGAGGTCGCGGAAGTGCTGCTCGTTCTCCGGATGGTCGGTGTCGAGCAGATACACCGGCACGCGCCCGACGTTCGCGCGCCAGGCGTGGACGCGCACTTGGGACATCGCCAGGCGGAGGAGAAAGGTCAACGGCTCGCCGCGCGCGTCGAACACCGGCTCGACGGGCAGGTTCTTCGGGTTGAGCAGCGAGTAAAACTCCGTCTGCCAGTTATTCGCGTCGAACGCCTGTTGGAAGTAGCCTTCGCGGTAGAACAAGCTGATGCCCACGAGGCCGAGGCCCAGGTCGCTGGCCGACTTCATGTGGTCCCCCGCCAGCACCCCGAGGCCGCCGGCGGCGATGGGCAGCGTTTCGTGGAAGCCGAACTCCGCCGAGAAATACGCGACGGGATTGGTCTTGAGTTGCGGCGCGTGTTTGTTGGCCCACGTGTGTGTCTCCTGCATGTAGGCTTGGAAGTCATGCAACACTGCCCGCACCTGCGCGGCGAAATCCGCGTCCTGCAACCGCACCCGCAACTCGTAGTCCGAAACTTCGTGCAAGACGGCGACGGCATTGTGGAAGAGGTTTTGCCAGCCGCGAGGCGAAAGCTGCGCGAAGACGTCCTGCGACGCCTGATCCCAAGTCCACCACAGATTGCGCGCCAGCCGGTTCAGGCCGGCGACCAGTTGGTTTAGTTCCTCGTTCGTGAGCGGTTTATTCGCCATAGCATCCAGTGCGCGGCGCGAAATCAGCTTCCCGGAGCGCGCGCCCGAACCGTATCGGCGGGGGGCGAGGCTCGCAAATCAAATCCGCCCCGCCCCTGCGGCGTTCGAACTGCGGTCTGGCAATGCCGGGCGGCGGGCCTTAGTTTCCGATGGCAACGCGGACGGCGCGCGATGAAAAAATACTGGCACGTCATCAACATCGGTTTGCAGAACAACCTCGCCTACCGGGTGAATTTCCTGGCCCGGACGTTGTTTGGCCTGATCCCGCTCACGGCGATGCTGATGCTCTGGCGCACGATTTACGCCGGCAAGGGCGCGGACGCGCAGGTGGGCGCTTACACGCTGGCCCAGATGATTTCCTATTACCTCGTCGTCACCGTGGTCAGCGCGCTCACCACAGTCAGCGAGGACGACTGGCAAATCGCCGCCGACATCCGCGACGGGAACATCAACCATTTCCTGGCCAAGCCGATGGACTACTTAGGCTACCGGCTGTGCCTGTTTTTTTGTGGTCGGATCATCTACACCGTCGTGGCGGCATTGCCCCTGGCCGTCTTCATCTGGTTCCTGCGCGACTACGTGCGGGGGCCGACCGACGCGAGCACGTTGGGCTGGTTCGCGCTCTCGGTGGTGCTGACGGCGCTGCTCCAGTTTTTCATTTCCTATGCGCTGGCGATGCTCGCCTTCTGGGTGCTGGAGGTTTCCACGTTCATCTTCATCGTCTATGCCTTCGAATACATCGCCAGCGGACACTTGTTCCCGCTGGACATTCTGCCGGTGAGTTTGCAGCGCGTGCTGGCTTTCACACCGTTTCCGTACGAACTCTATTTCTCGGTGAGCATTTACATGGGAAAGGTGAGCGGCCCACAACTGCTGCAAGGGCTGGCAGTGCAAGCCGCTTGGGTGCTCGCAGCCTACGGCTTGGCGCAATGGGCCTGGCGGCGCGGCATCCGGCATTACGCGGCGGCGGGAGGATGAGGCGAGTGTGAAATCCGAAATGCCGAGTCCAGAGTCGGGCGCCGTCACCGCTGGCGAGTGTCGAGTGTCAATGCCCCGGGAACCTTCACCCTTCACTCGTCACGCCTCACTCGTCACCCGTTACGCCCGCATTTATGCCGCTTTGTGGCGGAACTCCGTCACGCGCGAGTTGACGTTCAAGAGCAACTTCCTGCTCTGGATCATCGTTGAGTTGCTTTGGTTCGCCCTCCAGATTTGCTTCATCAACGTGCTCTACTTGCACACGGAAGCCATCGGCACGTGGACGAAGTGGCAGGTGGTGCTGCTCATCGGCGCAAGCCATTTCATCCAGGAGATCTTCCAGGCGTTCTTCCTCATCAATTGCACGAACCTCAGCGAACTGGTCCGCACCGGGAAGCTGGACTTCCTGTTGTTGCTGCCGGCGAACACGCGGTTCATCGTCTCGCTGCGGCAGGTGGACCTCGGCAGTTTCGTGAACGCCGGCAGCGCCGTGGCCGTGATGCTTTACGCGGCGCATCGGCTCGCGCTCACGCCCAGCTTCGCTCAATTGTTCGGCTTTGCGGCGCTCTGCGCGTTCGGCATTCTGATTCACTACTCGCTGATGTTTCTGCTGGCCTCGGTGAGTTTCTGGACGGTGAAGGCGCAGGGCATCGTCTGGGGCTACTACAACCTTTTTCAGCTCGCGCGGATGCCGGACGAGGCGTTTCGCGGTTTGTTCAAGGCCGTCTTCACCTTCGCGTTGCCCGTGCTGCTGGTCTCGAACATCCCCGTGCGGGTGCTGGCGGACAAACTCCAGTCCCCAACCCTCGCGTTGACGCTCGTGGCGATGGCTTTCGCCTGCGCCATCCTGTCGGAAATCGGCTGGCGGTTTTCCCTCCGGCGCTACACGAGCGCGAGTTCCTGAATGAGGGAAAGCTGGGTAGATCGTGACCCCTGTGGTTGGGCGGAGGCA
>Ga0315277_10004551_pt1 | contig 18487 bp, 12 predicted proteins | sample YL17G05_15_MG_FD_203695 | JGI IMG/M metagenome (GOLD analysis project Ga0315277, IMG submission 203695) | Sediment microbial communities from Yellowstone Lake, YNP, Wyoming, USA - YL17G05_15 | ecosystem: Environmental > Aquatic > Freshwater > Lake > Sediment | place: USA: Wyoming | collected...
ATATCTATATCCAGGAGGAAAATAAAAAAGAAAGGATGGACGGATGGGAGATGGCCGGGATCAAGCGTTGAGGTGGTCGAGCTGGAACAAGAAATCAGCGATCACCTTGTCAATGCCCCCCGCTGCCAAGCCAAACACGAGCACGCATCCAACGATGCAAATAATAATGATAAAGAACGCTCCGATGGCATGTTTCTTGTTCTTGTAGACCATGTTTCGCATGAACGACCAGATCCCGAGAAACGAACACCCGGCAACGAGACCCAGCAGCGTGTAAAACCCCGGGCTGTTAAACCCGAGAATCACCGCGATCGACCCACCGGCAACGAACACGACGAGGAATACCAGGAGCAAGACCCATTGCCAGACCATCGCCAGTCCCGTGGCGTGCATGGAGCGCCAGTCTTTCTTTCCGATGGCTTGCGTGATAGCTGCACCGACGCGAGACCCCGTGATGTACCCGCCGATGATCACGAGGAACGGCATGGCCAGGTTAGGTAATTGCCACGCGAACAATACCTGGAACATCAATGCCCAGCCGGCGATCATTCCCGCGGGAAACACGATGCTGCCTGCGAGCCATTTCACGCGATCGGTCGTTGGCATCACGAACAACTCGTGACGATCCTCTTTTCGCCATTTCGAGGTGCCGAGCATCACCTTGACCATTTCCTTCGCCCGCAGACCCTTTGGGCTGTAAGATAGAACTGCCGCGGTGCCGAGCAGCGCCATCCCGATCAAGATCGCTAGCAGGCCGGCGCGTGCGGCGTCGGTCCGCCCGACGAGGGCCATCCACGCGCCTTCCAGCTGGGAATAGGAATAAACGAATCCCCAGCCATATGGCGTGTATTTTTGCTGGTACGCGTTGTGCTTCGCGATGATGTTGTTCCGGGCTTGCTCGGCGATCTGGAAGCAACCCGCGTCCCAGGTATACAGCCAATGAAAATACGCAACGTGCCAAGCACGCCAATCGGCAAATAGATCTGCAAAGGCCGCGTATGCTCGTATGTGCTCGCGGAAGTAACCCAGGACGCTCGTCAAGTTCGCGTAATCGACGGACGAGGCGTTGAACACGAAGTCGGGGGAATCATCGAGCGATCCATAACCGGGATACGACGCTGGGCACGAATCTGCCATTTCCCAAGCAACCGAGCTGCCGTTGTACCCTTCATCCAGCGTGTATTGCACGCCCGGCATCCCGCCGTAGTTTGGCAGCGTCATGTAAAACATGTTGAACCGGGTCGGGTCAAACGTGATGCTATTCCCGTTGTTCACGACGTCGCCTCGAAATTTTCCCGACGTGCTCCATGCTTTCATGAAAAACAGCTGCCGGAAAACCTCGGTCGACAGGTCGAAAACGTGCGTAATGTTCGCGACGATCGCGGGATCGAAAATGCCCACCTTGTTCAAGTAGGCACGTACACCATCCCCCGCCCGAATGGACGCGTTGTACGTGTGCTGGACGAGGTAAAAGACTGTCGCATCCCGGGTCGCGTCTGGCGTGGCGAGGGTCCTCCACGACGGCGCCGTTAATTGCATGCCGTCGTAACCGACGATGTTCGGGTTGTCCCACCAACCAACGGTCGTGCCGTTGCCGTAATCGTATCGCGTGCCGTTGTCAGAGTACCAGTCGTGCAAGAAGCCCCGGAAGTACGGGGTAATAGCTTGCACCGCCCAGCCGATTATCCAGCGGTGGTGCGAGACACCCATCGTCGGATTGGCCGGCATATTCAACCAATGGTCATTGTACGTCTCCTTGGTCCTGAGGATCAGGTTCGTGGCTGTGATAGGGTCGAGCATCTGGTGGCATAGCGTGGCGTTGTTGAACGGGTTCTCGGTTTCCTGGATCATCCACATGCGCTGGATGACCTCGGCGTTCACATCCGCCGCCGCTGCGGTCGTGATATTGATGAACCGGCCCAGCGTCTCGACCGTGTGCATGAACGAGACCTTCTTGTACACTTCTTGACCTTGCCAGTTCTTCAACGAGATGTCGTCGATTCTGAACTTAAACCCGCCAAAGCCATCCGCATTCGTGCTGTTCATGATCGTCCCCAGCGCTTCGATAACGGCCTGGTACTTCGCTTCCAGCAGCGTCCAGACGGGTGAATCGGGCGCGATGGCCTGTTCATAGATGCTATCGGGGAACTGCTTCGTTTCCTCTGCGCCGTATTCAGGCCCGGCGTATCCCAACTCTTCATTAAGCCAATCATACATGGGGTGAGTCATGATCAGCTCGTCGGACGCGAGGAACACCCGGACGTGGTATTGCGCTGCGAGTTGCAGCACGTCGGCAAGCCACGCGAGGTAATTTGCTCTCTCGGCGATATCGGTACTGGACCATCCGTTGTTGAAGCCAAGCAAGGAAATATTGGCGATCTCGTTCAGCGGGCTCGAAGGAAATTCTATGCAGTTTATTTGCCGGGCCACGAACACCTTGAACGTGGCTTCGACCGATAGTATGCCCGTGCTCCAGCCAAGCGCGTCGAGCTGGATGTTCATGCGCATTTCCTTGAACACGATTCCCGTCCAGTTTTCGTTCCGGGTCAAGGTGATTGCATGATACGCGGTAAAGCGCTGCATCGTATCGAAGCAACCCGCGTCCATCACCCATCCCGTGGCGGAATCGTTTCTCCACGGCGCGAGCAGCGTGTCTTGGCCCTTGGCCGAACGGTTCACGGCCGGGAGCGATGAATCCGAGAGATTCGCGAGGATCATGCTGGCATTCCACCAGATCAGCGTGCCGTTCAGCAGCGATCTCGCGGCTGCGAGATCGGCCAAGCCTCCCAGCGGGAGCGACGCGTTGATCGAGTGCACGGGCAAGCTCCTCCCGAATTGATACTCCCACTCGCCCTTGAATCCCGTGATCGAGGCGTTCAAGCCCTTGTCCTTGCCCGTTCCCATGTCCACGACGATCCCCGTCAAGTTCGCGGGAGCTGACGCATTGGATAAATCGGCTGGAGCCAATCGAGTGGTTGAATAATCTCGGTCTAGGCCACCGCACGTGGCGTGCGTTCACCATCACGGGAACGGTACATATGATCGCCAAGACAACGGCGATGAAGGTGTAGATATATTTCATATGCATCAATAACCTTTCGTGTAAAATCGTTAAATACATATACCTAACGGGCTTGACGATTGTAACCACGCAAGGCTTTTTACCACGCAATCCAAAGTGCATGGGAAAAAAAGCCTTGATTGATTCGTAATCAACAACTATTCTTCTGAATGAAAAGGGCTGAGTAGAACAATGGATGCAAACCGCATTTCCTATCATGATTCGGTCAAGAAGCTCTATGAACGCGTGAAGAAGGACGGGATGACGAACATCTGGGATCGTTTCGAGGCCCAGGGCATCGGGAATCCCGACAGTCGCTGCCCATTCTGCATGGGCGGCGTGCGCTGCGATCTCTGCAGCAACGGTCCATGCCGGGCTGATGTCGCCAAGGACAAGCGCGGCGTTTGTGGCATCACGGGGGATGGCATGGCAATGCGCATGATGCTCTTGCGAAACATTATGGGCGCCAGCACGTACCATTACCATTGCGAGGCCACGGTGAAAACTATGCGGGTCGCGGCGGAGGGCAAGACTACCGTTACCATAACCGAGCCAGAAAAGCTGAAAAACTTTGCCAAGCGACTCGGCATCAATATTTCTGGTTCCTCGTTGGAGGTCGCGAAGAGATTCTGCGATTTCGTCGAGGCGGATTTCAGGAAACCCTACGACGAGCCAAGCGCCATCGTCGAAGCGCTTGCGCCCCCGGAGCGAAAGGCGCTGTGGAAGCGGCTCGGGATCTTCCCGGGCGGCATCTATGGCGAGATGATGCTCGCGTCGAGCTCTTGCCTCACGAATGTTGATGGCTACTACGCGAGCCTTGCCACGAAAGCGATGCGCATGTCGATTGCCATGGCTTACCAGAGCCAGATAGTCAACGAGTTCGGCATGGACATCTTGTACGGCATCCCGCGGCCGCACGAGATGCGCGTGGATCTCGGCGTGCTTGACCCCGATTACGTGAACATCCTGCCAAACGGCCACGAACCGTTCCTCGGCTTCGCAATGGTCGAGCTTGCGCGAAAGAAGGAATTGCAGGCAAAGGCGAAAAAGGTGGGCGCTAAGGGAATTCACATCATTGCCAACATCGAGACCGGCCAAGAGATGATCCAGCGCTGGAAGCAAGACGACGTGTTTTACGGCTTCACGGGCAACTGGATCATGCAAGAAGCGATCCTCGCCAGTGGTTGTGTCGACCTGTTCGTCGCCGACATGAACTGTTCTATGCCAATTGACCCGATCTATGCGAAAAAATACAAGTTCAAGCTCGTTCCCGTGTCCGAGGTCGTCGCCTTCGAGGGGATCACCGACCGGATCAACTACGTGCCAGAGAAAGCCAAGGAACAAGCCACCGCGCTCATCCAGATGGCCATCGACAACTTCAAAGATCGCCGCGCCAGCGTGGAGCCGGTCACGGGACTCCCGATGAGAAATGCAATCGTTGGGTTCTCGACGGAAAGCATTCTCGAAGCGCTCGGTGGCAAGCTCGACCCGCTGCTCGATGCGATCAAGAAAGGCACGATCCGAGGTGTCGTCGGCCTCGTTTCATGCACGACCCTGCGCGATCACGGCCAGGACGTGCATAGTATTGCCGTTGCCAAGGAATTGATAAAGCGGGACCTGCTCGTGCTGTCGATGGGCTGCGGCAACGGGGCCATGCAAGTCGGGGGCTTGTGCAGTCCCGAGGCCAAGGATCTGGCTGGCCCTGGCTTGAAAAAGCTCTGCGCTGCCTTGGAGATCCCGCCGGTCTTGAGCTACGGCACGTGCACGGACACGGGACGCGTCGCCGACTTGCTCGGGGCGATATCAGCTGCGCTCGGCGGCGTGGCCATTCCCGACCTTCCCGTCGCGGCGTGCGCGCCAGAGTACATGGAACAAAAAGCGACGATTGATGCCGTGTTTGCCGTCGCCTTCGGCCTCTACACGTACGTGAACCCTGTGCCATTCATCACCAGCGCCCCGAACCTAGTGAAATTGCTCACGGTCGATGTAAAAGGCCTCACGGGCGGAATCATGAACGTGGAGAAGGATGCAGGGAAAGCCGCCGATGGCATCCTCGCGCACATCGAAGGTAACCGCAAGAAGCTCGGGTTGAAATGAGTTTTTACTTTTTTTTTGTTCACGACGGTGGTGCTGAATGGTCAAGCGAGACATCATCAAGATCGACGAGGAAAAATGCACGGGATGCGGTACATGCGCGAATGGATGCCCGGAAGGGGCGATCCAGGTCATCGATGGAAAGGCGAGGCTCGTGAGCGACTTGATGTGCGACGGCCTCGGCGCGTGCATCGGGACATGTCCCGAAGGTGCGATAACGATCGAGAAGCGGGAAGCCGAGCCCTATAACGAGAAAAAAGTGATGGGCAACATCGTGAAGGCTGGAACCAACACGATCAAGGCGCATCTCAAGCATTTGAAGGATCACAAGCAGGATGAATATCATCGCCAAGCAATCGATTATTTGAAAGAACATGGAATTTCCGTTCCCGATGAAAAGGGGGAGGAATGCGGTAGCAACCATGCCGCGCCGGGTACCGCGACGATCGGCGCGGAAATGCACGGTTGCCCGGGATCGGCAACCATGGCCATATCCAGGAAAGCCACGCCCGTGCCAGCAAGCGAGAACAAAGTGACCGTCCCCTCAGAGCTCCAGAATTGGCCGATCCAGCTGCGGCTCATCAACCCTACCGCGGAGTATTTTGACAATGCCGACATCGTGGTCGCTGCAGACTGCACGGCCTTCTCGTTCGGGAACTTTCACCAGGAATTCTTGAAAGGCAAGGTGCTGATCATCTTTTGTCCCAAGCTGGACAGCGATCTTGAAAGTTACACGGAGAAACTCGCCCAGATCTTCAAGGAACATGCGGTCAAGTCGATCACGCTCGTGCACATGCAAGTCCCGTGCTGCTTCGGCCAAAAATCCGTCGTGGACGGGGCCATGAAGCAAGCCGGCAAAAAAATTCCCGTGAAAGAATACATCATCAGCATACAAGGGGAAATCATGCCACAAGTGGCCCGGTTCTTCCGCATGTAAAAATGAAAGGAGATCGAGATCGTTTATGGTTACGACTGAACCATAAAGTCTTTTTTTTACCTCGACGTTTTATCCTTGATTCTGATGTCTGATACTACAACATCGACTTCTGGCGCAGCTCGTAAAATATATAAGGGCACTGCCAAGGACAAAACGCTGGTCTTCGGTATACGCATCCCAAGAATCAGATTAACAAGCCTGGGGGCTTCCACCATCTCGTTGCCCTCCCCGCCACGTATGCTCGTGCTCATGGCGACTTACATCCTGTTATTCTGGCTCATGAGCGGCGGCATCTACTTCATGGTGCGTAATCCCATCGCGGTCGGCGCTCGTGGAAATGATCCGCTATTTTTCTATCCCAGCATGAACGATTCCTTCGTCATCGAAGGCATCATCGCGGCCATCATGCTGTTCACGGCGGGTATCGGCATGGTTCTCGTGTATCAATCCAGCTTGCAAAAATTGAATCGTTCGTATGCCATGAAGCTGCTCGTTGTTGGGTTGTTGCTCGGCATCATTTCATTCATGGCGCTGCAATGGATCATCCGCATCAAGCTCCAGGAAATATAACCAAGGTACTCCTTTTTCCTCATCAAATCAGCCAAAAACGTGATTTCTCCTTTTATTATTGATTTGCAAGGATTACATAAGATTTTACATTCAGAAATGAACGAAAACTCCCTTGGATTGCCCGAATAGAGGATCGTGACATTGGAAATTGCGATTGACTCGCGCGCGCCGAAGTCTCTTGTATTTATACCCGGATTCATTTAGATCCTTATCTCCACAAGATGAATCGGGTGAAGGATCGCCCGTTCTAAAAAAAGCACGAGGGATCGAGACATTCCAGCCGACCGGGATTTCGTGAAAAGGACGAAATGCATTGCTTATGAGGAATACATTCCTTCCCAAGGCAATCCGTCCGTGATCGCATTGTTCATTAACGGGTGGGATTCTTCCCCGGCCTTTTTTCATGATTTGGTCCGCAGCATCGATGCGCTGAATTTGCGTTGCATCCTGGTCGATTTCAAGTTCGATACAAGGGATGCCGGCACTACCTTCGTTAAGATGTCACCCGTAGCACGTGCGGTAACGATAAAGGAATTGCTCGATGAGCTCGCGATCGACCGGCTCGGCATCGTTGCCTTTGGTATGTTCGGCGGGGCCATTGCGCGGCAGTTAGTCCAAAAACTTGGAATAGACCGGTTCAAATTCATCACCATGCTCGCACCCGGTCCATGTCTCATCGACAACACGTTGCGCGACGCGTTTTGGAATCTATTGCCACTGGAGACGCGTTCTGGCATTCTCGATATGAAGCGCGAGGACCTTCATGCTTTGGCCCAGAAGGCTGTTGACCTGTTCCACGACGGTTTCACGCCGAGATTGACCCGTGACGAGATGCTTACCGACTTGCTCGGCATGGTCGACGAGCTGCATGTGATTTCCGACATCCAAGCCTCGAAACAACGGCACGCATTTGGTATTCCCGTTGAAATGATCTGCGGCGAGCTCGACGAGGTGGTACCCCTGGAGCTTTCGTTCAAGACCATGCGTGGGTTTGGCGAGGTGCAGGTCAATATCATTCCGATGGCGGGGCATTTCTTCCCTCTCGATTACCCGGAGGAAACCGCGAACTGCATCCGTGACTTTCTCGTGGAAAAAGTAGATGGTATTTCGAGCGCAAAGGTATGGGCTGTTTGATTTACTTGCTGCTAGCAGCAAGACCGTCCTTGAGCGTTTTCAGGCCGAGCAACAAACCTTCCTTGATCTTCTCGTCGCCAGATATAAACGCGTTGTCCTCGTGCTCGATGTTGATAGCACCGGAGAACCCTTGTTTCTTGAGGATCTTGAACAGCGCCTTCCAGTCGATCACGCCGAGCCCGGGAATCTTGTATTCCCACCATCCCGGCTCGTAGAGACCCCGATCCGCGAGGACATCCTTGTTGATGACCGTGTCCTTCGCATGCAGCGTGAACACCTTTTTCTTGGCCGTAAATTCATCAAGTGCCTTTTTCCAGTCAATTTGCAGCCACACCAGGTGCGAGGGGTCGAACTCCAGGCCGAGATTCGGCGAGTCCTCGGATGCCGTGAAAATTTCCCGCCAGAAATAAGGTGAGCGGCCTATGTTCGAGCCTCCAGCGGGGCAATTCTCGATGGCCATTTTCACGCCGTGGCTCTTGGCGTGGTCGACGAGGGGCATAAAATGCTCCTCGAACAAGCCCATTTCCTGGTACATGGTGCCACCGGCCCCGCCGACGAAGCATGCCACGAGGCTCACTTCAAGCTGGCTCGCGGCCTCGATCACCTTTTTCATGTGGGCGTTATTTTTGTCACGGCTGCCCGGGTCTAGGTGATTCGTGCAATATGCCAGGCTCGTGATCTCGATGGAATTTTTCTTGCAAGGAGTCCTCACGTCGCCTGCCTTGCCGGAAAGCACTTTGCTCACGTCGACGATGGCACCAGGTCCTGCCGCCAGTTCAAACGTCTCGAAGCCGACCTGATGTGCCCACGCGGCGCTTTCATCCAGGCCCTTGTTCCGAAACAAGTTATGGAAACCCAATTTTATCTGTCCCATGTTTCACATCCTCTTCAAATCATTTTCAATGCGTTCGTGTCGAATAATTCTCGCTCTTTATCGAGCAGTGGTAAACTATCAAAGATACTCTTGAAATCTTGCAACTTGGACGGGATTTTCTTTTCTATGCATCGTAAAAACATGCTAATCGCGTTCGTCATGCAATGGCTTCCAATCGTCTCATTGCCCTTGTAAGTCGTCGTGATGTTCTTGAAGACGGCGGAAATTTCCTTCACATCGACGTGCTCACGTGCCATGATCATGATCGAGATCCACAAGGATGTCCATCCCAGGAGAATATCTCCTGCATCGAAAAATCGAAATGCTTCGTCTTGGTAGAACAGCGCCGCCTTGTCGAATTTCTTTTGCACGAGATACGGCAAGCCATACAATTTTCCTTCTCGTTCCAGCACTTGCCGCCTCGCGAGCAGCGCCATCTGAACCGGTTCGAATTCCATGCAAGTCATTTCAGCGATGACGGGGAGCGCGTCGTCGATCTTCTTCTCGAACTCGTCCGCCGGGGGTTTCTCCTTCTTCACCTTCACGCTCTCGGGAACGGGCTTGTGGAGGACCTTGTAGATCAAGAATCGCTCGCCGTTGATGAGGGGGAGCAGCTCCATGAGCATGATGGCCTCCCCGATGTCGGCACCCATTTCGAGGTGGATGGCCTTGACTAGCAGCAGCGCGAGCTTCCAGCCATATTCCTCCTCGATAGCTGATTTCACCTCTGGTGAACCTTTCTCGATGATGCCGAGGATGTTCGTGATGGCGACCGTGTCGTTTCGCTTCAACGCGAGCAGTTGCGATGCGATGGCCGAAAGCGCAATCTCCCTAGCATTCGAAGACTTTAGGAAGAATTGCGTGGCCACCTGCTGGTTTTTCTCGTACTTGTCGAGTGGTTTCAACAGTGCATCCGGGTCAGTTACGAAACACGTCAATTGCTCAGGGATCTTCTTGTCATTTTTCCATGCCTTGAGTAATTCTTCCCTGGCATCCCGATGGCCCGCAAGCTGTGGCTGATTCAGGAGTAAGAGGCGCTTGAGCTCGAGCAACTCCTCGTGGATAACCCTCGACTCTTCCTGCTTCTTGTATTCGTCCTCCTTGCTCAAGGCTTGTTCTTGCGATATTTGCACGAGGCGGGCAGTGAAACGGCGTTTCTTGTCGAGATCGACCAGTTGATTCATCAAGTCCTCGACGGGTGTGAGATCGTTGGAATCGATGTGAAATTGGATGAGGTTCTCGAGAATATCGTCAACGTTCGTGGATACCTTGCCGTGAACCTCGGATAAAGAGAGTAGCAGCTTGAACTTGTCCAGCTTCGCCGTGGCAACCTTGATTGCATCGGCATTCTTGTCCTTGCTCGCGAGGCGGGCTTCTTGCAAGAGAGCCTGGGCCAAGCACGTCGCCAGTGCATCGGCTTGCGCGTGGAAGTTGTTGGTCCGTGCCTGGTTCTGATAATGCTCGATCACGCTGCTGAAATAGAGATCATTGACGGTTATGCTCTTGGACTGGATGTTTTGTGCGATGATATTCATCAAGGCCTCCTGTTTTGAATCCGGGAGGAAATCGATGAGCCCGCTCACGTCGAGCAGGTATGTGCCCTTCACGAGGTGCTCCATGACCTGGAAGACCAGGTCCGAGGCAATGTCGGTATGGTCAAGATCTCTCAACCACTGGGCGTTGATCTTCAAGAAACTGGCAGCACGGTCTGGATTGCCTTGATCGGCGATATCGAACAAGATCTTCCGTCGAGATTTTGCATATAGCAGTGCATCTTCTTGCTGCTCCTTGAAATACACCAGCAACCGCTGATAAGCGCTCTTCTTGAGGGCCTCCTTCTTTTCCCGGCTCTCGATCTCGGTTTCCTTCTCCTTGGCGACCCGTCTCGCGGAGAGCTGCTTGACGAGCAGCTGGTCCTGGACGAGCGGGATGATTTTCTCCAATTCGTGATAGCTCTGTGCCTCGGTAAGATATGCACAAATCGCGGCGAGCTGTTGATCCGGGATGGAAACGGGGATATTCATGTGATCCCGCACCGCGACGAGCTCGTCGACGAGCAAGAGCGAATCCCCAATGAATTGTTGCTCCACCTTGTCCTTGAGCATCGCGAGCTTGATCTGCACTTGCTTCTTGGCAAGTTCCGTGGCACTTTCCCGCAGATCGTGTTTCAAGTAGATCTTCGTGATGGTGTCGAGCTGGAAATTGGCCTTTTCCAGCAGCTCTTGCTTGACGAGATAATCGATGCCCCGCGTGATCTTTTCCTTCAGCGTGGCGAGATAGCTCGCCGGAGACTTGATTTGTCCGAGGAGATCTGGGATTTTCTCGAACTCGAAGATCGATACCCACGCGTCGATAGCCTTGATGAATAAATCCTCTCCGTACGATATGTCGACGAACTCATTGCGGTTCCAAAAGGCTCCTTCCTGGAACTTGAGCGCGGCCTCCTCGAACTTATGCTGGTTGACGAAAGCAGTGGCCTGGTTCACCAGGAACTGCAAGTGCTTCTGTTTGAGGAAATACGCCCTCGCCTTTTCCCCAAGCTGCTCGCAGATCCGGGCCGCGAGCATGTATTCGGTCGCCATTTCCAGCCATCGGGCACCGATCGCCCCCAGCACGAGGGATTCCAGCCTCTTCTTTTCCTTGGCCACGATGGAGAGCATGTAAAAAGTGCGCCCGAGGAATATTTTATCGATTTGCTTCAAATCTTGCTCGATCTTTGCCGACATGATTTGCCAAGCGATGCCAGACCGCAGCCACGCACCTTCCAGGTTCACCGGGCCAGCGTCGGGGTGCTGGATGATCCCGTTCAGCAACACCTTGAGGATGGTCGAGAAATGTTCGATTGCAGCCTGACTCAAGGTCATGCACTCGACGACGCGGTGCTCCCACACCTTGCGGATGAATCCATCGTCAAACAAGGTGGCTTGCCCCGCGGCATTCACGATCGTTATCATGACCGGTAAAAACCTGATGGATCGTTCAAGGATGTTCAGGTATTCGAGTGTAGTGTCCGCGCTAGGATCGGAAGCGGGATCGACGAATAACAAGATACCGTCACTGCCTTTCATAGCTTCCTCGAAATCAACCTTGGTGACATCCCTGACGAGCCAAAACTCGGCATTCACCAGGCTATCCTTGTCCAGCGCGATCTCAGCGTTGCGAATCGAGACTCCCGGAATCGAGATGGTCGTATCTTCCACGGTATTCAAGATCGTGCATGCCTCGTCCAGGACAGGCGCGAGCTCACCAAGCGCGAGGAGCGGGATTTTAAAGAGATACCGTGGCATGTTGATTGAATATTAGCTTCCTAGATAAAAAAATGAGTTATTTTTACCCGTACAATTTCTCATAGCATTCACAGCATGGGATGCCGACCTTCTGCTTTGGTTTGCCGTCCTTGGCACTATTCATGAACGCGATCAACGTGTCCCGAAGTCCTTGAGTCGCGGGATCCGTGCTGAAAAAAAACTCGGCGAGCGACGTGTCGTGGTTCTGCTTGCCGCACACGGGACACTCCGAGTAGAAATGGACGAACCGGCGCGATTCCGCGTTGCTCAGCTTGTTCAGCTGGGCGAGATCTCGGGCGACGGCATCGGGGATTTGCTCCGCATCGACCTTTAACTCCCGCAAATAGATCAGCTTGTCCAAGCCCTCGATCACGTGGAGCTTGTTATCGTGGAGATCCAACTCGTGGATGAGCCCGAGCTCGTCGAGATGCTCGATCGTTTCGAGGTCGTTCCCGCTGAGATCGAGAATCCGCAAGTTGTAAAACTTCGGGGAGCCTGCAAACGTGCGGATCCGGTTCTGGCTCACATTAAGAATGCGTAATTGCGAGAGGTTGTCGAGATCCTCCACCACCTCGATCTCGTTCCTCGCCAGCTTCAGCACCCGCAAGTCGGTAACGCGATCCAGGCCTTGGATCTTGCCGATGTGGTTGCCGGAAAGATCGAGCACGCGCAGTGCCCCCAAGCTGTCCAAGCCCCGCATCACGGTTATCGCGTTGTTGCCGAGATCGAGCTCGCGCAGCGATGCGAGCTTGTCGAGGCCCTCGATCTCGTGAAGCTTGTTGTTCGATAGGTTCAACTCTTGCAAGTAGGGGAGCGATTCGAGTCCGGCTATCTCACCGACAGTTTCAATGCCTCTTGATGAGAGATCCAGTCGTCCCGCTTTTATTGGCACGGTTTCTTTTTTCCATGTAACGTGGGCAGATTGCATGGCTATGCTATTCCGGGGCATTCCGAGTTAATAAGGTATTTTTATGAAATTTCGATATTTTGATATAATCGCAGCGAAGAATCCGAGCTGGTGTGTCGTGCCAATCGTGCGTTTCTCATGCCGTGCCATTGCTTCGATCGCCGCGCTATGCTGAAAGAGCAAGCCCGGGATCCAGCCTTCCAGGACATAATCCTATATGCGGGCGTGTCGTAATCCACGTAATCCACTATGAAATCTCGTTAAAAGTTGTGAAGAAAGTATTTTTGTGGGATTTCATTTTATCTTCATATTAGCGAGATACTTCGAGCATTCGCCACGCACCCGAGTGTCACTCGATAGGTGCACGCGATTGACTATAGATCCTTGGGTAAATACCACCGATTATGCCCGAAGTTAAAAGATATTGAAGATAAACGGAAGAGAAAGAAAAATAAGGCCCTTTTAATGGTCAAAGTTAAAAATGTAAAAGAAATCGAAAATATGGTTGTCAACTCGCCGTTTGACGTGCGGCGCATTTTCAGCGTCACGGCGCATGTGCAACACGGCAAAACCACGATGGTGGACTATCTCATCAAGCGCGCCGGGTTGATTCGGGAATCTGACGCGGGAGCATTGCGCGTCACGAACTCCGAGGAAGATGAAATCAAACGGGGAATCACGATCTTCAACAGCATTGCGCTCCTCAACTATCAATATCAAGGAAAGGAATACATCTTTCAAATTAACGACACGCCCGGGCACATTTCGTTCACGGGAGAAGTGAGTCGCGCGTTGCGTGGTTCGGATGGTGCGATCTTGCTCGTGGATGCCCTGGAAGGTGTCATGACTCAGACGGAAACGAACATCCGGTTGTCCGTGGGCACGGAGTTGTGCAAGCCCATCTTGTACATCAACAAGGCCGACCGGTTGATCTCGGAATTGCGCATCCAAGCGAAGGAGTTCTACCAGCGTATTGACAGGATTGTCAAAAATATCAACCAGATCATCGAACAAGTGCAACCAAAGGGAAAAGATTGGACGGTCTCGTTCACGGCCAATTCAGTCGCCGTCGGCAGCGGCAAGGATGGCTGGGGCTTCAACATGAGCGTGCTCAAGGCGAAGAATATCAAGCCGGACCTCGTGTTCGAGAAATACGCGGCCGGCGACGTGCTCTGGCTGCGAAAGAACCTGGCTCTCGATGACGTGATCTTGCAGATGGTCATCGAGCATTTGCCAAATCCTCTCGAGGCAGCAGCATACCGCATTCCGGCCAAGTGGCCCGGGGACATAGAGAGCGAACTCGGCAAGTCCTTGCTCAGGGTGGATCGCAACGGGCAATTGTTTGGCATGATCACGAAAATCTCGATCGACCAGAAATCCTTCCGCCCCACGGTCACGGGACGTGTCTTTTCCGGCACGCTGAAACCCGGCGACAGCTTGTTCTTGATGGGTCGCAAGGAGCGCGTCAAGATCAAGCGCCTCGGGGTCATGGAACTTGATGATCTGATGGACCTCCCGGAAGTTCCCGCTGGAAACTTGTTTGCATGCTTTGGTTTCATCTGCCCGGCAGGCGAATCGTTCGTCTCCGGGGATCTGACCGATGAACAAGCACTCGATGTTACCCCGTTCGAGCAGATCAAGTACGTGGCAGAGCCGGTAGTCTCGCAATCGCTCAAGCCGAAGAATCCGCAAGACATCGGGAAACTCGCGGACGTGGTCTCCAAGTGGGTCATGGCCGACAACACGGCGACGTTCAAGAAGGACAAGGATTCGGGTGAATACATCTTGAGCGGTATCGACCCGCTCCAGATCGAGATTCTCATGTTCCGCATCACGAAGCAGGTCGACGTCATCCAGTCCGATCCCATCATCGTGTACCGCGAAAAGCCGACGATAAAGAGCAGGGAATATCACACGAAATCGAGCAATGGACATAACCGTATCCTTATGTATCTCGAACCGCTCGACGACCAAACGGTCGGCCTCCTCGCCGAGGGGAGAGTCACGATCGAGCAGAAAGAGAAGGATCGTGCCAAGGTCTTGCGTGATGAAGCAGGATGGGATCCCAAGGAATCGCGCAACATATGGGACATCTACGAGCAAAACATGTTCGTCAACGGCACCCACGGATTGCAACGGTTGGAACGCATCAAGTCGTATTGCTGCGCAGCGTTCAGGGAATGGGTGGAGAATGGCCCGTTGGCCAAGGAACCGGTCACGGGTATGAAGGTGACGTTCACCGATGCGACGATTCATGAGGACACCGCCCATACAGGGTATAATGAAATCGCCGGTATGACGGTCGCGGGGCTGAGCCTTTGCTTCCTGACGGCCAAGCCCAAGCTCTTTGAGCCGATCCAGCGCGTGGAGATCAAGACGCCGACGGGCACCGAGGGCTCGATCATCGGCATCTTGTCGGCCCATCGTGGTTCGGTCTTGAACATGATCCCTGACGAATCATCGGGCGGCGTGCTGGTCATCATCCAAGGGAAAGTTCCCGCTGCCGAGACTTTGAAGATCGCGGACGAGTTCCGATCCGCGACCCAAGGCAAGGCATTCTTCTCGTATCAATTCTTCGGGTTCGAGCCCGTCCCGGACAACCAGAAGGCCATTATGGACATCCGGAAGCGCAAGAAACTCCCGCAAGAGATGCCCAGCGCGGCGACCTTCGAGCGGTTCATCTACGCTCGCAAGTAATATTTTTCTTTCTTTTCGTGGTCTCTTTTTTCCCTGCAATCCATTTCCAACGAAATGGATGTTTCATTGAAAAATGATGACCTCCTTCAAGATTGCTTCATATGGGGCAAAACCATGGCCTTGAGCACGTGGATCGCCTGGCGCCCGATGGGCAATCCCGGATTGCTCGAAGGGTCGTAAAACCCGGCAGCATCCTTAAGGGGTGACAGGCCCTTGATATCAATTTCTGCTTTCAAGAACTTGGTCAATGCGTCCTTGAAATTCGTGATATTTCTCTGCCGCTCGATGAAATAGAATCCCTTGTCGTCCACCTTTGCATCGGGATGCTTTTGAAGGTAGGTCTTGATGCGAGCTTTCGGCTCCGTTCTCGCAGGGCCGAGCTGGTGGAACGTCGCTGGAATTGAGGGATTTTTCACGTGGAAGGCGATCGCGGCTTGCTTTTCATCCTTGGCGAGCAGGATCGCGCTGGTCATGGTTCCGAACCGTTCCTCGCCGGTTTGTTCCCGTTCCAGCTTCTTTTCCGCCAGATTTCCAAGGTGGTAGAGCTTGTCCCGCACGATCGTGTAATGGACCTCCCGCGCGTTGTCGAACACGACGGCGAAGAAATGCGGGTCATCGTTCTGCGGATCCGGGATCGGTTTTATGTCGAAGAACTGGGTCTTGGGAGCTTTCAAGAAATCGGCGATCACTTGTTGCGCGTGGTAGAAGCACCGGGCTTCCGTGCTCGATCCCACGTTTCTATTCCGATCGGTAGGATCGATGATGATGAGAAAGTCGTTGTCGAACCGGGGCATCGAGCGCAGTTCTTTCTTTGTGCGACCGAAGATATCGATTGGCTGGTCAGGTAACCGCGAGAAATTGGCCATCACGTTCTCTATGGTGCCGAAGAAGTGGATCAGGATTTCCAGGCCGTAGCCGATGAAGCCCATGGGACCCGGAGCGCTCTTGTCGCCATAGACATAGCTTGCCTTGAAAAAAACCTTCAGCAAGCGGACCTCGTCCTTCTGCGCGTCCGTCAAGTTGTCACGCACGAATTTACTATGGAGCGGGGTTCGGTCCATGGCCGTGACGATGTCTTCTCGTTCGATGTACTCGCTCGTGAGGTGGAAGCAGAACACGATGTCGAACTTGACCCCATCGACGACGACCGTGAGATAGGGATGCTCGGCGTAAGAAAACATAATGCTCTGTGGATGCAATTTTTCCTTGATCGCGGGAATGAGCACGTCGTTAATCGATTTCGTGAAGATGTTCTTGATGCTTTCCCGGACTTGTTTTTTTAACATCCCCTTGTATTGTTCCAGCAACCCCGGGTTCAAGCCAATAAATAGATCGACGTCACTATCGCCCGCGAGTTGCGTTTGCTTGATGCCTGTCGACCCTTGCGGCTCGATGAAATCCACGGTTACTGGCCCTCCGTCCAGCGCGGCCCCCAGCGCCTCGGACACGCGCTTGGTCACCATCGCCAAACGGGTGATTTCCTCCTTCGCCGGCCTGACACGCTGCAACACTTGTGACTTGATCGTGGCGATGGTCTCTCTTATCGCGGGATCAAGCCCGGCTTCGGTTTTCATGCCCTCAAGGCGCGTGAACGGGTAGGCCATATCTCCATATCTCCGAGAGAAAAATATCTACGAGAGAAAAAAAACATATCTACGAGAGAAAAAAAGCGAGAAAATTCGGAGTAAATCCGCTCCGCATCACGTCCCGGGCGGCATCACGCTTCTGGCACGATGAAGAGGGGAAGATACCCGACGACGAGCATAGTGTGGAAGGATTGCCATTCCCAAAAGGGCATGGACGCGATCAACGGCACAGAGGGATCCTGGTGGTAATGGGTTAATCCCGCGCCAGCGCCGGTCGCGATCATCAGTACTGTGCACACGAGCCCGAATGCCAAGATGATGGCATACACGGCCACGAATCTCGATGATACATGCCACTCTATCTTCGCGACTTTTTTCCGGAAGGCTATGCCGATGAACATAAACAATGCCATGAGATAAGTGCCACCGAACGAGGCAAATGCGGAAATTGAATGGCAAAGAAGGAACATCTTGTCTGGTGTATTGAAATTCGGAACGGCACCGATAAGGATCTCGCCGATGCATGCCACGAGCAAGAAAATGGAGACGAGCTTGGCCAGCGTGGCATTCACCTTGCCGAGGCCGCAGCGATAATGCATTGCGACGGGAATCGTCCCGAGCCCGAGCACGAGGAATGCCGCGCTGAAGAAGAACCACCCTGTCACGTTTTCCTCGGGCCATCCAAGGCGGCTTATCGTCGACGTGATCCAACCATACGGGTACGATGGGATGTAGGGATAGAGCAACCGCGCGATCACGAGCAACATGGCATATATGCCGATGACGAGCGGCGAATAGTATCTCGTTAGCACGCGTTTTGACATGCGGGTGGGGAACAAATTTACACGTGGCATTGCATTTCACCAATACGGAAGAAGGCCATAATCCTTTTATCATTGAAGGATATTGGTTCTATGAAATTTTTGATCTATGAAAGGGAACGATTCGTGAACAACAAGGACACGCCGGGCAAAGTGCTCGATAAAAAAGCGGCAGATCTAGCTGCGAAATTAAAACGCGTTTATGCTTTGCGGGCAGAAGGAAACCGTGATGCGTCATTTAAAATGATTCAAGAAGTCGTGAGTGCCTACCCAAAGGCTGCAATAACGTGGGAAGAACTCGGCATCGAATACAGCGATAGAGGCGCTCACGAGGACGCCATTGCTTGTTTCAAGAAAGCCTTGGCGATTTGGCCTCACCGGCCCGGTACATGGGAAAACTTGGGCATCGTTTTTAGCGATATGGATAAAAATGATGAGGCGATCTCGTGTTACAAGAAATCCATTGAGCTTGATCCAAAAAGCCCTTCAGCCTGGATCAACCTCGGAATGGCGCTTGGA
>Ga0315277_10004552_pt1 | contig 18486 bp, 9 predicted proteins | sample YL17G05_15_MG_FD_203695 | JGI IMG/M metagenome (GOLD analysis project Ga0315277, IMG submission 203695) | Sediment microbial communities from Yellowstone Lake, YNP, Wyoming, USA - YL17G05_15 | ecosystem: Environmental > Aquatic > Freshwater > Lake > Sediment | place: USA: Wyoming | collected...
CAGCGTCCGTGAGAAGCGAGGGGCGGCGCGCGCCGCCCCACCAGTATCAGGGTTTGTCTCTCTGAGCCGAAAGGCGAAGAGTCTTCGGAGCCGGAGATTCTTCGCAGTGCTCAGAATGACAGACGGCGCGAAGGGTTCATCCCTTCCTCTTTGTGTCTTGGTGGTAAGACTCCGCTTCCGGCTTCCCTCACTCGGTTCTTTTCTCCAGGCTCTTCTGATTTCTGGTTTCTGATCTCTGAATTCTGAATTATCCGGCGCCTCTCTTCGTGTCTTTGTGTCTTGGTGGTAAAACTCCGCTTCCGGCTTCCCTCACTCGATCCCTCGATCTCTTCCCTAAAACACCTGCCCGTTGTGCAGAACCAGGTTCCAACCCTCGGGCGTGAAGCCGACGTCGATGCCTATCATCGAACTCTCGTTGGGCCCGAAACTGAATCGCGGCCCGAACCCGACCGATGGATGGAAACCGTCAAGGCTGAACCGGCCGATGGCGGGCTGGAACTGCCCGATATCTACGAACGCCGCGCCGCTGATGAACGACCATATCGGGAACCGGTATTCCAGTTGTCCGATGACGGATGCGCGGTCGCGGAATCGGAAAGGCATGTAGCCCCGGCCCAGCGTGTCTCCCCCAAACTCCGGCAGGTAGTAGAAGGGCGCGTCGCCAAACGCCTGCTGGCAGAGCAGCCGGCCGGCCAGTATGTGCCTGTGTGCCGGAGAGACAAATCCCCGGGCATCGAGGGTAACCTTCTGAAAGCTGTGGCCGTGCGGCAGCAGGGCGGGCGCAGCCTGTGCGCCGACGCTGATGTAGTGACCATACCACGGGTTAGTCTGATGGTCCCGAGTGTCGTGCGCCAAGGTCAGCGACACCGCCACTTCGTCTCCTCCGCTATTACCGGCCAACGTAACTGGCAGCGCATTGTCGTGGTAGGGGCTCAGTGTTGACTGGTCCAGAACTACCGAACTCAGCGCCTTCCACGGGCCGGAGATGTGCGTCCTGCCGCTGACCCATTCCCTGAATATGAGATTCGAGTACTCGGTCGTATCGTCGAGGCGCGTATCGTTGCCAAGGCCATAGAACAGGCGGTTCTGGTTGTCGAAGTGCATCCCGGCGCGGAGCGCGGTTCGCGGAATCGGGCTGGGCAGGTCGAGCACCGTGTTCGCGAACCACATGTTGCGGATGCTGTACAAGACGTCGGCTTCGGCAGTGATGCCGGTCCGGAACAGGTCGAAGTCGGTAGCACTCGCACCCGCCAGCCACGAGAGCAGCGGGTCCCAGTAAGGATAGCCCAAGAACGATGCTGACTGCTCGCGGAGACCTCCGGCGCAGTTCGCGCATATCCGCCCGTCTTGTACCACTGTCTCACCTTGAAGCATTACGCGCTCCACCCGGTCTGCACCCAAAGCGCCGGTGTCCGCTGAACCCCGGATGAAGACCAGATTGGCGCGATAGCCGGAAGCGACCCGACCCAATTCACGAGCCTCGCCGAGTTTCCGTGCCGGCTCCGCCGTGGCAGCCTTCAGCACTGTGAGTCGCGGGATGCCGCCGTCCTCGAACAGTCTCATCTCCCTGAAGATGTCATCGCCGCAGTTATCTCCGTTCGAGACAGGGAAGTCAGTCCCGACGACCAATGGTACGCCCAACTCCCAGGCCCGACGTAGTGTCTGCTTCACGCTCGGCGCTCCCACCGGCGCGCTGTGGACGCAAGCGCAGATTGTCGGAGTGAAGAAGATGCCACGTGCTGCCATCTCGCTGAGAAGGCTGTCGGACGCGGTCGCAAAGCCGTGTTCTATTCCGTCCGCCCCCGCACGGACCATGTCCGAAGCCTCTTCCTCTGACCCGACGTGCGCGAATACCTTCAGGCCGTGCCGGTGCGCCTCGTCTATCGCTACCTGGGCCACTTCCAGCCTGAGTCCAGGTACCTTCCGCCCCGGCGAAAATGGGGACTGTACCGCAGCGAATTCGATGAGCTGCTCCGAGGGACTGTCCCCCTTTTCGCTTAGCTTGTGGTTCCCTCCCGAACCGGCTCGACTGCCCCAGGCCTCCGCGTCGTAGACAATCTCTACGAAGTCCACGCCATCCTTTGCCCAGACCGCAACCTTCTCGCGCACCGCAATCGTGTCGGTCACCTGGAACGTGCCGCAGTCAATCAGGTCGTGCTGGCCGATGTAGGTCGTCCCCGCGGGATGCCCGGCGGGCGCGGTTATCAGCGGGCCGGAGAAGTAGAGTTCCGGGCCGACGATGCTGCCTTTGTCCAAAGACCTACGCAGCCCGCGGTACGTGGCAGGCGGAGCGCCCATATCGATTATCCCGGTCACCCCGTTCATCAACAGGTGCCGTCGATTATCAGGAAAAGCCGACACCTCCTCGGCCGCACCCTTGCCCCAGCCATGTCGCTCGATGTTGTCGGTGTAGGGCATCGGCGGCGCCATGAAACGGATGTGACCGTCAATCAGGCCGGGTATGACAGTAGCATCGAGGGCTTCGAGCACATGCGCGCCGGCAGAAACGACAAACCCGCTGTCCTCGACCGCCTCTATCCGGCCCTCGGCGACGACTATCACCCGGCTGCCGATGAATCTCTCACCGTCGAACACGTTCCCGGCACGAATGTACGTGGCCCCATCCCCGGCAGCTCCGAGCAGCGCGATTGTGGTGAGTATCGAGAGAATCATGCCTTTGGTTCAGGGCCGAATACCGTCGGCAATCTTCGCGCCACGCCCGATGATACGCCCCGCGCCGACCATGTCAATCCGCCCGCAGTGCAAAAGCAGAGGGCAGCCGAAGCTGCCCATAGTTGTTCGGAGGTACTGCTGAGGGTACCCTCAGTAGAGCGGTTCGATGAAAGCGTCCTGGTCCAGGGCCGGCAGGTCCTTGCTGTCCGGCGGCGGCTGATTCGGGTCCGGAATGCCGGCCGACTCCACGACGACCGTGCGCGAAGAGGCCACCAGGATGTACTCGATCTGCCGCACCGTGACCTTCGCAGGCTGAGGCGGCGGTTGTTCCTCCTGCGCTCGGCGCTTCTGGGCTCGCTTCTTGGCATCGGTGAGCATCCACTCATGGGGGATGAGGTCCGGCGGTGCCGGCACCTCGAGCGAGCGCGTGAGCCGCTGCATCTCCTGCCCGATTGCCTTGACGTCCTTTCCAGCCTGGACCATGGCACTCACCTTGGTCAAAGTGAAGTCGCTCTGGAACAGACTGCAGACCTGGTTCGCCAGATGAGGCTGCCGGACCCAGATCGCTTCTTCCACGCCCGAGCCGTCGCTCTTGAGGAATGCCTGCACGTATTCCCGAAAGTCCACCGCGACGCCGAGCTCGTCCCCGCTCGAGACATCGCCGGTCCGGACCTTGCCGGGCGCGAGGATGCCGCAACCGGGTATTCTGGCCGGCGCCCGCGTCTTGATGAGTACTTTGACGCCACGGTCGGCGGCCGCCATCAGTTCGCCGCGGAGTTCCTCCAGCGGCCGGGCGTCGATGTTCAGCAGGGCCACAGTCTGCGCGCCGCGGAGTAGGTCGCGGCAGCGTTCGTAGACCTGTCCGACAGTGGTCAGGTCAAAGACGCCGCGCTGCTCAGGCCCGGCCACCACCTCCTCCAGCTCCTGCTCTATCTTCGTCTCCAGCACCTCGAGGTCCCGTCGCCGCGCGTTCATGTACTCGTGAATCGAGAGCGCGACGTAAGTCGTCGGCCGGGTGCTCTCGTTCGCCACAACCGCGCCCTTGACCCGCAGCGAGTCGAGCGCCTTGTAGATGCTCCCGACTGACTTACCGAATATCTGGGCCACGCGGTATCCTGACGCGCCGGGTTCCTTCAGCAACGCCATATAGACGTCGGTTTCGAGCGCACTGAAGCCGACGTTACTCAGCAGCGGCCGCACGCGTTCCTTCATCCGGCGCGATGTCCCTTGTCGTCCGGTCCTTCGTCCCTGGTCTGCTCGTCCTTGGTCTCCGCCGGAACGGGCGACGAAGGACGATGGACGAGGCGACGAAGGACTTCTATTCCTCTCTCCAGCACCTCGTCCTTGCCGGTGCGAATCCCCTCCACGGTCGGCGCGACCGCTACGTCGGGCAGGATGCCGACGTTCTGGAACCGGCTGCCGTCCCCGAACTTCACCCGCATGCCGGTGAAGAACATGCGGCCGGCGCCCGGCAGGCTGAGCCAGGTCCGGTTGCCGTTGCACCCGGCGGTCGGTCCGCCGACGAAAGTCACCCGCTTGGCATCCTTGAGATAGATGCCGAGGTCCTCGGCTGTTCCCCTGGTTCTCTCGTTGATGAGAACGATGACCGGGCCGCCGTAGTGCAGCCTCGGATCAGGCTTGACCTCGTACTGGCCGATGTCCCAGCCCTGCTCCATACGGTCGTAGCTCGATACGACCGGAATCTCGAATATCGCGGACCTGACCGGCCGGTCGTTCAACCTGGCCGACAAGGCCAACTGCACCATGAGCCTCGGGTACCCGCGGATGTCGATAATCAACCCGACGGTCCGACACAGCGCGTCGAACGCTCGCTCGAACTCCGCCAAGCTCGATAGCTGGCTTAGGTCCAAGTAGCCGATGTTCCCGTCCATCAGCCGATAGCCGCTCGTATGGCGCTTGCGTGCCGAGTGACCGACCCACGCCTCCCGCGTGACTGCCCGCTTCAGTGTGATGTGTAAAATGGGGACTGTCCCTTCGCAGGGCCCTGTGCGACTCCCCGGGACTGTCCCCATTTTGCCGGCGTCTTGAGCGAAAAAGGGGACACTCCCCCGGGGCGGCTGCGTCGGACTCGCCGCGGTAGCGTCCCCATTTTCGCCCGTTTTGCGGCGCACAACGAGTTTGGCCTCGCTGCCGGAAGGTCCGAGGACCAGCATGTCACACATCCGCTGATAGAATGAACCCTCAGTGGAATACGAAACCTGCTGACGGTGGTCGGCAACCAGTTCCAGAACCGTCTTCCCGTCAAGCTCCACGAGTTCGTCCCCGACCTCCAACCCCATAGGGCCGACGGCTGACGGCTGACCGCTGACGGCCGTGAGCTTTTCTGACGGCGCCCCTTTGCCCGATGCCTTGAGGCCTGAACCCGAGGCCCCAATCTGTGAAATCTGCGAAATCTGCGGTTGATTCAGCAAGTCCGTGACGATGACCTTGCCTTCCAGCCAGCCGAAGACCACGGGCAAAGCCTGGGGCTCCGGCAGATTCGGGAAGAAGTGGAGCACGTTATTGTCGTGCAGATGCGCGGTCAGCATCCTGAGGGTACGCACGTAGGCAACCAGGCTGTCGGCTGCCTCGGCCTTCGGTATCCACTCCGGCAGGCAGGAGTGCCAGTCCATGTCGCAGAGGTCAAGATGCGGGTCGAGAAAGCGCACTACGCTCCAGACTTTGAACAGACCCAGTAAGCGCTCTTCCCTGGACAGGCTCTCTTTGGTCTCGGACAGCGGCGCCGGCGGCCTCAGGTTGATCAGGCTTGCCGCTTTGTCCCTGGTCCCTCGTCCCTCGTCCCTGGTCCCTGCCGCCAAGGCCTGCTCAGCAATCGCGGCCAGTTGGTCTGAGCCTATCGGTTCGCTCGCTGTTACGTCGGGACTGAATCCGGTCTGCCCGTCGTGCCCGATCAGCCGCTCAGTATTGAGCTGCACGGCCAAACCTTCCGGGTAATCAAGCCGAAACTCGGCGAACGTCCCGGTTGGCCCGCTCGGCTCATAGACAACGGCAATCCCCGTCTGAGACCGCAGGGCCTCGAGGATCTTGTAGGTTCCGATCGCCGAAGGCCGGTTGACCAGGAACACAGTCGGCTTGGTAATTGTCGGCAGACGACGGAAGTCAATGCCATACAGACTGCGCGCCCAAGGCCAGTCGACCTGCTGGATCGGGTCCAGCCTGGTCCCGGCTATTACCTTCCACTCCTGCTTGTACGCGTTGACGCCATTGTCCTCATTCCAGCCCTGATGGACCCGTTTCAGGACCGGGCCGGTGAGGAGCGCGGCACGTACGAAGAACCTGAGCATGACCGCGACGTCGCTCGGGACCGCGCCGCCGGCATACCAGCGCATGTCCACAACCAGCTTCTCGACCGAGGCCAAGGCTTCGACTGCGGCCTGGAGGTCGTGCAGGAAACTCCGGGACCATCCGCGTTCTGAGGACGGGATTCTCAGATAGCCGATCGAGTCATTCAGCCGTCTCGCTTCCAGTCCGCCTTCGGTCACTCGACCCCTTGACTCCTCGACCCCTTGACCCCTGCGTGTTGTCGCGAACGTCAGCGGGTCTTCCAGCGGCTGCAGCAACTCCTCATTGACTGCCTTCACCAAATCGTCAGGGGTTTCGGCGGCCTCAACCCTGGGGATGGCCCGAACCAGCGCCTGATTCCAGTCGATGAGGGGACTGTCACCGCTTTCCGTCGCGGAAAACGGTGACTGTACCCTTCCCGACACAATCGCAGGATGGAACAGGTAGACCTTGCCCCACAGGTCGGCCAGGGCTTCCAGCCGCTTAAGGCGAACAGAGGGGTCGAGGGGTCTAGGCATCAGAAGTCGAAAGGATGCAAGGCAAGGCAGAGGCTGAGGTTAAGGCCAAGGTCAAGGCGGAGACCAGAGAGGACTCCACCCGTGTCTGTTCCTCTGCCTCTACCTGTACATCTGTGTGCCCGTGGGGCATATTGTTCTCTCACGCGAGTAACATGGACAGCATCTTGGACTATCATAGCGCGTAGGAACGAGACAGGCAAGAGCCTGCGGAATAGGTTGAGGCTAAGGTTGAGGTCAAGGTCGAGGCAATCGGACATGCGACTCCCTGAATCAGAGCGGGCGGGGCCGTGAAGCCCCGCCCGCTCTCAAGACCTGAGTCGAGAGGGGCTACTCGATTACCACCTTCCTGGTCAGGCTGCGGCTGTCGGCTTCCAGCTTCAGGATGTAGATGCCACGGGCAAGAGTGCTTGCTTCCACGTCCGCCGTGTAGCGGCCTGGTCCAAGCCAGCCGTTGCGGAGCACTGCGGCACTTCTGCCCGTCACGTCGTAGAGCTTCAGGCTTACGTTGCCCGCCTTGGGAATCCCATAGCTGACCCGGGCCCGCCGGTTGGTCACGCTCGGGCTGACCGCCAGCGAGAACCGGATCGGCACCGGCGCCGACGCCGCGTCCATCGGACCCCCGACATTCGTCAGCTTGCCAAAGGACCAGAGCTCCAGGCAGTTGCCCTTGGTGGCGAACAGGTAGCGGGAAGAGCGGCAGTATACGAGCGCGCCGCCGTCCTGAACCCGGGTCTTGTGCTCACCCAGCGTCACGTCCGGACCCTGGGTCCACGTGTTGGCGTTGCAGTCGTAGACCCAGAACTCCTGGCTGTTGCTCCCTTTGATGCAGTACACCTTGCCCAGGTGGTAGCAGATGGCCGCCCCGCCCTTGGCCTGCTTGTTCTTGGGGCCCAAAGGCAGGTCCGGCTTCGCCAGCCACGTGCTGGTGTAGACGTCGTAGGCGTAGAACTCATTGTGCTCACCCTTGAGTGCGTATACGGTACTAACGCCGTCAGAGGTCACGCAGGAACCCTCGGCCCACTTCTTGTTCTTGTCACCAGGGGCATCGGAATAGGCGTCCTCCCATCGGGCGTAACCAACATTGTACCAGTAGGCCTCAAAGGTCCCAGACGCCTTCAGCAGGAAGACGTAGCTGTTCGGACCGTCCTGGACCCCGGCTGCGCCCGCACCGTTGCTCACGCCCTTGGAGCCGGCCGGCACGTCCTCCTTCTGAGTCCAGCGCTGCCCGGACAGTGCGGCCGGGTCATACTCCCAGAATTCAAGGGAGTTCCCGCCCTTGGTGGCGTAGAACTTGCCGCCCACCTGGGCGAGCGTACCACCTTCCTTCACCGTACGAGGGACATTGTCGAGGCCCCGCTCAGGTATCGGGTCAAGCGCGGACCAGACCTTGGTAGCCGGGTCGAACCGGTAGAACTCGCAGGTGTTGTTGCCCTTGAGCAGATACACAAACAAGCCCATCGGGTCGGTCGCCATGGCCGCGCCCTGCTGGACTACGCGGTTCTGCAGTCCTGCCGGCACATCGGTCCAGGCGGTCCAGGCCGGCGGCTCCTGCGGCTTGCCCTCGACCTCGAACCGGCTGCGGGCCGTGTCGTTCGTCGCATCGATGTCGGCATCGAAGTCGGTCCAGGACTTGGCATAGTACAGGCCATCTTGGTGTTTGGGCACGTCCCATAGCGGGAACAGCACGGTCTGGTCCACGCTGCCGAGTCCGCACACCGGAACCGACCGCTCGTACTGGACCGGGCCGTCGGACGCTCCGTAGCGTATCTCAAACCAGACGGTCAAGTCGCAGTCGATTACACCGAAGTTGTGGACCGTCGCCTTGGGCGTTTCGGTCAGGGTGTCGATGACCCCGCTCGGCTCGGTGATGTCGGCTACGCCCACGTCGGGGCCCGCGACCGCCATCGGCGATATGACGGATGGCAATCCGCTGCCCACCGTGTAATCGGTGTGAATGCTCCAGTCGCGGTTGTACACCCGCAGCGCGTTGGGAGAGCCGGCAATGTGGTAATACGTCCCGTCCCAGGTCATACCCATCGGTGTGCCTGGCATGTCGCCGATGTACTGGGACCGTGCCGCGCTGTGGCTGCCACCATCCATCTGGGACGTAGGATACGCGTACAGGTATGAAGAACCATCGCCCACCCACACGGTGTCGTTCATCACCGCGAAGTTGTCGCACCAGCCGGACTGGTCGATTGAGGTTACACTCACGAGCCCGCCGTCGGACATTCTGAACTTGCGGATCTCATTTGACCCTTCCCGGTGCCGATAGTAGACGTAACTGTTGTCACAACCCACCGCGCCGCCCAACAACCAGTACGAGGTGTGCATGTCGACATAGGAACCCGACACCGCATTGTGCTTGCGAATCCTATTGCTGTAGCCAGACATTCCCTCGACGATTGACGTGCCGCTCGGGTTCATAGCCGCTAACGGGCTCCAGTCATAGTCTGCCCATGCGGCGGCACGCGCCTGTTTCGGATTCTGGCCCGTCTTATCGGTCTGCCACAGGTAAGCGCTGTTCGCGCACTTCCAGTAGAGACAATCAGCCAGTATCTTCTCCATGGAGGTGCTGAAGGTGAACGGTCCGTTCAACGAAACCGTATGGCCATCGTTGTTTGTGGCCGTCACGTTCCACGTGTAGCTGGCCCCGTAAATGAGTCCGGAGTAGTGGTAGGAATTGGTCGACGTCGTGTACGTGTTGCTCCCCAGCGTGACCTCGTAGCTTGTCGCGCGCTCCGAAGCCTGCCAGGTCAGGTCGCCCTCAATCGGCAAGCCGAGGGCGCCTTTGGCTGGAGTAGACAGGTCAAACCAGCCGGGTTGATTACCGGTCGTGAAACTCCAGACATCCGAAGATGCCGAGCCGGCGCAGTTCTTCGCCACCACCTTCCAGTGGTACGTCTGGTTCGCGTCCGTGACCCGATACGAACAAGTGGTGCCGGTGAGGTCCGACCTGACCAGGTCTGTCGGCGGATCCGTCGTTCCGAGGTAGACATCGTAGACACTGGCGTGCGCCGGCGGTTCCGGCTCCCAGACCAGATCGCCTTGGAGAGGCTGGTTGGCCGAGCAATCCCCGGGAGAAACCAACGTCGGCGGCTCGGGCGGCAACACGAACGCCATCGGCGATATGACGCCGGGCAACCCGCTCAGCTCATAGTCGGTGTGGGAGCTCCAGGATCTATCGTACCTTCGCAGGTAGTTGGGGTAGCTGGCAATATAGTAGTACGTTCCGTCCCAGGTCATACCCATCGGCGTGCCGGGCATGTCGCCGATGTACCATGACTGCCGCCAGTAGGCCGTTCCGCCGTTCAACGACGATGTAGGATAGTTGCACAGGTCTCCATAGCCGTCGCTTACCCAGACGTTGTCGTTCACCACCCAGAAGCAGCCCGCGTAGTATATGTTGATTAGCGTACGGTTCACGTAGCTGCCGTCGGAGATGTTGAACTTGTAGACATAGATGCCGTCGTACTTGTAGACGTAGTCGTTGTCGCAGCCGACCGCGCCGTTGTCGAATGTGAACCCGCCGTTGTACATGTCGGTATAGGAACCCGACTCGGAATCGTGCTTGCGGATAACGTCGCTTTGCGCCATCTGCTCGACGATTACCGTGCCGCTCGGACTCAGGGCCGCGAGCGCGTCGTTGGAACTGCTCTGCCACGTAGCTTCACGCACCTGCACTGGATTCTGGCCAGTCTTGTCGGTTCGCCACAGGTAGGCACTGTTTTCGCACTTCCAGTAGACGTAGTCGGGCGATAGTCCGGCGAACGCGACCGCGCACAGCCCAGTCACTACGAGAAGGGCGATTAGCTTCATCCGCATTCTTTCCTCCTTCTTGTTTGTTTTGCCGCCTCGGGCGGGCCGGCCAGGAGGACCCTTGAGCTCCAGTCGAGCCCTGAAACCAACACCGGAGTTCACCACCAAGGCACCAAGACACGAAGAGGGTCCAGAAACCAAGTCCTAGTCCGCTTGGTGTTCTTGGTGCCTTTGTGGTCAGTACCGGGTCCGGGGCCGGGCTGGACTCCCGTCCTCCTGACCGGCCATCAGAACTAGGTCACTGTTCCACCCCGCCGTTCAGCGGCCATTGCTTCCTGCTGCTAGCGAATGACTGCGAACTTGCCGACGGCTGAGGCCGAACCGGATTCCAGGCGGTAGAAGTAGACTCCGCCGGATACCTGGGGCAATCCAACCGTCATTTCGTTCCGGCCGGACCGGGCGTTTGCGGTTGACACAGCAACCGTTCGGCCGGCGCCGTCATACACCGCCATCCGCACTGCTCCCGGCTGGGCCAACTCGAAGCCGAGTCTGACACCGCCGTTGCGGAACGCGGCCGGCTCTGTCACCCGCGGTATCACGCTTCCGGCAAGGGGCACAGGCGTGCCCTGGGGTCCAAACTGATTCTGGATCCTGGTGATCGAGGTGCAATTCGGGCAACACAGGTCGAAGAAGTAGTCGCCGGAACCGGCGACGGATGTGACGTGGATCTGGTAGTTGCCGAGTGTGTGTGACGCACCGTAGGAGAAGTAGTCCTCTCGAGTTTGAGTTGCCCCGCTCGCCACCAGCTTGCCCGAAGGGTCGTACAAACGCAGGTCGAAGTTCGGGCTCGTGCCTGATTTCCAATTGGGCATGATCATCGTGACCGCGATCGTGTGGTAGTAGCTCGCGGTGGTGTCGTAGTTCACCTGCCAAATGTCGGTCTTGCCCTTGCCGCCGAGCGCATCGTATTCATAAACGTGGGGCGGGAACACCGGACCGTCGTAACCGGTCGTGTCGTGACCAGCCTGCCAGAATGCCAGCTTGACCGCATCGTAGCCCTGCTCGCGGCCCGCACCGTAGTCAATGTCGGCGCCGGACGGGCCCCAATCCTGCGCCGTGGACATCAGGTCGCTCTTGATATCGGCCGGTGTCAGGGCCGGCTTGGCATCGAGCATCAGTGCGGCGGTGCCGGCGACAAACGGGGCCGCCATGCTCGTCCCGCTCTTCATGGTGTACTCGTTTCTCGTGCCCGCTTTGGCCGCCATGATGTACACGCCCGGGCCACAGATGTCCGGCTTGACCCGTTTGTCCTTGGTCGGTCCCCGAGACGAGAAGTCGGCAAGGTAGTAGCCCCCATGTCCGGGGGCGCACATCGCCCCGACCGTGATCGGCTTAGCGGCGGCGGCCGGTGAACCGATTGTGTTCTTCGCCGGGCCGTCGTTGCCCGCGGAGACACAGACCACGATACCGGCGTCAACCGCGCTGTTGCAGGCCAACGACTGGGCGTCCTTGCCATCGGAGTTGCCGCTGGAACCGAGGCTGATCGAGAGTACGCGAATTCCGTAGGTCGCCTTGTTGGCCACGACCCAATCGATACCGGCGATGACGTTCGACCACGTGCCGTAGCCGGCACTGTTGAGCACCTTGACGCCGACCAGCGCAGCGCCCGGCGCTACGCCTTTGTTGTCTTTTTCGTGATAGGAACCATCGCCAGTACCGGCCGCGATCGAGGCACAATGGGTCCCGTGGCCGTTGTCGTCATAGGGCGCCGGCTTGTTGTTCACGAAGTCCTTCCAGGCGATAACCTTGCCGCCATCGAGGTCCATGTGTAACGAGTCGATGCCGGTATCCAGAATCGTGATTACGACATCATCCTTGGTGTATCTGGTCGCGTCCCCGTCCATGTCGCCATCGACGTCGAAGTCGGTTCGGGCCGTGTCGGTGCCGAATCCCATTTGGGCGAGGCGGATATCGGCATGGACCTCGGCATCGTATTCAACCTGGTGGACGGTGGCATCCCGGGCCAGTGCGGCAATCTGCCGGCTGGTCAGTTCGGCAGCAAACCCGGGAATGACATCGTAAACGTAGCGGACCGGGAAACCACCGGCGAGCCCCTGCAGGCGGTTCACTACGCCGGTCGTCGCGGGTGCGTTCAGCACCACGATAACCGGGATCGGCTGCGTGGTTTTCGCCATCAGGTCGCTCAGGTTACCGAGGATCTTCCCACTGTGCGCGCGGACATTCTCACTCGGAAGAGTGGTTGAGACATCCGCTGAAAGAGCTGTCACGAACAGCCCTGCGAACGCGAGAAGCGCGATTAGCTTCATCCGCATTCTTTCCTCCTTCTTGTTTGTTCTGCCGCCTCGGGCGGGCCGGTCAGGAGGACCTCGGAACTCCAAGGGCTGGGTTCCATCTTCCCGATCGAAACATCCACCATTGGCAGCATTACTATTCAACTGAGTTGGATAATAATAGCTATGGCCGGATTTCTGTCAACCAACGATTCATGACGATAACTTATTTGTTTTGAGTAACTTATACAATCATGCTCAATAGCGCTCCGTCAGGGGTTGCCGTTGTCTTCCTCCAGAGAAGAGGCTCAAACCACGAGCCAGCCATTTCCAGATTGTCGTAGGCGGATGCCCGCCGCTCGGGAGGGCAAGGGGGCATCAGTCGAAGCGAGAAGCTCGATGCGAGACCGCAGAAGCTAGAGCTACCGGGGTTCTGCGCTCTGTGTTCTAGCTTCTGGCCTCTAGCTTGGCCTCAGCGGCCCCTCTCTGGCAGTACGGAAAAGCGGGAGCATCGCTCCCGCAGTCCAAACCTAGGTTGGAACGACCGAACCTACTGAATGCGCTGCCGCACCGTCAGGCTACGCCGACAGCACCAGAGACTAGCGTCTCTCTTTCCAGTAGCCCGGACGTCGGTGTAGATGCATCACAGCCAGAACGTGGACAAGGTCGCCCTCGACGCAATAGAGGATTCCATACGGAAAGCGGTGAACAAGAATGCGACGAACGTCGCCCTCCAAGACGGGCCAGGCATTCGGATACGACAGAATGCCCCTGATTGACGCGAGGATTTCCAGAGAGAACTCCTCCCCGAGGGAAGGTTGGACCTCCCCATAGAAGTCCATCGCCTCCGTGAGTTCTGCTTCGGCTTCCGGATGGAAGTCGAAGGTCATCGCGCGACGCGGGCCTTGATTCGCGCGAGAACCTGGTCGCCGGGTATCGCCTTGACGCGCCCGGAGCGGAGCTCGGCAAGCCGCGCCCTGGCGGTCTCCGCCCACTCCTTGTCGATCTCAGGATTCGGTACGTTCAGTGTGCGGAGAAGCGAATCGACGACGGCTACACGCTCGTCCACGGGCAGCTCAGAAGCTTCCTCGACTATGTCTTTCACGCCGCGCACGTCAATCCTCCATCGACTCGATGGTTCTGCAACACTTCCTCATAGACATAGTCTAGGCTAGCCCGCAACGCTCAGAAGTCAAGGAGCGTACGTTCCGCGCAAACCGGGATGGACGCCACGACGACACGAAGGGCACGAAACGGATCGGCGCAGGGAACCGACTGTTCGGTTCACCCTGCTTTCGCGGTCAGTCTCCGTGCCTTGGCGTTCTTGGCGCTCTTGGCGGTTATCCCTCCGTCCGTCCCTTGGTGTCTCGGTGCCTTTGTGGTGAACTCCGTGCCCCTGTCCGAACAGTGAGTGTGCAATCTGTGTAATCTGTGGATGTCCCCATCCGCATTCTGCCTTCTGCGCTCTGACTTCTGCCTTGTCCGTGTCCTCCACTTGACCCCTAGAACCCTCGACCACTAGACCACTTCTTGCGTGCGCTTGACAGCCGGTCGTTCTTGGGTACGCTTGTCGCAACTAAGGGAGGATATGGTGCCGCAACAACCCAAGCCCGCCTCAGAGAGCGGCCGTCCGGTCGCAGAACGCCAGTTCGTCGACCGGGAAGAGCTCATCGCCCTCTTCCATACCGCGCTCCGAGAACCCCAGCGTACCAAACCCCTTGTACTCGTCTTTCACGGCGGCGCCGGCATCGGCAAGTCTAGGCTGCGCCACGAACTGATTAGGCTAGTAGACAGTAGACAGCAAACAGTAGACAGGGCGGTCGTCACCGCCACGCTGGACTTCGATGTTTCCCTTCATCGCCAACCTGATGCTGCGCTCTTCTCCCTGCGCAAGGCAATCGGCGAAGCCTGCAAGGCTGGATTCCCCAGCTTCGACCTTGCCTACGCTGTCCTCTGGCAGAAGACGCATCCCGACACGACGATGGGACTGCCACTGCTTTCCGCTGTGGAAAACGGTGGCTGTACCGAGCAGAAGCCTGCGGCGGCCCCGTTCGATGAGCTACGCACACTGCTTGAACCCGGCTCTCTCCTCTCCCAACTCCTGGACGAATCCGGCAAGCTCCCGCTCATCGGTCTCGTCCCGAAGATCGCCGCGTTCGTAGGGAAGTCACCAGAACCCCCGGACCCCAGGACCCCTGAACCCCCTCTGCGCGCCTGGTGGGAACGGCGCGGCGAACGTGAACTCGAGGACCTGCCCCAGATGGAGCCCGCGGCGATTGTTGAGTGCCTGCCGAAGCTCTGGGCAGCGGACCTGAAGGAGTCCCTCGTTCATCGTTCATCGTTCATCGCTAATCGTAGGGCGGTGCTGTTCATCGACAGCTACGAGAAGTTGTGGGAGACCGGGAGCAGTGAGGCCGACTTCTTCAAGCGGGACGAATGGGTCCGGGAGCTGGTGAAGCAGCTACCTGAAGCGTTGTGGGTGATATCCGGACGGCAGAGGCTGCGCTGGGAGGAAGTGGAGAAGGAATGGGGCGATGTCCTGAGCCAGCACGAGCTCGGCGCTCTGCCCGAGCGTTCTGCCCGGCAGTTCCTGAGTTCCTGCGGTATCACGAACGAGCCGACACAGGATGCCATCGCCAAAGGCAGCCAGGGAGTACCACACTACCTGAATCTGGCAGTGGACACCTTCCTGGAAATCAAGCAGTCCGGTCAGCGCGTCCCGACAGAGGCTGAGTCGGCGAGCACGCCTGAGGAGGTGTTTGCGCAGTTCATCCGGCACCTGGACCAGCCGGAGATTGCGACCCTGCAGATTCTGTCCGCGTCCCGGTTCTGGAACTACGGGTTGTTTGAGCACCTTGTCACCGAGTATCAGACCGGCTATCCCCTGACTGCATATGACGACCTCAACCGGTTTTCATTCGTCGGCGAAGGTGCTGCGCCCGAGACCCGGACGATGCACGAGCTGATGCGGGAGGCGCTGCAGGAGCATCAGGCTCCTGAGCTGCGCAAGCGCGTGCACCTGTTCCTGCATGAGCTGTATGCAAAGCAGTTGGAGGGGCTGGATGTCAACGGCATCACCGAAAAGCACAAGGCGGCTCTGACCGAGGCCTTCTACCATGGCAGGCAGGCGAAGAGCGCGCAGGAGCTTTGGACAAGACTGAAGGCCTCAATTGCGGTTTTCGACGGCGCCGGCCACTACCGACTGGTCGTACCACTCTACCGGGAGATGGCTCAGGCGCTTGAGACCGAACTCGGTACGGACCACACAGACACTGCCGCAGCTCTCCATGCCCTTGCCGTCGACCTCACGAACCAGGGCGAATACGACCAGGCCGAGCTTCTCTTGCAGCGCGCGCTGGCCGCTAGAGAGAAACTGCTCGGCCCCGAGCATCTGGACGTTGCCGGGACCCTGGGCTATTTCGCCCACCTGCGGTTGCTGCAAGGCAGGTATGCCGACGCCGAGTCGTTGCTCCGCCGGGCGCATGCCGTGATGGAGAAACTGCTCGGGGCTGACCACTCTGACTCGGCCGCGAACCTGTCGAACCTGGGCTCGGTGCTGTATAGACTGGGCAGGTGCGACGAGGCCGAGCCGCTGCTCAGGCGGTCGCTGGCCACCATGGAGAGAGCACTGGGACCGGAACACCTGAAAGTCGCTGTGACCCTGGACACCTTGGCCAGTGTACTGCATGCAAAGAGCAAGTATCTCGAAGCTGAGGCGCTGTATCGGCGGGCGCTAGCCATCGCAGAGAAGGCGCTCGGACCGGAGCACCCGACTGTCGCGACCTTTCAGAGCAACTTTGCCGATTTGCTGATTGACGAGGGCAAGTGCGCCGAGGGAGAGACGCTGGCGCGGCGCTCGTTGGCCATCAGGGAGAAGGCGCTGGGATTGCAGCATCACTATCTTGCCTACAGTCTCAACCTCTTGGCCCGACTATGCAGTGGGCGCGGCGAGCATACCGAGGCAGATGCACTGTTTCGTCGGGCGCTGGCCATCGAGGAGAGGGTGCTGGGCCCGCAGCATCCCCAAGTGGCCAAGAGCTTGGGTTTCTTGGCGCGGTCTCTGGGAATACAGGACAAGTATGCCGAGGCCGAACCGCTGCTTCGGCGTTCGCTGGCCATCCAGGAGAAAGCGCTAGAACCAGAGCACCCGGATTTAGCCTATGGCCTGAATCTGTTGGCTTGGGTGCTGCTGAAGCAGGGCAAGAACGCCGAAGTCGAGCAGCTCGCCCGGCGCGCGATTGCCATCGGGGAGAAGGCCTTCGGGCCAGAGCATCCCGATCTGGCCGCTTGCCTTGACACGTTGAGTGCCCTGCTCAGAGAGCAACGTAGATATTCGGAGGCTGAGGACCTGGCACGTCGCGCCCTGGCGATCCGGGAAGCGAAGTTGGGGCCCGACAACCCTTTGGTGGCCGGTACGCTTGACATCCTGGCTGACTTGCTTGCGCCACAGGGCAAGCACGCGGAAGCCGAATCGTCAGCACGGCGCTCGCTGACTATCAGGGAGAAGGCGCTCGGGCCGGAGCATCCCGACGTTGCCGAGAGCCTGGAACCCTTGGCCGCGCTACTCGTCAGGCAGAGCAGGTATGCGGAGGCCGAGCCGCTGGCGCGACGCGCCTTGGCGATACGGGAGGCGACGTTGAACCCGGGTCATCCTGACATCGCGAGGCCATTGGACATCCTGGCCGAGCTGTGCGAGAAGACTGGCCGGACATCCGAGGCCGAGGCTCTCTACCGCCGGGCGCTGGCGATTCGCGAGAAGGTATTCGGACCGGACCACACTTTCGTGGCAGAGTCGCTAGAAGGCCTGGCCAAGGTCTGCGAGCAGACTGGCCGGGCCGCCGATGCGCTGGAGTTGTCTGAGCGCGCCAAGGCAATCCGCGAGAAGAAAGCGGAAACAGCCCAACGGCAAGCCCCAAGCCCAAGCTAGAACATGCCGCAGCAACCGAAGCACGTCTCAGAAAGCGACCGACCGGCCGCCGAGCGCCAGTTGGCCTCAGCGGCCCCTGTCCGCCAGTTGGCCTCAGCGGCCCCTGTCCGACAGTTCGTTGACCGGGAAGAGCCTATCGCCATCTTCCAAGCCGCGCTCGAAGCACACCAGCGCACCAAACCCCTCGTACTCGTCTTTCACGGCGGCGCCGGCACCGGCAAGTCCAGGCTGCGCCGGGAACTGGCGAGGTTGGTAGACAGCAGACAGCAGGCAGAAAGCAGGGCGGTCATCAACGCCACACTGGACTTCGACGTCCCCGTTCATCGCCAACCTGATGCTGCGCTCTTCTTCCTGCGCAAGGCGATTGGAGAAGCCTGCAAGGCTGGCTTCCCCAGCTTCGACCTCGCCTATGCCGTCCTTTGGCAGAAGACGCATCCTGATACGCCGGCGGGACTGCCACCGCTTTCCGCTGCGGAAAACGGTGGCTGTACCCAGCAAGAGACAGCGACGGCCCCGTGCGAGGAGCTACGGCCCCTGCTTGAGCCCGGTTCCCTTCTCTCCCAACTGCTCGATGATACCGGCAAGCTCCCCATCATCGGCCTTGTCCCGAAGATCGCTGCGCTCGTCGGGAAGTCACCAGAACCCCCGAACCCCAGAACCCCTGAACCCCATCTGCGCGCCTGGTGGGAGCGGCGCGGCGAGCGTGAGCTTGAGGACCTGCCTCAGATGGAGCCCGCGGCGATTGTTGAGTGCCTGCCCAAGCTCTGGGCGGCGGACATCAAAGACCATCTGGGAGCCACAAGCCGCAAGCCACAAGCCACAAGCAGGGAGTCCGGCGGGAGTCCAGAGTCCAGAATCCAGAGTCCAGAGGCCGGGCCGCGGCGGGCGGTGCTGTTCATTGACAGCTACGAGAAGTTGTGGGAGACAGGAGGCAGGAAACAGGAGACAGGAGACAGCCGACAGAAGACGGATGCATGGGTGCGGGAGCTGGTGAAGCAGCTACCTGAGGCGTTGT
>Ga0315277_10004557_pt1 | contig 18475 bp, 9 predicted proteins | sample YL17G05_15_MG_FD_203695 | JGI IMG/M metagenome (GOLD analysis project Ga0315277, IMG submission 203695) | Sediment microbial communities from Yellowstone Lake, YNP, Wyoming, USA - YL17G05_15 | ecosystem: Environmental > Aquatic > Freshwater > Lake > Sediment | place: USA: Wyoming | collected...
GACCTCGGTCGGCATCACGTGGTAGTCGCCGGGGATGAGCGGTCGGAGGTGGTACTCGATCGTGGACTTGCCAGCCGGCAGGCGGCGGGCGAAGACCGCCACCTTCTCATCCCTGACATCCATGTGGGACCACCAGCGGTCCCACTCCCAGGGCTCGAGATCGCCTCTCTCGGCCACCTCGCACCCGGCCGGTATGGGGTCCTCGACGATGACGTATTCGTACTCGTGCGGCGCCCGGATGGTGAGGCGTACGAGGACGGGCTCACCTGAGCGCAGGTCGGCGGTGGGGCGCGGAGATGGTCTCGTCGTGATGATCCCCGTCCGACGGTCAGTCTCACGCTGGAGGCGGTGGTACTCGCGGTCCACGGAGATGCCAGCCCCGGTGATCACCTTCGCCAGGTCCTCCTGGCCTACGAACTGCCTGAGGATGAGAGTGTAGTAGAGGTTGCCGGAACCTTCCTTGGTGAGGGTGACAAGGTTCTCACCCATCCAGAGGTCCTCTGCGGCGAGCCGCACCTCGACCTCTGGGGCGAAGAGGTCGGACACGGTGAAGCGGCGCCCCAAAACGACCTTCCCGTTCACCATCACGGTAGCGCGGTAGTCTGGCTGCAGCTCTCGTGAGCCCTTCAGGAAATCGGTGAGCGCCAGGAGCACGAAAGCGGTGTCCCGCGTGCTGACCCAGTGATTCCCCTCTCGATTGAGCACCAGCCAGCGCACGACCCTGAGGAGCCGCGGATCGCCGGGGTCGAGCGCGTAGAGCGCCTGGAAGGCCATCGCTGTGGTCTCGACCGAGCCACCCTTTCCCCAGCCGGCCCGGCCCTTCCAGGAGATGAGAGCCCCGGTCTGCTCGGCCAGCCGCCACAAGCGCGAGGCGGCGACCCTGGCCTGCCCGTTGCGGCCGTGGGCGATGAGAGCAGAGGTGAGCAGCGCCAGCGAGAAGCCGTCGAGGGAGTTCAGGTCGCGGTACAGCGCGTTGAGGTCCTTGTGCACCGACAGACGGCGCCCCGCGAGCGAGAGCACGTAGACAGGGTAGACCGGGTCCCTGGTTCGGCCGCCCTGCTGGCCGATATGCCGCTCCAGCCAGTCAATCCCCCGTTCGAGGGAAGCCTGGTTGACGGCGGAGCCGCTCGCCTTGGCGGCGAGGAGGCCGAAGACGACGTAGGAGGTCATCCAGGGATCGGACTGGTCGTACTCCCACCAGCCCCAGCCGCCATCTTCGTGCTGGTAGCGATAGAGGCGGTTGAGGCCGCTCTGCACCATTCCGGGTAGCCGCTCCTCCAGTCGCGAGTTGGGCAAGCCGAGCTCGCGGAGAGCGCGCGCTACGACCACGTCGGGCAGGAACGAGCTCATGGTCTGCTCGGTGCAACCGTAGGGGTACTGGGTGAGGTACTCGAGCGCCCCGAGGATCAGCCCGGCGAGCGACGGCGACAGCCGGATCCGCAGGTCGCCGGTGCCCGGCACTGCATCTTTGCGGACGAGCAACCGCTCGCTAACCGGATCGGCCACTGCGCCGCTTCGCCACTCCAGCCTTTCCCGGCCATGCGGAAGGACGGGCACGACGAGGGCCATGGCGTCCGACGGGCCGCCCTCGGCCTGGAGGTAGGCGGTCACCTCCGTGCTCCCGGGAGCCGGAGCCTCCACCTGCCAGTCCTGTCTCCTCCTCTCGTCCGGCCCGAGGCGGAAACGCTGCTTCTCACCGCCCTTCGGCTCGCGGGGGAAACGCAGTCCGGGCGCCGTGAGCCAGAGGCCCACGGGCTGGTCGCGCTTGGTGTAATTGTGAGCAACGGCGGAGAGCGTGAGGCGATCGTGCTGGGTCATGAACCGCGGGGTCTCGAGCCTGACGAGCAGATCCTTGGTGCACTTGACGGTGGCCAGCGTCTGTCCCACCGCGGTGTCCAAGGTGACGCCGCGGACGGTGGCCCGCCACGTGGTGAGAGTGTCAGGCATGGCGAAGGACACCCGGGCCCGGCCGTCGGGCCCGGTCACCACGGTTGGGTTCCAGTAGGCCGTGTCCGGGAAGCGCCTTCGAACCTTGATGCTGGCCGGTGACTTGTCGGCGTCGAGGTAGATCTGGGCAAAGGAGTAGCTGGTCTCAACCGAGTTGGGCCGCGGGGGGTAGAAGAAGCGGGAGATCGGCTCCACCATCTCCTCCTGGATCGCGTAGACGGACTCATCCACCACGCCCACGGAGAGCTCGGCGGAGACGGGCCGTCCCTTCCAGTCGGCCGCGCTCAGCTCATAGGTGATCTCCTCGCCAGGTCTGAAGCTCTCCTTGTTCGCCTTCGCCGCGATGCGCAGGAGGCGCTCCTCCACCGAGACCTTGACGCGCCGCTCCTGGCTGGCGAACTCCTTGTCCCGGACCAGGGAGACGCAGAGGAAGAAGTTGGGGGCGAACTCCGGTCGGATCGGCAACTCGAAGCGGGTCGTGCTGCCCTTCAGAGTCACCAGATGGTGCTCGTATAGGCGAGGGCCCTCCACGGTGACGAGGGCCCGTGCTCCCTTCAGCTCGCTGTTGATGAGGAAGACCGCGGTCTCGCCGGTCTGGTAGACCTCCTTGTCGGCAATGATCTCGAGTTCCGGGTAGGGAATACGGAGGTCGCTGTACTCCCACCCGGTGACCCAGAGGTAGGTCGCAGCGCTGATGCGATGGCCCTTCTGGTCCCAGGCGCGGGCCCGGACGCGGTAGCTACCTTGCTCCTTGGGGGTGAACTCGTAGACAGCATCACCATGCGAGTCGGTCGTGATCGCCCCGCGAGTCTCCTCCTCGACTCGTGATTCCCGTCCCTCCCATATCTCCGGGCCGGCGGTGAGATCCACGCGTACTCCGCGGATGGGCCGCCCATCGTAGTCCCTCGCCTCCACCTCCATCGCGGCGCGCTGGCCAGGCGATGTGACATATGTCCTGGCTCGGACGAAGAGCGCGAACTCGCCCTGAGTCACGAGGGTCGAGCCGCTTGCACTCACCCAGTGGCGCCCCGGCTCGCCCACCCAGGCCTCGATAGTGTAGCGGTAGTCTCGGCCTTCCGCCTCCTTATCCTCCGCCTCCCCGCGCTGCCGCCCGAGCGTCCAGGACGCCTCGGTCGCCACGGAGAAGCGGGCTACCCCCTGTTCGTCCGCCCGCGCCGTTCCTTCGGCCACAACCTCGCCGTAGTCGTACTCACCCTCTTCCTCGCCCTCGTACTCAGCTTCCGGCTCTGTCGCGTAGAACCAGTAGGGGGAGCGTCGCACGAGGTACCTCACCTCGGCTCCGGCCACCGGCGCGCCGAAGTAGTACTCGGCCGAGACCTCCGCAGCTATCCTCTCGCCGCGGGTGTACCGCTTCCTGCCGGTCCTCACTTCGACCTTGTACTCTGGCTTCCGGTACTCGGCGACCTTGAAGTAGGACTCGTGGGCCTCGCCGTCTACGGTAGCCGACACACGGTAGAGGCCAGTGGAGGCCTCGTCGTTGAGGTGCAGCTCGCCTGCGAACGAACCGAAGCTGCTGGTCGTGAGCTCTCCCCTGTAGACTGGCGACTCGAGCGGGTCCCACACCTCTACGGTCACCGGCCTGCCGGAGAGCACCGAGTACTTGCTGTCGGCGAAGCGGCGGGCGATGCCCTTGAAGCGGACAACGTGCCCGGGACGGTAGACAGGACGGTCGGTGTAGGTGTAGACGCGCTCCTGGCCCTCCCCATTCCGAGAGTAGACGTAGGCGCGCACGAAGGCCTGCGAGCCGTCCTTCTCGGCGCGGGCCAGCACCAGAGGCGACTCGCCCGTGCGCGGCCCCGGCAGTTGGGCTGTGAAAGTGCCGTCCGCGCCGGTGTGCCCGGAGACAGGACGGTTCCCCGGGAGGCTGAGTTCCACAGCGGCGTCGGCGACCGGCTCTCCGGTCGCGAGATCGGCCACGTAGGCGAGGGCCTGATTCTGCCAGCACTTTAGGATGAGGCCGAGCCGGGTGATCATCACCCACTCGATCTGCTGGAGGTCATCGCCTGTGGCGGCGATCAGGTAGACCCCGGGGGCGCCGCGCAGCGGCGTTAGGTCGAAGCGCTGATGGAAGATGCCCTCCACATCGCGCCGGGTGATCTGAGCGGAGAGCCCTCCCGCTGGCGTGAGCGCGGGATTGCCTTCCAGCAGCGAATGCTCCGGCGGCATCTCCACCCGCAGCAGATCGTAAAGCTGGCCGTGATGCCTGGCGAAGAGAGCCGCCGGGTCGACGCGGTAGAACCGGAACTCCAGGCTCTGGCCCTGGAGGAAGCCACGGGCCGTGACCTGGGGCATCTCGTCCGGAGTGACCGCGTGCTGGGTTAGGCCGAGAGAGAAGTAGGGCGCGACGGGGGCAAGCTCCAGCGTTACCTCTCTCGTCTTCCCCTCTTCGATGGAGAGGCCGGCAGGGCCGAGGCGGTGGGCCTCAGAGGAGGCCTGAAGGCGGTAGACACCAGCGGGTAGTCGCCTTATCTGGAAGCGCCCGCCGCTTCGGGTGCGGGCGACGAACACGCCCTTGTCGGGCGGCAAGGAACTGCTGACAAGCTGAAGGCGGATGGTAGCGCCGGGAAGGGGCTCACCGGTCTCCTCTACCAGCACAGTCCCTCGTAGGCCGCCTATAGGTACTTCCTGCGAGCAGAGGTACACGGTCGTGCCCGCCAACCACAGACCAGCGAGAGCGGCCGGCAGAAGCCAGGCTGTCTGGCTCCTCATGGCTCACCCCCCCGGCCCGGGGCCGGCAGTGACGGCCGTGCGCCGTTGCCGCAGGGCATGCACCAGCCACACCGTGACGGCCCACAGGAGGAGGAGCACGGCGATGCCCGCAGCCAGGAATCCCTTGTTGGCGCGCGGCATCTGGTAGGCGAAGGCGAGCGATCTGCTGAACTGGACCGCCACCAGTGCCATCCCCAGACCGAGTAGTCCACCCGCGGCTTGCCATAGGTCCAGCCGCTGATCTGCCCCGGCGAGACCGACCAAGACCAGGGCCATGCCCTGCGCGGCGACCAGCCCCACCAGCAGCCCCAGGATCGCGTCCGGCCCCCAGAGTACGAGCACGACCACGGGCGAGATGGCAGCAAGCGCCCCCAGGAGGAGAGCCCGTAGTAGCCCCGGCGCCAGCATCAGGGACGAGTAGACCCACGGCAGAAGCGCCCCCAGCGTCACCCCGATGAGGGTGTAGTGGAAGGAAAGCTCGACGTCACCCAGGCCGGCCCCGGAGCGCTCCACGAAGAGCCGGAGGAGCAAGTAGTTGCCGCCCACGAGCAGGGCCCCGGTACAGAGCCGGCCCGTCAGCCCCCCGATGCCGAACCCCGAGGCGAGTGCCGCCCAGGCGGCGAGCAGCGCGACCGCCACACCGAAGCCCGCGAGGAGCTTGTAGCTGAGCGCAACCAGGAAGACCACCAGCACGGCGGCCAGCGCCCCCGTCTGGAGACGGAGCGGCCAGGCGTCATCCTCCCTCTCGACTGTCCGGGCAAGCCAGAGCAGGAGGACCGCGACGGCGGCCCCGCTGACCAGCACCCAGAGCAGGGCCTGGGCCGGCTCCAGACGGCGCGCGAGTAGGTGGCCGAAGACGAGGGCGAGGACAGTAGAGACGGCCGCGGAGATCGCGAGAAGCAGGACGGGGTATCTGGCCAGGGCCTTCTGCGTGGTGGCGGCGAAGGAGACTAGCAGCCCGAGCAGCCAGAACGCAGCCAGGGCAAGCGGGAAGGCCCACCACCCGCGCTGGCTTGGCTGACCGAAGTGGTAGATGGCGAGACCGCACGCGGCGCCGAGGGTCGCGGCGAGGGCCGCTCCGCCCTCGAGCGCGCGGGGAAGGTCTGGTTCAGACCCCACTCGGCACGCCGCTCGGAAGACGCCGGCGACGACCGCGAACCCCAGGGCCGCGCCGAGCAGCGCGTCGCTGGGATCGCCCCGGAAGAGCAGAAAGGAGAGCGAGGCCGCGGCGAGGCCGAGGGACATGGCGACCCCGCTCAGATAGGGCCGGTAGGCGCGCTCGCCACTCGCGATCAGGAAGGAGGTCAAGGCCCCGAGGAGGGCGGCGAGACCGCCGATCAGGCATCCCCACCCCAGGCGCTGTCCAGGCGAGAATGGCGGGGCCTTGGGGAGCGTGAGGACGAAGAGGGCCGCGATCAGAACCAGCCCCAGGATCAGCTTCGCGGTCATCCGGGGGCGCTCCGCGGGGCGAGGGGCCGGGGCGGACACGAGGGCGACCAGGAGGGAAAGCACCGACCCCAGGACCCCGACGGCGAAGCCAATGCCGGAGAGAACCAGGTCCATCGTTGCCTCCTGTGCAGCCATCGAGGTTAGACAAGCAGTACGCCGCCAGGTTCGCAGGCCGGGGCTGGATCATGCTGGCCCCGTAAGCCAGGTCCAGCCCGCAGATCGCCGCGGCTGGGGCCGGCCGTCCCGGCGTCCCTGCTGCTCACAGGCCCAGCCGCCGCCGACATTCCTCGAGTATGTCGATCGTGCGGCTGGCTCCGACGCGGGTGACACCCAGGGCCCGCACCTGAAGCAGCGTGTCCAGGTCCCGGATGCCCCCCGCCGCCTTCACTTGCACCTGCGGGGGCGAGTGCCGCCGCATCAGCTTGAGGTCCTCCATGGTGGCCCCGCCGGGGCCGTACCCCGTTGACGTCTTCACCCAGTCCACCCCGATCTCGCCGCAGATCCGGCAGAGGCGGATCTTCTGGCTGTCGTCCAGGTAGCAGTTCTCGAAGATGACCTTAAGCTTCTTGCCCCGGGAGTGGACGAGGTTGTTGATCGCTCGGATCTCGTCCGTCACGTAGTCCCAGTCTCCGCTCACCACCTTGCTGATGTTGACGACCATGTCGAGCTCTTCGCCCCCGTCATCGAGAGCCTGCCTCACCTCGGCCAGCTTGGTCGCGGTAGTATGACCGCCGTGAGGGAAGCCCACCGTCGTGCCCGCCTTGACGGTGCTGCCGGCCACGACCTCGGCGCAGCGCTTTAGATAGTGGGGCACGACGCAGACGCTGGCCGCGTCGTACTCTCGCGCGATCTGGCAGCCTTTCTCCAGCTCCTCCGCGCTCAGCGCAGGATTGAGGAGAGAGTGGTCGATCATCTTGGCGATGTCTTGGTAGGTGTAGTCCATGCGAGATCGTCCCCCTTCAGTTGGTGTGCGGCCCGGCGGCTCCCACGCGGCCTCTTCTGTTAGGGGGCGGGGCGTCCCTGCGTCGGACACGATCCAGACGACGCCGGCAGCTATGCGAGGACATCCAGAGGGTCCGTCGAAGCTGGTTCGTGTCATGGTGTCGCTGTCGCGACGCAATCTCCTCGCCGCCCTGCTCCGTCACCTGCATGCATCGGAGACCTCCGGCCTGATCCTGCTGGCAGTAGTGGTCGGGCTCGGCGCCGGCCTGGGTGCAGTAGTCTTCCGGTGGCTGATCGCGGGCTGCGAGGTCCTGTTCTTCGGGGGCGCGGGGCGCATGCTCGGGTTCTTGGGCCCATACCAGGTCGTGCCGGTACCGGCCGCCGGCGGGCTCCTGGTTGGACTGCTCATCTACTACCTGGCGCGGGAGGCGAAGGGGCACGGCGTGCCCGAGGTGATGCTGGCGGTGGCGGCAGGGGGCGGGCGAATCCGTCCCCGCGTGGCCCTGGTGAAGTCCCTCGCCTCGGCGATATGCATTGGCAGCGGAGGGTCGGCCGGCCGGGAGGGGCCGATAGTCCAGATCGGGTCCGCGCTGGGGTCCACGCTCGGCCAGCTCCTCCGGATGCCCGAGGACCGGGTACGGCTGCTGGTCGCGTGCGGCGCGGCCGGGGGGATCTCCGCGACCTTCAACGCGCCCATCGCGGGGGTGCTGTTTGCACTGGAGGTCATCCAGCGGCAGTTCGCCGCCACTTCGTTCGGCTTCGTCGTCTTCTCCTCGGTGACGGCCGCAGCCATCTCCAGAGCCGTCCTGGGGAACCACCCCTCCTTCCGCGTGCCTCCCTACGAACTCGTGAGCGCCTGGGAGTTGCCGCTCTACCTCATACTCGGGTTGGTGGCAGCCGGGGCGGCCCTGCTCTTCGTCAAGGCCCTCTATGGATGCGAGGATGTCTTCGACAGGTGGCCGGCGCGGGAGTACGTCAAGCCTGTGCTGGGGGGACTGCTCGTCGGTGTGCTGGGCGCGAAGCTGCCCCAGGTCTTCGGCACCGGCTACGGGCCTCAGCCCCTCGGGCCGTCCCTGGGAGCTGTGGACCTGGCCCTGGTGGGCGGCCTGACGGTGGGTGCGACCGGGCTGCTCTGGCTCGTGAAGATCGTGGCCACCTCCCTCACCATCGGTTCGGGCGGCTCGGGCGGCGTCTTCGCTCCCTCCCTCTTCATCGGGTCCATGCTGGGGGCGACCTTCGGTTACGTCGCCCACGCGCTGTGGCCGGGGCTCACCGGTGGCCCGGGCGCGTACGCGCTGGTCGGCATGGGAGCAGTGTTCGCCGGCGCGGCGCGGGCACCGATCACCTCGGTGATCATCCTGTTCGAGATGACCGGGGACTACCGAATCATCCTCCCCCTGATGGTGGCCGTGGTGACCAGCAGCCTCGTGTCCCGCCACTTCAGCCGGGACACGATCTACACGCTCAAGATCCGCCGGCGCGGCCTATCCCTGCAGGACCAGCCACCCGTGGACCTGCTGGACACCGTTACCGTGGGCGAGGTGATGACCAGAGAGATCACCACGGTGCCGGCCGACATGCCGGTGAACGATCTCGTAGACCTGCTGCTGGAGACCGGCCACCACGGGCTTCCCGTCGTGGACGGAGACGAGAGACTGGTGGGGATCGTGACTCTTTCGGACATCCAGCGCTCCGCCGACGTCAGCGACGCCGGCCTCGCCGCCGACATCGCCACGCCCTCCCCTGTGACCTGCTTTCCCGATCAGACGGTGCGAGAGGCGCTGCAACAGCTTGGCGGGCGTGGGGTCGGCCGCGTCCCAGTGGTGGACCGGCTCGACCCTACGCGCGTGATCGGGATCTTGCGCCGCGAGAATGTCGTGTCGGCCTACGCGCGGCTGCTGCAGGAGCACGCGTCTGTTCGCCAAGCCTCTGAGCGCCTTCGCCTATCCGTGCCTGGGCTCACCACAGTGGAGATGGAGGTCCCGCCCGGCGCGGCCGTCATCGGTCGGCCGCTGCATGAGCTCGACCTGCCGCCAGACTCTCTGCTCGTGGCGATACGCCGAGCCGGCCGGACCATTATCCCCCACGGGACCACGACGTTGGCCGCCCGTGATGTGGTCACAGGCCTCGTCTCCCCCGCAAAGGCCAGGGCCCTGCGCGAGCTTCTGACCGCCCCGGCGCCGGATCAGGCCGCGGGGGGAGGTGGCTGACGGGGTGGTGGCCGCCCCGGCGAGAGGAGGCGCCGAGCCCCACCGAGAAGCGGAGTGAGTCCCGCGGAGCCCTGGGGAGGCCGCGCGCGCTCCAGGACGGCTCCGGGGCTCCCTGACCACGCGCTGCCGGACTGGCCGTGGCCCGGCGGGGGCCTCGACAGGTGACGCGGGAGCCAAGACCTGCAGAGAGGGAGAGCACGGAGATGGCGCGCCACACCAAGATCGCCACCCTCACCATGGGGTACCACACCAACGCGGACTCCCAGTGCAGATACCGGCCTTCCTGGGGCATCCCGTTCGGGGCGACGGTCGAGAACAACCTGTCCCTTCTGGAGGCGAAGATCCTCGAGGCGGGCCGGGACCTCGCGGCGGATCTCGTCTGCTTCTCTGAGGTCGCGCTCTCCCTGGGGCTGGAGGGAGAGGAGATGAGGAAGTCGGCCGTTCGTGTTCCTGGACCTGAGGTCGAGCGGCTGGCAGCGGCAGCCAAGCGCGCCGACTGCTATGCCGTGGTGGGGCTGATGGAGAGGGCGGAGCCGGTCGGGTACAACAGCGCGGTGCTCCTCGGTCCGGCCGGCGACGTCGTGGGCGTCTACCGCAAGGTGCATATCACGCCCGGCGAGCATTTGGACAGAGTGTGCCCGCACACCCATGGCGACAGCTGGCCGGTCTTCGAGACGCGGCATGGGAAGGTGGGCATCCAGATCTGCTACGACTACTACTTCCCAGAGTCAACGCGCTGCCTCGCACTGGGTGGAGCGGAGATCGTCTTCTCGACAACCATGCACGATGCTCGAGGCGTCGAGCAGATGATGGCCCTGCAGAAGGCCCGGGCGATAGACAACGGCATCTACTATGTCAGCTCGGTCACGTTCTGCGGCGGCCACGAGCCGCACAGCCCCGCGCGCAGCGTGATCATCGACCCCGTGGGAGTGGTGAGGGCTGACTCAGGCTTTCGCGACGGCTGGGCAGTCGCCACGGTGGATCTGGACGACCCGTTCCCACAGCGTTGGGCAGGGATCCCGGAGCCGCAGAACACGCGCCGGATGATACTCAAGTGCCGCCGCCCCGAGACTTACGGCGCGATCACCGCTCCCAAGGCGCCGGTGCCGTGGGCGGAGATCGTCCTCGACGGTTCGCAGCCGGGATACCCGGACATCTGACAGCGCGAGTGGGGCGGGGCACACGGCCGCGCCTGGGCCCTTGCCCGGGAAGGACCTGGGCCGTCCGGCGACGAAATCAGCTTCTCCTTCCGCGAGCAACGGTGAACAATGGCGGCTAGGTATAAGGCCCCTCGCGGCACCCAAGACGTCCTCCCTGAAGTCTCGTGGCGTTGGCAGCGCGTCGAGGCTGCCTTTCGCGACGCCTGCCGGCGCTACGGCTACGGCGAGATCCGAACCCCTCTCTTCGAGGATACCGACCTCTTCGTGCACGGCACCGGCGAGACGACCGAGATCGTCAACAAGCAGATGTACACCTTCGAGGACCGCGGCGGCCGCAGTCTGACCCTGCGGCCGGAGGGTACGCCGCCGGTCGTCCGCGCCGTGCTCGAGCACGACCTCACCGCCCAAGGCCAGGTCCAGAAGCTCTACTACATCGCCCCCATCTTTCGCTACGAGCGCCCCCAGGCCGGCCGCTACCGCCAGCACACCCAGCTCGGCCTGGAGGTCATCGGCGCCGCCGGCCCCGGCATCGACGCCGAGGTCATCGCCCTCTACCACGACTTCCTCGATCAGATCGGCCTCCGGGGCGCGGGCACCCACATCAGCAGCATCGGCTGCCCCACCTGCCGCCCCGCGCTCACCGCGGTCCTGCGGGAGTTCTTCAAGCCCAAGCTCGACCAGCTCTGCGACTTCTGCCAGGCCCGCTACGAAACCAACCCCTTGCGCATCCTCGACTGCAAGGTCCCCGCGGACGTCGAGGCCCGCCGGGGCGCGCCCAGCGCGCTCGCTTATCTCTGCGACGAATGCCAGCAGCACTTCGCCGGTGTGCGCGCCCACCTCGACGCGCTCCAGATCCCCTATGAGGTCGATCCCACCATCGTCCGCGGCCTCGACTACTACACCCGCACCACCTTCGAGGTTATCCACCCCGGCCTTGGCGCCAAGGACGTCATCATGGGCGGCGGCCGCTACGACGGCCTTGCCGAAATGCTCGGCGGCCCGCCCACCCCGGGCATCGGGTTCGGCTCAGGGATCGAGCGTCTGCTGCTGGTGACCGAGCAGGCTGGCTCGCCGCCCGTGCTCGACGTCTACGTTGCTGCGGCTGGACCGGAGGCGAGAGGGCCGGCGCTCGGGCTCGCCATCGAGCTGCGCCGCGCTGGCCTCGCCGCCGACCTCGACCTCACCGGGCGCAGCCTGCGCGCCCAGATGCGAGAGGCCTCCCGTCTGGGAGCGCACTTCGCCGCGCTCCTCGGCGAGGACGAGCTCAGGAACGGTCAGGTCACGATTCGCGACATGAGCAGCGGCAAGCAGGAGACTGTTGCTCGCGCTCGGGCGGCCGCGCACCTCGTCGCTCGCCCCGCGGAAGCGGAGGATCGAACATGATGCGCACCCATGCCTGCGGCGAGCTGCGCCCGGAGCATGTCGGCCAGACCGTCACCCTGGCCGGCTGGGTCGCCTCTACCCGCGACCACGGGGGGCTCATCTTCGTGGATCTGCGCGATCGGGAGGGAGTGGCCCAGGTCATCTTCGACCCGGCGGCCGCGCCCGAGGCCCACGGCGAGGCCCGGAGGCTTCGCGCCGAGTATGTCGTCTCCGTCACCGGCGCTGTCGCCTCTCGCCCCGAGGAGGCGGTTAACCCCAACCTCCCCACCGGCGGCATCGAGGTCCGGGCGACCCGGCTCGAAGTCCTGAGCCCCGCCAAGACTCCGCCCTTCGCCATAGACGGAGCCGCGACCGTGGACGAGTCCGTGCGACTTCGCCACCGCTACCTCGACCTGCGGTCCCGGCGCATGCTCCGCAACCTCCGCACCCGGCATACGATGGCCCGCGCTGCCAGAGACTACCTCGACGCTCGCGGCTTCATCGAGGTCGAGACACCCCTGCTCATCCGCTCGACGCCGGAGGGAGCCCGCGACTACCTGGTCCCGTCCCGGACCCGGCCCGGCCGCTTCTTCGCCCTGCCCCAGTCGCCGCAGCTCCTGAAGCAACTCCTGATGGTCGCTGGGATCGAACGCTACTACCAGATCGCCCGCTGCCTCCGGGACGAGGACCAGCGCGCCGACCGCCAGCCGGAGTTCACGCAGATCGACATCGAGATGTCCTTCGTTGACCAGGACGACGTCCTCTCGCTCAGCGAAGGCCTTACCCGCCATGTCTTCGCGGCGGGTGGCATCAACGTCCCGGAGCCCTTCCGCCGCCTCACCTACCGCGAGGCTATGGAGACCTACGGCTCCGACAAACCCGACACTCGCTTCGGTCTGGAGCTGACCTCCCTCGAGGCGGCATTCCAGGGCACGCAGTTCCGCGCCTTCGCGCAGGTGCTGGCCGAGGGCGGCCTGGTCAGGGGGATTCGCGTGCCCGAGGGGGCCGGCCTCTCCCGCCGCGAGCTCGACGAGCTCGAGTCCCTCGCCCGCCAGGCCGGCGCCAAGGGCCTCGCCTGGTTCCAGGTCGCGCCTGACGACGTGAAAGGCCCGATCGCCAAGTTCCTCTCCCGTCAGGAGCAAGCCGATCTCCGCCGGCTCACAGGTGCCCGACCTGGCGATCTCTTGCTCGTCGTCGCTGACAAGTTCCGCACGGCCTGCGAGGCCCTGGGTCGGGTGCGGATCAACCTGGGCCGCCGGCTCGACCTCATCGACGCGTCAGCCTGGCACGGCGTCTGCATCACCAAGTTCCCCCTCTTCGAGTGGAACGAGGAGGAGAAGGTCATCCAGCCGATGCACCACCCGTTCAGCTCTCCGCTCTCCGAGGATGTCCCCCTGCTCGACACCGACCCCCTGCGGGTGCGGGGCAATCTCTACGACCTCGTCCTCAACGGCCAGGAGATCGCCTCCGGGAGCATCCGCATCCATCGCCGAGACGTCCAAGAGAAAGTCCTGGAGGTCGTCTGCATGTCCCACGAGGAGGCCGAGCGCCGCTTCGGCTTCCTTCTCGAGGCGTTCCAGTACGGCGCGCCTCCTCACGGTGGCATCGCCTTCGGCTTTGACCGTATGGTGGCCATGGCCTGCGGCGAGGAGAGCATCCGCGACGTCATTGCCTTCCCCAAGACCTCCGCCGCGGTGGACCCAATGATGGGCGCCCCCTCCGAAGTGCCTCCGGAGCAGCTCGACGAGTTGTTCCTGGCCGTGAAGCTGCCGCCCGAACCTGACCCTGAGAAGGCCGGCTAGCGGATGGGACCATCGCGAGCGAAGGCGGCCGCGCGCACGCAGAGGAAGGCCCGTCGGCCGGGAAGCCCGGCCTTGGGGCCCGAGAAGCTGGCGCGGCGCCTGGGCGTGCAGCCCCGTCGGCCCGAGTTGCTCCGCCAGGCCCTCACCCACAAGTCGGCCGAGCAGGAGGTCGGACTCCCCTCCAACGAGCGCCTCGAGTTCCTCGGCGACGCCGTCCTCGGGCTCGCCATTGCCCTCCACCTCTACCGCTCCCGCCCCGACCAGGCCGAAGGAGAGCTCACCAAGCTCAAGGCCGTTGCCGTCTCCGAGAGCGTTCTCGCCCGCGTGGCCCACGAGCTCCGTCTTGGCGAGTACCTGATCCTCTCTCGCGGTGAGGAGCAGAGCGGCGGCCGCAACCGCCCATCCATCCTTGCAGACGCCCTCGAGGCGGTCTTCGCCGCCGTCTTCTTGGATCGCGGCATGCGCGCCGCCCGACGAGTCATCCTCGATCTCCTCGCTGAGCATCTCCTCGCCATCGAGCGCGCCGAGCACGGGGTGGACCACAAGACCCTGCTCCAGGAGAAGGTCCAGGAGATCCACCACACCACTCCCACCTATCGTGTCGTCGATCAGTCCGGGCCCGACCATGACCGCACCTTTGTCGCCGAGGTGCACGTCGCCGGCCGGGTTCTGGGGCGCGGCGTGGGGAAGAGCAAGAAGCAGGCCGAGCAGGCCGCGGCGCGGGAGGCGCTGGCACAGGATTAGCGAAACTCCTACTTCGCGGGGCCGGCGGCAGCGGACTGCCGTGCTCCGCCTGGCACCCTTGGGTGGCCCGGCTGCGCGGAGCTGCCCGGGGCCAACTGCTGAGAGACGCCACCTCGAAGGGAGGCTCAAGCGATGCACCGGAACTGCCTTCTGCTCCTCACCAGCTGCGGGCTGCTGGTCGCCCTCGGAGCCCCGCGCGCCGGGGCCGCACGCGTGACCGGCGATGCCATCCCCCCTGAGATCGCCGCCGTCGCCGCGGACTATGCCAACGCCCTCGCCGTCGCCAACGCCAAGGGCGCCTGGGACCTCCTCTCATCGCAGTCCCGCGCCGAGGTTTCGGCCGTCGAGTGGCAAGAGGTCTTCGCCCGGCGGCCCCCGGCCCGGAAGCCTCCGGCGACCTCCTTGCTGCGGGCTATCGCCAGTGCCGATTCTCCTCCCGACGTCGGAGATGCCCTGGTCCGCACCAACGAAGCCTTCGTCGCGGTGAAGGGAACCGTCCGCATATCCCAGCAGTACGTCCTCGTCCGTGAGTCGGTCGGGTGGCGCGTGGACCTCCGCGCTTCGGATCGCCTCAACAGCAGCCAGGCCGCCCGGGACTTCCTCGACGTGGTCAGCGAGGACACCGCCGCCAGCACTCGCACCCGGCCCTCCCAGGAGCTCAGCCTTCCCCTTCTGCGCGTCCTCCTCGCCCCGGAGGCCATAGGCTATCGCGTCGTCGCGGCCGACCTCCAGGGGGATACTGCCCACGTTACTGCGGAGGCGGAAGTGCCCGTCAACCTCGTCCTCCGGGTCACCCGCTCCGGGGCCGGCTGGGCCGTTGACCTGGCTCGCCCTCTTCTCCCCCTGGACGCTTCTGCGCCCCAGACCGTTCAGGAGGCCGCCGCCGTCGCCGACAAGATGACCTGCGAGCAGCAGCTCACTCAGCTTGCGCGCGGCATCCAGATGTATGCCGCCTCCTCAGACGACATGCTCCCTGATCCCTCTCGCTGGCTGGACCAGATCAGCCCCTTCCTCCCCCAGCCGGACCAGGCCCACTGCCCCGAAGATCCCGCCCCGGGGGTGAGCTACGCCATGAACCGCAACCTCGCGGGCAAGCGCCTGCGCGAGATCGCCAACCCGACCCTCACCGTCCTGCTCTACGAGTCCACCCTCCACAGCCAGAACCCCGCAGACGCCGGAGAGAGCTGGGCCACTCCGCCCCGGCACGCGGGTGGAGACTTTGTGGCCTACGCCGACGGCTCGGTTCGCACCGTGCCCCTCAAGCCGTCCTTCGAGGTCAAGGTCGGCGCTCCCGGCGCGCCCAGGGTCATCATGCCCGGTCGCGCTCCGGGTCAGGCCACTCCGCCGCGGCGGCCCGCGCCTGCCCCATCGGTTCGGCCTCGTTAGCCTGGTCGCAGGGACCACAAGCAAGGCGGGGGCCCGAGCAGCGGGCCCCCGCCTTGCTTCACACCACGAACCGTCTGCCCCTCTCAGAACTCCTGCTTTATCCCGAAGGCGAAGAAGCGCGGCGGGGTCCGCGAGAAAGGAACGTAGTAGATCGCCCCGTCTCTGATCTCCCCCAGCAGGGCGCCCGTGTTGGGGTGATAGATCACGTAGCTCGTGACGTCTCTTCGGTCGAAGACGTTGTAGATGTCGAGGTAGGCCTCCCTTCCCGGTCCGATCTGGTACGAGAGGTTCAGGCTTACCGTCAGGTTCTTGCCGGTCATCAGGGAGTTCGGAGAGATGAACCCCCCATCCGGGTCGCTGGGGTCGACACAGTTCTGCGGAATCACCAGCTCCTCCGTCTCGCTGGGGTCGGTCCACACGTGTGCCGCGTCGCGGCCCCCATAGAGTGTGTCCAGTCCACTCTGTCCGTACGGGAAGCCGCTACCCATCGTCAGCCACGGGTTCACGACCAGCTTGCCCGCCTGATGTCGCACCGCCAGTGTGATCGTCCGCCGCTGATTCCAGTCCACCGGGAACTCGCGGGCCAGGGTGGCACGGTCAGGATGCTCTGGTTGGAGGAAGGCGTAGCCGTAGGGGTATACGTTGTCCGCCGGGCTCGTCGCCTTCGCATCCATCAGCGTGTACGACAGCCAGGCTCGGGTGTTCGTGGTCACGCGCCGGTCCACCTTGACCTCGACCCCCCGCGTAGTCGCCGTACCATTCGCTGCGAACCACACCGGCGAGTTCTCCCGATCGAAGTCCGACAGATCCTCCGATGGGATGAAGTTCCCGTCCGCATCAACCACCGGGTTGCCATCGGCATCATGCAGGATGCCGAGCCACTTCTGCATCATCTGCTCCGTCTCGCGGTGGAACCACGTGGCGCCCAGCAGCGTGCTGTCATCCACCTTCCACTCGAACCCCAGGTCCCGGCTCCGGTCAATCTCCGGCCGCACCGGGAACGACTCGAAGGAGGCCATGTCCCACGTCAAGCCCCAGTCCTGGAAGTCCGGGGTCTCCGTCACATACGGCACGAACTGTGTCGCGACGAGGTTCGCCCGCGGGAATCCGACATACCGCCCGGCCGAGCCCCGCAGCAGGAACCGCGGCGACACCACGTAGGTCGCCCCGGCCCGAGCGCTGGTCTCGTCCAGTTCCAGGTCGCCTGCTTCAGCGCGGTCGTATGTCATCTTGTCATACCGGCCGCCCAGTCGCAGTGTCAGCCGACGGGTGACCTCCCACGAATCCTCCAGGTAGGCCTGCGTGTTGCGTGTGTCGTTGTTGGAGACCGAGTCCAAGAGGCCGAACGGGCTGTACTGCGTCCCGAAGATGCTGTAGCGGGATTCGTTGTCGCTTCTGATCTCCCACAGCCCAGCCCCGAGGCGGTGAGCCCCGATCTGCCGCTGGTAGTCGAACTGCGCCGCTGTCATCCGCTCGTTGCGGTGCCCCCAGTAGGCGTTGTCCGGGTCACCCAGCTCCAGCTCCAGGAAGTGACTGACTCGGGAGAACCTCAGCGTCCAGAAGGAGGTCGGACTCAGCCGATGGTTGAGCGTCACCGCGCCGATGGTGTGCCCCTGCCGGCCGAAGTCCGGGCCGGGCTGGGTCGTCGTCCATTCCCCCCTACCTGGGTTGAACGTGAACATCCGGTCGAATGGCATCTCGTAGCGCGCGTAGCCGTGAGCGCCAAGCACGGTGACCTGGTCTTGCTCGCCGACGTCCAGGATAACCTTCCCAATGTGGTCCGAGACGGTGGGAGCCGAGGATGTGAACAGGTTCTCGTTGAAGCCGGTGTGCCAGGTATAGAGGCCGTAGTACCAGTTCGCCCGGTCGCTCACGTCCCCGGTCTCGACGCGCAGTCCGCCGAAGCTGTATGGCGTGCCCGCGCCGATGTCCAGCAACCGCCCGCGCATCTGGTCGCCCCGCTTCACGACCTGGTTGATGACGCCGCCGGTGAACCCGCCGTACTCTGCCGGGTAGCCGCCGGTCAACAGCTCCAGGCGGTCCAGCCCCACTGAGACAATGTTCGTCGCGAACACGTTTGCATTCGGCTCGGTGATAGGGACCCCGTCCAGGAAGTAGCCGACCTGGTTGTCCCGGGCCCCCCGGATGTGCGGGTAGTAGGTGTTGTCGGGGACCACTCCGGGCTGGGCAAACACAAGCCCCGGGAACTGGTAGCGGTCATTCGGCTGCGACAGTGTCATCTGCTCATCCGCGGCCGTGACCACGTACTCCGAGGAGGTCACGTCCCGTCGCAGGGTCACCTTCGGCGCGGTGACCTTCGCCCTAGCCCCGGCCGCCTCCACCACTGTCGGCTCCAGCCCCACCGCCACCGCAGCCGTTTGCCCTTGGGCCACCACGATATCCGTGACCTGAGTCTCGACGTACCCCACCAGGCTCACGACTACCGAGTAGGTGCCGGGAGGGAGACCCGTGATCAGGAAGCGGCCCCGTGCATCGGTGACCGTGGTCAGCGCCGCCTCGGGCACCGAGACATTGGCCCCCGAGAGCGGTCCCTTCGTCTGCGTGTCGGTGGCCGTCCCTGAGATCGATCCGGTCACCGCACCCCACGCCGCTGTGCTGGCCATCACCGCCAGCAAGAGCAGCAGCACTACTCCGATCCATCTCTCGCTGGGTGCCCTCATCTTAGCTGCTCCTCCGTTGACCTCAACTCTTGCCGTTCTGCCCCAGCCATATGGCAGCGCCC
>Ga0315277_10004559_pt1 | contig 18471 bp, 31 predicted proteins | sample YL17G05_15_MG_FD_203695 | JGI IMG/M metagenome (GOLD analysis project Ga0315277, IMG submission 203695) | Sediment microbial communities from Yellowstone Lake, YNP, Wyoming, USA - YL17G05_15 | ecosystem: Environmental > Aquatic > Freshwater > Lake > Sediment | place: USA: Wyoming | collected...
GATGCTGTCTTGCGCGCTGGCGCTCGATGACACCTCGAACGACGGCGTGGTCTGCGCCGCCACGTCAAGGATGCGGATGCCGCCCCTTACCACAGCAAGCTGGATGTCGACGGGCACGCCCGTACTCGCATCATACGCCTGCTGCAACGTCTCCGTTCCAGGAGCAGGCGGAATCGGAGGCCCCGCCGGAATCACCAGACCCACTGACGCGCTCGCCTGCCTCGTGATGGAGAAGCTGAAATCCCCCTCAAACGAGACACCCTGACTGCTCAGGGTAATTGTTGCAGTGTTCGGTCCGGTGAACGTAATGGACCCTGATACGTTCACGTCGAACGGAGTCACACCACAGACCATCTCGGACGGGTCAACCTCCTCGGCCAACACCAGTGAGAACACACCCGGAGTGTTTCCGACGCGGTCGACACTACATCCGACGGTCTGTACAACCAATCCGGTCTTGGTTCCGCTGGCGAGACTGGTTAGCTGGTTATTTTGAACGCCCATTGGTAATCGGCTTTCCTCGGATGAATCGTCACCCGATATCCATCGGTTGGGCTAAACCTCAAATCAAGTGGCCAACGCTGGCCACTTGATTTAGACCGGAAACGGAATCAGGTGCGAGACACCGTTTGCCTGCTTCTTGATGCTGAAGCAGAAGTCAACCTCCGACACGAAGCCGCCCGACGTGTTGTTGTACGTCGTGATGCGGGCCGTGGTCGGAGTCAGGAAGTCCAGCGCAGCCCCACTGAAGACTGAAAAGGTCTGGATGTCCACTATGATTTCGCTCTCCTCGATGGGTTGGGGAAACGTGACGATGAACTGTCCCACCGATGTCCCTTCACGTTGTAGGTCACACCCTACCGTCTTGACATCGAGGTTGATTTTCGTTCCGCTCGCAAGCACCGTCAACTGGTCATTCTGAACACTCATGTTTTTGCCTCCGGTGTCCGTTCCCCTGTTCGCAGAGGGATACGGGCTCATGACGGGATGGAAGTCGTCACGTCCCTACGGACGTACGAATCAAGTGGCCAACGTTGGCCACTTGATTTGCCTCGCCGTCTCTTGCTACTTCTTGACTCCGTTCCTGACCCGCTTCATCGCCTTCTTGATGTCTGCCAAGTGAGCATCAGCATCGTTCGCGCTGCCTCTGTCCAACGCGTCGAGCATGCCGCGAACCATCCCGATAATTCTGGCGTCTCCGGGATATGGGATGGAAACGCCCGCCGTCGCCGCACCAGCCACGCACAGCCCGCCGACTCCGTAATAGTGACCGGCTACCGCACAACCAGCACCAACCAAAAACGACAGCACGCGTTTCCAGTTCATCACTTCTTACCTTTCTTCTTGAGCCTGCTGACCTTCTGCGACTTCTGAGTAAAGCCCGCCTCACGGGCGAGTCTTGCGAGGGGTCAACCGTCGGCCGGCTTGACGTTGCGATGATGGTGCCCGCAGAAAGAGCAAGGCTTGCCCAGGTGAGGCATGACCTACTACCCGCCCGGATGGGTCTTCTTGAACGACCCCTTGCCGTGGAACTTGTGTTCGCTCGTGGTGTGGATGCCGCCGCACAGTCCACACCCGCGCGCGGATAGTGTCTTGTGCGGCTTCTTGTAGTGCTTGCGCTGCTCCATCCGCATCGCCTTCATGATTTCTTCGGGAGTACGGACCCTTCCACGAGTCCTGACCTCCCCCGTCGCCTGAACGATTGCCGTGCGCTTGCCCTTCTTGGCCATGATATTCCCCGTCCTTTCAGGTTTGGAAGGTCCATCCCTCCATCGCCAAATCAAGTGGCCAACGTTGGCCACTTGATTTGACTGTGCAGCCCTGGACCTATGCCACTCGCCCGACGGACAGGGAGAAGTCACCATCCGCCGCTGCCCCCGCCGCATCGACGACGGAAAGACGCTTGACAGTGTCGCTGGTGCTCACCAGACTGGCGGTCAGGCCTGTGGTCTTCACGAGCACGTCCCCCGACATCTGAGCATCGTTGACACCGTTCCCGGCGTCCAGCGTGATGTCATAGACACCCGCTCCGAATCGCACTGCCGAGCATCCGCGCGCGGTGGTGACGACCCCCGCACCCGTCATGATCAGAAACGCGATGTCTTCCTTCGATACCGGGGAATTCAGATTCGACATGTCATCACCCTCTTTCTTCTTGCGCCGACGGCGCGTTGTTGGTCGCGCCATTCTTCGGCGCATTCGGACAGTTGGTGTCATGGCGGATGACATTGTCATCCACCTTGTTGCCTGCCTGTTCGACGAGACACCGCGAACAGTAGCCCTTGCCAGCCTTGGCTTGCATCATCGCAGCCTCCGCGCCCGGTGACAGCGTTCCCGGTGCAGGAGCGGGCGCGTTGATGCCGAACCCCGGGAGCATCTGCACTCCTTCTGTGGTAAGGAGTGCGGCACGTTCCAGAGGCATCGCCTGAGCAGCCGTCAACTGCACAGTGTCACCAGACGGAGTGCGCATGTCTCCTGGAACTGGAACGCCCGACAGAGCATCAGCGTGACGCTGACCGCGATACATGGCCTTGGCACTGCCGGGGCCACAGAAGCGGCACAACCCCTGCTGAACCTCGGAGAAGTAAATCATGCTTTCGTTGCACTCGGGACATCGCATCTCCATCCTCCTTGTCGTAAGAACCGAAATCAAGTGGCCAACGTTGGCCACTTGATTTGTGGTTCGCTAGAACATGCCTCGCATCTTGATGACACCCTTCACGAAGACGACTGACACACCGAGAAGCCTCGCAATCTCCTCGACCTGTTTCCCCTTCTCGAACATCTCAATCACCTGCCTCATCACGTCACCCCACTTGACGCTCACTTGTCACCTTCCGTCTTTGACTTCATCCCCTGCTGGTCAGGCGTCAACACAACCGACACTGTCAAGACAGGCGGAGTCGTGACCGGAGGCACGACGACGAGCGAACCGCTCACGACACGAGCCTTGATGACACCTCGCACGAAGGTAATTGGTACGTCAAGGGAACTGGCGATTTCCTCCACCGACTTTCCCTCTCCGTACATCCCTACGATGGTGAAAGCCTTGACATCAGCACTCATGACGCCGCTCCATTCTTCTTGCTCTCGCCGTCGTCTTCCCTCTTGGGATCGAACTTCATCACCGACTCAACCAGCGCCATGAACCCCATCTTCTGGTCCGGCGTGAACATCTCACTCTCCATCAGCCCATTGAACTGCTCGGGCTTGAAACTGACGAACAGCGAATGCAGCAACTGCTCAATCGGCGTTGTGTTCTCTTTCATCAGTCGCTTCTTGGCCGCCGCGTTGACGATGGTCGGAGCCAGGAGCATCAGCTTGTTGGCCATCTCACGCTGAAGCTCGAGCTTGTTACCCTGCGTCTTCGCGGTCAGTTCACGCTCGTGCTTCTTTGACATCAAGTCTTCCATCAACTCGACAGTGTCAAAGTGCTTCTGCTGCATCGATTCCAGCTGAGCGGTTAAACGCTGAATGGTCAGTGCCTGCTGACTGATGATATGCGTCGACTGCATCGTCGCAATCTTCATCAGGGCTTCGTTGTGGCGCATCTGCTGATTGACCAGGCCCGTCTTGGTCGGGGCCTCGGACATCCCCTCGTCCTCGTCTTCGGTGACACCGACGATGCGGAAGGTGTGGCGTTCCCCCACAGCAAACCCATCGTCGTTTTTGTGCATCGCGACGAGCAGGTAACGCTGAACACCTCCGAGTCCTTCAGCATCGTTGGTGGCGATGACTCCAATCTCCTGAGTCATCACTCCGAAGTCTTCAGCCAGCGGCTTCTTGGGCATCTTGACGACGCCGATTTCAGCCCCCTGCTTACCCGACCCCGAAGCCTGACAGACCAGCACCTTGACACAGATTCCCTTTTCATCCGTGTCGACGTATGCCTGACGACGTAGCCAATCGTTGATGCGCTTCCGCAAGACCGTATCCAGCATGAGCCCTTGCCTCCATCCTAGTTGTTGTCAAATCAAGTGGCCAACGTTGGCCACTTGATTTCTACTTGTCCGCGAAAAACATCTTGTAGACGCCCAGCCCCACCCCGACCCCGATGATGACCTTGACCGTCCCACTCAGACCACCCTTGACGATGGCTCCGCCCGCCTCACCGATGGCCCCGCCCAGCGTGCGCGCGACAAAGAACGTCGCATCCACCCCACCGCTCGCCACCTTGTTGATGACGTTCTGGAACGATTCGGGCATGTTCTCAACACCGCCCACGAACGTGTCCCACAACCCCGGAGCATCAGCCGAACGCTTGGCCGAATCGACCGATAGGGCCAGGGTCTGGATATTGACCCACAGGAACGCATTGCCATCCACGGGGAGGTCCAGCTTCGGGGCCGTTGTTGCCGCGTTGGTGATGCTGGTGAAGCCGCTAGCCTTGGCGAAGTCATCCATTGTCTTCACCAGATGGGACGAGATCTCATCAGGATGCTGAAGCGAGGCACTCCCCCGCCTCGTCTTCTTGACGACTTCATTCCACCATTGCAACAACTTGACAGCATCGCCCCACCCCGTTTCCGGGATGATAGGCGGAGCATCTGGCCGGCTCGCCAGTTCTCCCGCCTTGACCTCGGCTGGCTCATCTCTCCCGCGCGCCTGCACAGCAATCAGCTTCTGGAGAAACGCCGCCTCGATGAATGACTTGGGCGGATATCGAAAGGCAATTGACCCCTCGGGCACTCCTGGAATCTCATCAGTCGCCATGTCTCAATCCTTTCACCACCAGCCAACCCAACCACCCACCCAGGATGAAAGCCCCACCCGTCACTACTTTGCGGGCGAGGCTATCGGTTTTGGGGGCGTCGTGTTCTCCGGCACGATTTGTCCAGTCCGATATAACCTGATGAACTTGTCCAGCATTTCTTCACGAACCGCCACCGACGACTCCGGGTAGAACATGATGAAGCTGGCAGGAATCCCCGGAATCAACCCGAACCATGCCAACTTGTCCTTGCGATGCCGCTTTACCATGACATCGATGAAGTCGGGCAACTCCTTGCCGCGCTGCGTCCCTCCAGACTGCCAAGCATCGAGAAAGCTGACAGTCCCTGGTGCTACATCCGGCAACTCGTCGGCGATGATGGCCTTGGCTGCCTCGATGTGCCACGGCCTCGGGTCATTCGACGTAGCCGCGTACCGTCCCGACTGCTCCCCGTAGTGACCATTCGCCACTCTGAAGACAGACGCGGTCAGCTTTCTGGTGATGGGGTTTTCCTCGTCTGGGAACCGCGCAAGCGCGGCACGCCTCGCCGCTTGCCCCTTGGCAATCAGGGTCCTGGCCTTGTCCTCAATAGGACCCTTGAACCCCTCAGACTTCATCATCCGCGCCAGGGAGTACACGTCCTGACTCACACCCGCCTTGGCCGCCAGTTCAGCCGGTGATTCCCGGATGACCAACAACGACTGAGTCACGATTCCGCCGTTACGCTGGACCCTGATTGGGGCCTCCAGTTCGTGAGCACGCGTGACCGTGCCTGGCCCAAGCGGAGGATCACTCACCAACGCAGGGTCAATCAAGCCCCTCTGGAATTCCTCGATGGTTCGCATGATTGCTCCCCTCAAATCAAGTGGCCAACGTTGGCCACTTGATTTCGCTACAGAGCGAGATTGAAGACCGCGCGCCAATTGAAAATGGCAGTCGCCGACGCGTTGAAAAGTAGGATCTGTGCGCAGTCGTTCGGAAGGCGAATCGGCTCGGGATTTCCACCACCCGCCGGAATGGTGATGGAACCTATCCCAGCGCCGGTCACGTCTTGGAGGATGATGTTTAACGGTCCGATTGTGTTCGGAAATGCTCCCACCGCGAAACCATCAAAGAACACCTCCTTTGCGAAGGGCGGGCAGACGATGAAAAAGCCCGTAGCAGCCAGGAGCGGAGCGAAACTTCGGATGGTGCGGGTCGGCGCCATCGTCTTGCCAGAAGGTAGGTGAGTGATGAATGCTCCCCAACTTGAAATGACCGGCGTGCCCGCGATGTTTTCTCGCCTCACGAGCACTTGAACGGACGAGGCAAACAACGGAATCGAACCGCCCCGCCCGAAGTCTACTTCTGCATAGGTCTGCATCCCGCCCGCTCCCCATGAAACCATCGCGACGGCAGCATCGAACGAAGCATACTGATCGACGCCGAGGGAAACGACAGGTTTGTTTTGCAGAGGCCCCGCCAGCGTCAAGGTCATTCCCATGGCGCAGTGAGCAGGACCGAGGATGTTAACGAGCTCTTTCTGATCGGGTGGCGCCCCTACATCCTTGTAGACCCCGACGACTCGCCCGGCAAGCAAACTTCGAAAGTCCGAAGATGCCGCCGAGGACAGGGGACCGGCGCCTTCGATGATGCGCGGTTGCCCGTCAACGAAATGAGTGTTACGATCACGCATGACAACCGCTCCTAACGCCGTCCCGCTCAAAGCGGAAAGGATGTTCATGGCCCATTCGCGTCGTTTCATATTACGCCCCGATTTTCAAGTGGCCAACGTTGGCCACTTGATTCTATCGAGACAGCGCCATATGGTACAGCGCCCGCATCTTGTGTCCCGGGTTCGTCGCGTCCAACGATCTGGCCTCCAGGTTGCCACGGTAGGGCAGGTTCATCGCCCATCCCGCCACGTCCGCGCCCTGCTTCGCGGCCTGGTTCATGGCATAGATGGCCTTGCTCACCTTCTGCGCCTTGGGGTCGCCAGCTTCCGCCTTCTGCTTGATGGCCAGTAATTTACCCTGAGCGACATCATCACCTCCCCTCACCTGCTCCAGCAGCTTGGCCGATGCCGCGACGGTGGAGTACGGGATGCCGAAGGGCGGATAGATGGCAGCTGCCATCGCCGCGCCGCGCTGGAAGCGCGGATCATTGGCGATGCTCCTGACCTGTCGTAGCAGCTTCTTGGCCCCGACCCGTTTGGCGATGCGCTTCGCGCGATGCTTCATCTCGTCCCACGACCACGAGCCGATTTCCGTCTCACCACTCACACCCTGGAGACGCTTGCCAGACCACGCCTCCTGCACACGCTTGCGCAGGCTGGCCAGGTCGACGGTGCAGCACCCCTCCCCCAGGATGTTACCGTGGAGGTCGGAAGCCTGCCACTTTGCAGCGAGGCACGGCACCCCCTCACAGACCGCCGGTCCCATCACAACATCCACGATGGTCGCGCCTGCCTTGAGACTGAAGACCTTGTTTTCGCCCTTGGCCATGATGACACACCTTTCCCGGCATTGCCGGTATCCGAAGTTGCCTGCCACCCCTTCGGGTGCGACAGGGTCGAAATCAAGTGGCCAACGTTGGCCACTTGATTCGGGTCCGTTTAGAAAATCCCGTTTACCCGCTTGAACGCGGCCGTGGTCGATTCCTTGCGCGTGGTCTGTTCGGTCAGCCACTTGTCCATCCCCGCCAGACCGGCCTGCTTCGCGACTCCCAGCAAGCCGGACAACGTTGTGTGACCTTCCTTGACCACGTCGGGGTACTTGGCCAGGATGTACCTCGCGTGCCCCGCCGTCATGCGCTTGAACGCTTCATACTGAAGCGTCGCATCACTCAGGAACCTGGCCTGAGTGATGGGCGGAACGAAGTCGCCTCGGAACACCTGACGCCCGTTGAAATCTTGCAGCTTCACACCCTTGGCCATGCCCACGTCTTCGAGCACCCGCATCCCGAGCAGGAACATCCCGAGCAGGAATGACTTGGTAATCGTCCCGATGCCCGCCTGCCGCTGAAGCCTGACATACTTGCGCCAGGCTTCATCACCGACCACCCCCGGGAAAGGGGATGGAAGGTTGGGCGGCAGTTCCTTGACCTCGGCCTGAATCTCCTTGTGGATGTCGGCCTGTTCCTGTAGGTCCTCGGCCGCCTCATGGTCGCCCGCATCCTCGGCGGCCTTGGCCTTGTCCTCCAGAGCCTTCGGCGTCTCAGCCGGCGGCAGTGATACATGCTCGCTCGCGCCCGACCTCCCGGCCGCCAGCGCAATCAGGACGATGATGCCTCCGAATAGGAACACTGGAAACATGGCTTACCTCCCCATCCCAAGCCGGCGTGAGGGGTCAACGATGACTCGTTTCCCGTTCGCTAGCGTGACGAGCACCAGAACGTGATAGGTCGTGTGTCCATCAACCTTGCGCCAGCGGATGAAGCATCGAGCCTTACCGCCCCGACTACGAATCTCCGCGGTGTACCACGCGGCCAGGTCCTTGCAATCTCCCTTGCCACTCTCCAGAGTGGTCGGGATGTCCTGCCAGTCCTCGCGCCCGGTAGTCTCGTTGTTGTAGACCACACCAGATTTGAACAGTGGAGGTGTTGGGTACAGACGCAACCACTCCTCGTCCGAACGCGCCATCCCCTCTAGCATATGGAGTAGGTAAAACTCCGTATACTCGCGGTTGACATCTTTGTCGAAGATGACTGATGCGAAGGTGATTTTCGTCATGGAAGGATTCAGGCGGACCCCATCACAGCGGGGAGGGACCATGTAACAGGGTCCGCCTTACTAGAGCCTTTCCCAGTCCTCGCGGGGAGGACCGTATCCGAGCGCCGGTTTGCGACCGGCTAAATTGGTGCGGGGTTATTTCGCGCCCCGCGCACGTCGTCAGGATGGCAGCCCGACGAACTGAATCAAGTGGCCAACGTTGGCCACTTGATTTGGTCCTACCTGCGAGCAGCGAACTTCTGAGCGTTGTTCCCCATCCTGACCAACTGGATGGCAAAGCCGGCCAGGAAAATCAAACCGAGGAACTTCACTTCAGACCTACTGCACGGCCTCGCCGAAGATGAACGCGGCGAAGCGCAGCGGCGCGGCGCTGATGTTGGTGACCTGGAGGGACACGTTGGTGTTGGCCTGCGCCGTGTCCATCGAGAGGTCGGTGCCGAACGCCGTGGGCGCGAAGGCATCCGCGGGGCCTGCCGCGTTCAGCGCCGCGAACTGCGGCTGGTTGCCGACGATGATGGAGTTGAGCAGGAAGAACCCCGCCACACTCCCCAGCACCGACAGACGACGCCCACGGAACGGCATCTGCGGGTTGCTGGTGATGGTCGTGGTGCCGCCGGCCGGCACGTTCACGACCGAGTCGAACGGAAGCACCCAGGTGCGCGCCTTGGTGTAGCTGTGCTCGCGCACCACCGCGCCCGAGGAGGCCATCCGCTGAGCGACCGCGACCTCGGCCGCGCGACGCTGAAGGCCCGTGCCACGCGACCGACGACCACGGCGCGGAGCACGACCGACCTCGTCGTCATCATCGCCCGAGAGCAGGGCGTCGATGTCGTCTTCGCCCACAAAGTACTCGCTGCCACTGATGTCGATGGGACCGCTGATGTCGATCATTGGGTCACTTTCTTTCTCAGACCCAAATCAAGCGGCCAACGTTGGCCACTTGATTTGGAAGCCGATGGGATGTTGTGACCGGCTAGGCGCGACCGGCCATCTCACGCATGTGCGCGTCCGAGAGGAGACGGGCGCCCGTCGAATCCCCCGAGATGACGAACGCCTTGATCTCCTCGTCCGTCGGCGCGACGAACCCCGGCTGACCCTTGCGGATGCCGGTCTTCGGGTTCAGTTCCTTGGCCCTGATGGCCATGACCTTGCCGAAGGAGAAGCCCAAGTTGCTCGTGTAGTTGGCCAGAGCACCATCACCAGCCGCATGCAGGTGAGGCGCACCCTTGACTCCCGCGAGTCCCATGAACGCCACGCCGTGCGCCAGACCCGAGGCGAGCAGCGAGCCGGGGATGCCGAAGACTTCCATCCCGCCCCAACGACCATCGGTGAAACCGAAGGCCCCCGAAGTGGCGGAAGTCACCATGGTGCGCATCACCGTCTCAACCGTCTTCTCGGTCTTCTCCCGAACCCCCTTCAGGCGGCCCTGGAGTCCTTCGAGGCGCTTCATCATTCCGTGTGCTTCGGCGCGAGAAATCTGGAGTGGCATCGTGGAACCCTCTTTCTGGACCCTCGTTCACCGGAGTCCAAATTTCGAGGAGCAATCAAGTGGCCAACGTTGGCCACTTGATTTGCCCCTCTCACCGTGTCGGTCTGTATCATCAGACCAACTATCAACCTTAATTGTGACACGGAAGGGATGAAATGTCAAGCATCTTCTGGGAGGATTGTCAAGCGAAATCAAGTGGCCAACGTTGGCCACTTGATTTGAGATGGGAGGGGTTTTTGCTACCAGAAGGCGTCGCCGAGGAGAAGAATGGGGTCTTTCTTCACTCGTCCACCATGGCCAGCCGATGCGCAGTCTGCGCTCCCTTCCCGTAGCACTCCTCGGCGAACTTTGTCAGTTGCGTCTTGATGAGGTCCTTGACCATGGGATTCTTACTGACCTCCGGATACGCCATGGCCACCTGCTTCATCAGTTCTGTGATGCGCTTCTCCACCCACTCACTTGTTTCCTTCTCGATGCGCGTGGCCAGTACACTCGGCTTGCCGTCTTCATCCGTCTTGGGCACGCCCAGGTTGTCGAGAATCTTGTGAATCCCGTCGATGAAATCAGCCATTGTCCGTTACCTCCAGTTCATCCGTGATTGTCTTGACGTGAGCGGGGCACACCCAAGCGGTGAACCGCTTGACGTTCTCCTCCATGCCCACGTCGATAACCATCATCCCGTAGCCGACAAGTTTAGTAGGGGTCTTCCCCTCGGTGCCAAGCTCGTTGGAGTCGACCTCCAACACGTCGTCGCAGCCCTTGAACGCGCAGCACATCTTCTTGGTCGCCATGAAGCCTCCATCCGTCTTGCGGTGTCGTTTGACCACAGAACTACCTCCACACCTTGATGACTTCCGACGTCGACACGACGCCGAAGTATTGCAGGACCCTTGACACGGTCCCGTCCAGCTTCCTGTCCTCCCTGAGCACCAGTCCTATCACCGTCGCCCCGTCCATCTTCATGAAGATGACCGCCGGGTCGGGTGACTGCATCATGACCGAGGACAGGCCCGGCTTGACCGCATGCCCGTGACGGATGACCTCGTAAGGCCCCATCCACTTCCCATCGGGGTGCTTCATGAGACACATCTCCCCGGGGTTGATGTTGGACAGCGGCTCGCGCAGCATCCCGGTCGCGTCGAATTCGAGTAGCGCCATGACCTCTCTCCTCTCGAAATCAAGTGGCCAACGTTGGCCACTTGATTTCACTCCTGTGGTAGCAGCGTCCTCAGTTCGTCCAGGTGCCACGGCCTGCTCGTGCCATCCGGATACATCATCCGCTTGGGCACGACGTGCTGTGTCGGGTCAAACCCCGGCGTCCACAGCGAATGCAGACGCATCCGCTTCTCTATCGTCCGCTCCTCTGGCTTGTGTCTCTCCTGCGAGTAAAGCTCCTTGATTCGCGTCATCCGCTCCATGGTAATCGCGTCGCCTTCCATCAGCGCCATGTAACGGCTGGCCGTCAACCTGCTCATACCCTTCCCCTTGACGATTCGTTTTGGTTTCCAAATTCCATCATCTCCCAGGATGTCCGCGTCAAGCATGTAGTTCTTGCTCCCCGCGAAGTGTCCGTAGCGTATCATCTTCTCCAGCTTCAGCGCGCCAAGCTCCTTGGACGTTCCCATCCGCTCCGTCGTGGAGAATCCATCCGTGTCGCAGTAATGCCTGTCCCGACACGAAGCCATGAAACCGTAGATGGTCCGCCTCGCAATCGCTGTGATATGCGTCGCAATCGGCACATGCCGATGCGGGATGTCCATCTTCTCCCGCTTAATCCAGGCCCCCGGAAACCACTCCTCTATGCTCGCTTCGTTCTTATTCCCCTTCCTGAAAATCGAATTCATCAGTTCCGCGCTCGGATTGATGAGCAACGATTCTTTGTCCTGCCCTTCCGCGAACTTCCCATACAGCGAATTCAGCACCAGCTTCAGCGCGACCTTCTCGAAATCGCTGGTCGCGTTCTTGCGCCGCTTGTAGATGTCCTCTGCGTATCCCTTCAGCGCATAGAAGGGTTCAAACCGCATCACCTCGTGAACCTTGTGCAGCTTGCCACCCTCTGCCAACAACAACTCCAGGTCGACGTTGCACATCCAGCTTCGCCAACGTCCCACCGGAAAGAAGATGCGACCGGCCATCCGGTAGGGCAGGGGCGGCACTTCGCAGTCTTGTACCTCAACCTCGACATCCGCCAGGTACAAAGCATCCTCGCGCGTCGGTAGACTGTAACTCGTTCCGGCAAACTTGCCCGGCGCGGGGAACGTCATCGCGTAGGGGAAGCTCGAATTGATGTCATAGTAGTAACTATTCTCGACTTCATCAACGTACTTCTCCACCCTTGATGCGGTGTACGCCTCCATGGCGCAAGCGTTCACCGTATCATTGGTATCAATGTTCTCCTTCAGGTACTTGCGCCGGAACAGATGCATGGCGCATGAAGCGGCGGTCATCTGCAACTGACCGCCCATGTCCAACAGCGCGCCCTGGAATTCCTTGATGGCCTTCCACAGCAGCACGCAATCGCCTTCGTTGTAGGACCTCAACGTTGCAAAGTCGACGGTCCTGTACCACTCTCGTCGATTCCTGCTTCTCCGTTCGTACTCCTCATCACTGATACCCTCCTCGTCGGGGTCCTCCCCATCAGCGAACGAGTCGGCCTTTGGGAATCCAATCCACTCCCCGATGTTCTTCAGCTTGTCCCTGAGCAGCCAGTACGAGTCAACCAAGATGAAGACGTTTTTAGCTCGCCTCACCTTGGCGATAATCGCGCTGGCCCCCGAGAACTTGGCATCAACATCCCAGCTTCTATCCCCCGCATGAATCCGGTCGATGATTTTCTCAAGCACAAACTGGATGTCTGCCATGCCGCCTGCATGAGCATAGAACCACTTGCCACGATTCCTCGATGTAAACTCGTTGTCGATGAAGTCATCCACGCTACGATGACAACGGTACTGCTCTCCATCAAAGAACCCAGCCATTCGCACTGTCAAGTCACCCGGAATCCACTCCAGGTCATACGTGCAGAAGTCGCGAATCACTCGCGGCTGTGTGATGATGGAAAGTGTCATGGTCCCTCCAGACCTGACACCGAATCAAGTGGCCAACGTTGGCCACTTGATTTGACCTCCCACGCTACCCCACGCAACTGTGCGGCGTGACCTCCAAGTCCCCCTCCTCGCCAGCGATCACCGTCATCACCTTGTGGCACTCGATGCACCTAGCGTCAGCCGGCTCCCCATCCATCAACAACGTCACCGACTGTGCATCCATCAAGGCTTGCGCACTCGCCTTGTGCAGCGTCAACCTCTCAGGCGAATTCCGCATCACCATGGCCTGCCGGTCCAGGAAAGCTGCATACCGCGTCAGGCTCTCCACCAACCGCTCCCCCTGCTTCCGCGACATCAGCATCGTGAACATCACTTCACCCCCGTTTCCTTGAGAAACTGTAGCGATAGCTGACCGCCCCCATCACCCATCAGTCTCTTGATTGGTGCCGCACACCGCGCACACGCATCCATCATCACGGGCACGCCGTCAGGCAGACCCATCACCATGACTCGCTGCCAGTGAGGAGGCATCACCGACGACTCGACCTCCACCCTGCACTGGCAGAAGTCGCAGTGTATCACGTCGACTGCGCTCCTCACGACCCACTCACTTTCAGGCCGGCTTTCACCACGTCCCGAAGGAACATTGCCAGGGTATCATCACCATCCATCAGACCAGCAATCTTCTCGGGACTGTAAAACTCAGCCACGAACGTCTCGGGCCTGACGAGTCCATCACTCTCGAAAGTCCGAGCCCTTATCGTGAAGACGATAGTGGTCACTTCCGTCATGCCAATCCTCACGATGTGCCTCCCTCTCCCCAGTACCCGAATTCGGGAAAGTCATCCTCGTCCGCCATGTACACGACACGTCCAGGATTGCGGACCCGCGCACTCGGCTTGCGCTCTGCCTTGACCTTGGCCTCCCGCTCCTTGGTCCGCTCCACACACTTCATCCAGACCCCACAGTCCCCGTGGAACCTGGCCCGGACCCCATCACCAGTCATCATCTCCTTGCAGCACTTCGGGCACATCCACCGCTTCATGGTCATCAGCCGCCCCCTTTTCTCCTGTCCTGAAAATCAACTGGCCAACGTTGGCCACTTGACCGCTTCGGTCCGTCCGCGCCTAGACCTTATCCGGCTTGAGGTTCCACGGATTCCAGTGATACTTGACGATGATAAACGTCGGCTTGCGTCTCCGGTTCTCCTGCATGGCCTTCAGCAGCTTCCGCCTCGTCACCACGAAGTTGTAAGCCTGCTTCGATGATGCTTGCCAGAATGCGCCGACCTGCCACTGACCCTTGACCCGGTCATACTTGATGCGCTCTTTCACGCCTCCGACATGACTGGGCGGGAACCTCAGTGCGACCGAAATCCACACTCGCCCCGACCGCTTGCCCAGCTTCACCGGCTTGACCGCGTTCTCCACGTCAATCATCAGCCTTCGCGTCTCCACGCCACGCCCGACCGGCACCCGCAACTCGAAATCCACACTGGCATTCCGGTTGACCACACCAGTCATCTCGCCGCCCCCGAACCTCTCCAGCTTCTCCAGTGCCCGCGTGGCCATCCGCTTGATAGTCTCGAGAATCTCCTCGGCCATCGTGTCCCTGAGGTCCGGTGCGATAGCCTTGAACCCCTTGAACGGGGTCGGTTCATCACCAGGACCCGGGAACAGGATTCTACTTGCGCGGCTTCTTGGGCCTCGCCGTCGGGGTTTCGTCGGCTCTGCCTTGACCCTCTCCGCTGACTTCCGGCCCGCCGATTTTGTGGACCCTGGCAGTTTCCGCGTTGATGGCTTCGGCTTCTTGGCCTTCACCGTCTTCGACTTCGTCGGCCTCGATGGCTTTCCGCCGGTAGTCCCTGGCTTCTTGACTTTGGTCTTGATAGGGGACGCCGTGGTAGGTGTCTTCTTTGGCTTCGCCTTGCTTGCCATCACCTTCTCTGGCTTCGTCTTGCTTGTCTTCGGCTTGGGCTTGCTCTTTCGCTTGACCATTCCCCCTCCTGTCCCGCAACCTCTGAAGGGCTGCGCTGGCCATCATGAGCCTTGCTCTGAACCCTTCCAGGACTTCGGCCGAGGCTTCCAGGTCGCGCCTTTTCCTCTCGACCTGCTCGACGCGCGCGATGGTCCAGTCGCGCTCCGGCTCGCCCATCACTTCGCACAGAGCATCGGTGATAAACGATGACAGGGTGTCTTGCACGGCCTTGCGCCGAAGTCGTGCCCGCTCCAGTTGCCCGGGGGTCATCATATGCACTCTCCCTCGTGACCGGCGGGGAGAGTACATCGCTTGCGACGGTCTGGAGACTCCATCCACTCCAGAGCGTTCTTAACACATCGCAATTCAGGAGGTTCAGGCGGCTGCGCCGCCAACTGCGCTGCCAGGTCCTCACCGTCGGCAAACCCGCGCTCGTAAATCATCCTCTCCCGGTTGGTGACGTCTTGATGCGGCTTGCAACACCACTCGTCAACCAGCCATCGGTCTTGATAGCGAGTGACCTCCCCGCACACATAGCACAGCCCCGTCACGGCCGAACCCTTTTCAGCAGGTCATCGAGGATGGTCCGACGCTCCGAGGCCCTGGCCAGCCTCGCGGTATCCCCGAATAGCTCCCTCAGTTCATAGACCAGACTGTCACGCGACTTGAACACGGCCGAAGCATCACCGTTCTTGATGCAGGCGATGATGAGCCGCTCGACCTCGACCACGAACGCCTTGGCCCTGACTTCATGGTCCTTGCCCTGGGCCTCCTCTTGCTGTGCCGTTTCCGACATGGCATCACTTCGCGACCTTCTCGCCCACTCGTTTCACGTTCATGAACAGGTTGACCAACTGACTGAGATGCTCTGACGCCTTGGCCCTCCACTCCCTATCCAGCCCCGCATCGACTGTCAAGGCTTCCTTGATGCGAATGAAGAATGCCGCATCCTGATTGTAACTAGGTCGCAACCCGACTCGTCTTGCCATGATGTACTCCTGTCCCAAATCAACTGGCCAACGTTGGCCACTTGATTCGGCTGGTTGAACTACACTTGAAAAAAGCGATGGGGTCCCGCCCCTCCCCATCATCACCTGTCTCTATGGTGCAGGTGCCGCCTCATCTGCCCGAGTGAGCTTGTCTATCGAGGCATCCGACCGGAACCCTACGCTACTTCCCGCGCCCCGTCTTCCCCTTGCCCTTGCTCATGCTCATGCTCTTGCTCTTGCTCATGCTCATGCTCTTGCCCTTGTCCATGGGCTTGGACTTGGCGGACCCTTCATCCGGTTCCCCGGGATCGTCAGTCTCGTCCACGTCGTCGGCGGAGAGGTCGGGGTTGCGCAGACGGACGCAGGCGACGGGCTTGCCCTGGTACGTCGTGTTGGAGCGGTAGAGCGTGACCTCCTTGCCGGTCCACTCGTCGGTGTCATCACCGAGGAATTCGGCAGCGGACAGGGCGTTGGTCTTGTTGACCGGGAACATCCGGTCCTCGTCCACGAAGTGGAGAATGACCTTGTCCTCGCCGCGGATTGCGACGTCTTCGACCCCGAAGATTTCGAGGGTGGTACCCTCCCTGTCCAGGTCCGAAGCCTTGAAAAACTTGCCAGCGAAGCGTTCCGAGATTTTCATGGTAGCATCCCTCCGTACAGTGAAGGCATCCCCGCTCTGGGCGGGGAGGCCGGGTCAAATCAAGTGGCCAACGTTGGCCACTTGAAAGCGGGGCGAAACAGGGCAGGGCAGGCAGGGCGGGGTTTTCGTATGACATATGGAATACGACGCCTGTAATACGCCCTGTAATACGAGAAGGCCAATTACTGTAATATGCTCGAATTGTGCATTTCCCCGTGGTGGGCTTTTTGGACCTCCCCGGGGCTAAGGTGGCGGGTAGCAGGGAAAACCCGTCCTAGGCCAGCTAGTGCGGTTTGGCCGAGGGGTCGCCGGTTGTAGTGGTTTCAAGGGGTTACGGGCGAGGCCCGGCCGGGTCGGTCAAAACCCGTGTAATAGAGGAAAACTGCAAGGGCCATGCCAAGTCAAGTGGCCAACGTTGGCCAGTTGACCGGGACCATTCCCCGGACCTCCCCGGGGTGGGGGTCCCCGACCCCACCCTCTCAACCACTCCCAAACTACCACCCTACACGTCAAGTATACCGTAAGTGGGCGAATTGTCAAGCGAATTCGGGGGCGAATTAAGTCAGTTATTTCGTGTCGAATTTTGTTGCGCGGTTTCCGGGGAGGAGTAGTATTAGGGTTGTCAGGTTGACAACTGAATAGCAGAACGAAGCAGGCAGACCGAAAGAACGGTAGGAAGGCAAATCAAGTGGCCAACGTTGGCCACTTGATTTGTCCGGTAGGGGACGGACGAGGGTTCGCCCTCTACCGGGCAATAATGCCCACACAACGTAACAGACACCGGAGGGTACGAACATGAGCAAGAGCAAGCAGACGGTGAAGGCGAACGAGAAGACGGCAACCCTGGCGACGGCAGACGCAGGTTTCAGGTATCGGTTGCTCAGTACGACCGATGGGAATCTCAGGGTCGACCCGTCATTCAATGCCCGGACGGGGTTCGGCATGGACGGTGACACGGGAGTCGACAAGAAAAACCAGGGCCTCGTCGCCCTGAGTGCTCAGAAAGTGGCGGAACTGGCCGTTCTGACCAAGAAGAACGGGTATACCCCACTCATTGGTCGAGACATGCCGGACGGAACAGTGTTTCTCGTCGCGGGGTTTCGTCGCTACGCTGCGTCCAAGGTGAACGGTGAGAAGATGTTGCCGTTCATGACCAAGGTCATGGACGACGAGGAGGCGGTCCGCTGGAACATTCTGGAGAACACCGCGCGGAAGGGCCTCGATTCGTTCGAAATGGCCATGGGCGTGGCCAAGTATGTCAAGGTCATGAAAGACAAGGGAGTGTCGCGGAAGGGCGGAAGGGCGAAGGGCGACGAAGGCGCGGGAGGGTGGGCAAAGCCGATTGCGGCGAACCTGAGCATGCCCCTGTCGACGGTCAAACTGTATATCAAACTACTGACCGACCTACACCCACAGATTCTGCAAGCGTGGGGCGACCCGACGAGCAAGGGTCACAATTACTGCAACGTGACGCACCTTCTCGACCTGTCGAGGGTCGGCGACAAGGCCGAACAGTTGGCCATGTTCCTGGCAGAAGTCCGTGACAAGACGGTGGACCCTGCCCCTGTCGACCCTGCGAACCCCGGCGCAGTCGTTGCGCCGGTGGTTCAGGCCCCGCGCATGATTTCATATGCACTGGCGCAGCAGACGCTTTCTCATTTCGAGAAGGCTACCAAGCTGGGCACGCGGGCGGAAAGGGACGCGGCTAGCGCCTACGTGCAAGCCATTCGGTTTTGCATGGGAAGCAAGCCGAGCGTTGGCGGGTACGACCCCGTCAAGACGAACGAGAAGGCCAAGGAAAAGGCGAAGGCTGACGCCAAGCTGGTCAAGGAGCAAGCGATTGCGGCGAAGGCGAAGGCGAAGGCGAATGACGACGACGACGACGACAGCGACAAGTAACTGGCCAGTG
>Ga0315277_10004560_pt1 | contig 18469 bp, 17 predicted proteins | sample YL17G05_15_MG_FD_203695 | JGI IMG/M metagenome (GOLD analysis project Ga0315277, IMG submission 203695) | Sediment microbial communities from Yellowstone Lake, YNP, Wyoming, USA - YL17G05_15 | ecosystem: Environmental > Aquatic > Freshwater > Lake > Sediment | place: USA: Wyoming | collected...
CGAGGTCGAACTCCTTGTCCTTGATCGGCCACGGCGTCTGGGTCAGGTCCCAGTTCACGACGTCCTCGACGGCCCGAGTGAGGACGCAGTGGTCCGAGACCTCGAGCCCCTTGACCCTGACGCCGGCGTCCTCGGCACGCTTGAGAATGAACCCTCTGGCGCAGCCGAGTTCGAGGACGCTCTCCGGCTTCCTCTCCATGAGCTTGCGGAAGGTGAGCCAGTGGACCGGGTAGTCCCAGTAGCCCTCGCGGGCATAGCCGCCGACCTCGCCGCCGCCGTTGAAGTAGTGGCGGTTGTAGGCCTTCTTCCGCTGAGCGGGCGTCCACGTCGAGGCGTCGACGTGCAGCGGCTGCGTCGCCGGCGTGGGCGACGGTGCGGGCGTCGGCGGTGTCGGTGGAGTCGCGGGCGTCCTTGCTTCGACAATCATGTCGGTCCTCAGTTCCCCGTGCGGGAGAACGGTCACGTCGCTGAACCCAGCCTCCTGGAAGAGGCGAATGGCGTAGTCGGGCGAGAACGCGGCCCGGTGCGCGTTCTCCTGGTAGTCCTGGTCGCCGAAGAGACACTGGGCGATCTTCTCATCCCACTCCTCGCGCGCGAGCGCCCACCTGAGCTGCGCCTGCGTGTTCGGGATCACGAAGACGGCGACGCCGCCCGGCGCGAGGACTCGCACCACTTCGGAGAGGAGCTTCGGGACGACGCGCCAGGAGACGTGCTCGAGGACGTAAGAGCAGAAGATCCCGTCATAGGCCCGGTCGGGGAGCGGCAGCGGCGGCCTCGAGATGTCGGCAACTATGTCCACGGTCGGGAGCGGCCGGGCGTCGACGTTGGGCCGAATGGCCGGCTTCTCGCCACCGCCGAGTTCGACGAGCTTCTGTCCCTGTCGGAACGGGAGGGCGTAGGTCATGCGGCCGCCTTCGCCGCAAGGATGTTGGCCCAGGCCGCTGAGTAGAGCGGTCTGATCTTGTCCCACGAGTAGCCCTGCGCCTTGCGCTTGGCGTTCTCACCCATAGCCCTGAGCGCGTCGGGGTGCGTCCGGCACCACTCGATCTTCTCGGCGATCGCCTGGGGAGACCGGATCGGGACCTTGAAGCCATCCACACCCTCGTCGATCGCGTCCGCGCCGCCGGCGCCGACCGAGGCTATGACCGGCCTGCCGTGGGCCATGGCCTCGAGGATCTCAATTCCGTACCCCTCTGAAGTCGAAGGTTGAACGTAGACCGAGCACTCGTCGTAGAAGTCGGAGACGGACTCGACGAACCCGAGGATCTGGACGTTCCCGCCGCCGTGCGCCCGGATCATGTGGATCGACTCCTCGGAGCCCCTCCCACCGATCAGGAGCCGAGCGTCCTTGTAGCCGATGGTCTTCCAGGCGCGCAGTAGGTAGACGAGGCCCTTATCGGGGCCGAGGGCGCCGAAGTAGCCGACTCGGAAGCCTCTCGGGAGCGGTCGTGTGACCGCCGGGAGCATGACGCCGTGAGGGACGACGACCACGTTCTTGCAGCCGTAGCCACGCATCACGTCCGCGCTGAGCCTCGAGGGGCAGATGACGAGGTCAGCCTGCTTGTAGCCCTGGACGTACTGCGCCCAGAGCGCGTCGTCCTTGATGTGCGCGTAGGGGTAGTCGTAGCCCAGGAGGCCGAACTCCTCGATGCTGTGCCTGCGGTCGTGGGCGGCGGCGGTGTAGGAGACCCTCACGCCGGCCGCCTTCAGGCGTGCGATCGTCCTCGTGAACGTCCCGGCGTAGAAGTGGGCGAGCTCGTGGCGCCCCTCTTCGAGGGCCTTCCCGACTACTGCTTCGGCCAGCGAGTCGAAGACGAAGGGGTCGACGGCGCTCTGGTTCGTCGGGTCGATGACGCCACGATCGAGCACCTTGACGCCAAGGCCATGAAGACCCAGGAACTCGGACTCCCGCTGGGTGACGATCCCGCCGCCCGAGACGATCCCGACCTGATCGGCGGTGATGTAGAGAGCGGTCATGTGGGCACGGGGCAGAGCGAGCAGCAGTTCGTGGCCGAGCCGTTCTCCCACTTGTGCCAGGCCAGGCCGTGCTCACACCTGCCGTGAGCAAGCGGCTTGATCTGGCCCGGCCCCGGATCGCCCTCATAGATGATCTCGGTGAGTCCACCCTTCTTGAGCGCCGTGTAGAGCTCGTCGGAGGTGCAGTCGAGCTTCCTGGGCTGCTCCTCTTCACGAAGCTCCACGTCCTGAACCGTCCAGTCCTCCCACTTGGCGGCGGAGTTCCTGTTGACGGCCTCGGCTTCGGCTTCCTCCCTGGACCTGAACGCCGGGCCCCAGGCGTGGGAGATGCACGCGCCGGTGCCGAACTCGCTCGGGGAGGAGAACAGGACGAAGACCTTCATTCCGTGATCCTGACGTGGCTGCCGCAGTTCTTGCACTTGCTGACGGGTCCGTTCCTCGCGACCATGCCGACGAAGGTCGGGTTGTTGAAGCTGAGCGGCCCACGCATGTGTCGAGTCAGGTCGATGGCGTTGCGCCACGGGACGCCGCACCGAACGAGGATCAAGCCAGAGATCAGCGCCGAGCGGTTGTGTCCCATGGCGCAGCAGGAGACGACACTCCTGCCACTGTCGAGCACGGCCTTGCCACGATCCGCCGCCTTGTTGGCAAGATCCCAGATCGCCTGAGCTTCATCCTCGGGCGGGTCGAAGGCGTCGTTCATCGCCGCGTCGAACGTTTCGGTGACGCAGCTCTGAATCGTGGCCTTGACCTCGTGTGCGGCCATGACGACCAGGCCGATGTTGGCGGGCCAACCTGGCTGCATGAGCTCGGCCAGGCCGCACTGAAACAACGAGGCTCCGTTCGGGAACGCGTGGATGAGGACGTTGTCGATCCAGCGTCTTTGTCCGGTCGTGTCCACCCGTCACCTCACAGACGCGAAAGAGAGCCGTTCCGTCGCGTGCAGCGGCAGACCGTTGACCTCGTGCTCCTTCTCCTGGGTGCATCGACCGAAGATCGAGCCAGCCGGGCCGAGCGTCTTCTCACAGCGACGCCGCTCGAGGGAGCGCGCGAGGAGCTCGACCGAGATCCCCTTCGCCCTCTCGATCTTCGACTCGTAGCCGTGGAACTGCACGCCTGGCGCTGGACAGAGCGTCGGCGTGTAGCCCACGACCTCGCCCGGCTCGCCGAACTCGCGCCCCCAGGGACACTGGCACGCATGGATCGCCCTCGAACCGTTCGGGAACGGCGATGTCGTGAACAGCCCGGTCTCGCCGCAGCCGCCAGGCTCCTCGCACCTCGGCTCCATCACCACCCGCCCGTCTCCAGCGCCTCGAGCGCCAGCTTCTCGTAGCCCTCGACCATGCGCTCGACCGAGAACTGCTTCGCCCACTCGATACAGTCCTCGGACCTGATCTTCGCGACGGCGTTCGTGCGGACGAGCTCCTCGACCTCGTCCTGGGTCTTCACGAGGAACCCGGTCGTGCCGTGCTTGACGGTCTCGCGCATGGCCCCGTGGTCGAACGCGATCACGGGGCACCCGCACGCCTGGGCCTCGACCGGGGCGAGGCCGAACGGCTCGCGGAAGTGGAGGTTCATGTGGAGGAGCGCCTTTCCGACACTAAAGAACTTGACGCACTCCTCGCGTGACTTGCCGCCGTGGTAAGCGATGTTGTTCTTCGCCTGGGCCAGGAGGCGCTGCGCGTACTCGGGCTCGCCTGTGATCCGGTCGTCTCCCACGAGGTCGAGCGAGACGCGCAGTTTGCGGGCGACGTCGACCGCAATGTGCGGGCCCTTGATCTTCGACATGCGGGCGAGGAACAGGTAGCGGTCGGTCCGCGCCACGCCAGGAGACGGCCTGTAGAACCCGAGGTCAATGCCGTTGTGGCACGTCCTCGCCGGCACGCCCCAGATCTCGGAGGCGTGCGTCGCCTGGTCCCTCGAGATCGCGACGAGGCACGGCTGGACGATCGGCGGCGGTGACCCGTACATGGTGTTCGCCGGCGCGTGGAGGACGCCCAGGACGGGCGCCTTGAGCTTGCCCTCGGCCTTGAGGATGTAGGACCACTTCTGCCAGGAGTTGTCGATCACGGCGTCGTAGCCTGGAAGCCTGTGCCAGTAGCCGGAGTAAGCCTGCATCTCGCTCTCGCCGAGCGTGGTCCCGTGGAGTTCGACGCCAGGAGGCGCCGTCGAGCCTTTCGGCGCCACGAGGAGGACGTTGTGGCCTCGCTTGGCCAAGCCCTCGGCCTGTTGCCAGGAGAGCATTTCGAGGCCCGAGTAACCGGCTGGCGGGCACGTCATGATCGTGGTCGAGACGACGACAATCTTCATGGTGGCTCCGCAGGTCAGACAGAGAGGGGCTTGAGGAGGCCGCCGAGTTCACTGGCGGCGAGACCGGCGTGCTTGCACGCCACGCTGAAGTCGACCTTGATCGAGAAGCCGTGCTGTTTCGCCTTGCGACAAAAAGCGAAGTCCTCGCTGCACCTCTGGTCAGCCGGGATGTCGGGCCTATCCAGGAGCCACTCGAACCACGGCTTCGGCACGCGCTCGAACACCCTGCGGTGGATAAGGAGCGCCCCGGCGCCAACCATGTCGGCATCCACGAGTCCTCCAGGCGGGGCGTCGGTGACCCACACCCTCTGTCCACCCGTCTCGCGAATGACGACCGGCACGATCGGCTCAGCACGGCGGTAGTAGAGACCGCTGACTATGTCGCCGCCACGGTTTATCAGCCTGTAGATCGTGTCGGGCGGTGGGATCACGTCGTCATCGAGGAAGAACAGCCACTGGAAGCCGTTCTCCATCATGCGCTCGACGGCGGTGTTCCTCGCGTGATCGAAGGGCATGCCTGCGAAGAATGCGAACGAGCCGCCGCCCGGGATCTGGAGCTCCCTGAATCCCTTCGACCAAGCCGTCGTGACCGTCTCCCTGGTCAGGATACAGACCAGCACAGACGGCCTCTCGAGCTCCCACGCTCCGCTCATTCTTGGTCTTCCTCGCGCTCCATGTGACACCACCTGCCGACATGGTGACAAGAGGATACCACAACAGGCCGACAGCCCGATCGGGTGGTATCGCGAAGAAGGACAGGGCGGGCTAAGCGCTCATTCGGGGATCAAGATCCAGCCGTCGAACATCCCAAACCACTCGATGAACGCACCTGCTTCGCCGGTCACGACTATCTGGACCAACCCGCTTGCCGCAACGACGCTGTATGACCAGGTCGACGCACCGGGATCGTCGTTCTTCTCCGCGAGGACTATGTTTGGGTTCGTGACGTCGATGACGCCGGCGTCGTTGCTCTTTACCCAGTACACGGCCCACCAGGCCCTGGTGTCCTTGGTGACCGGGTTCCTGGCGCAGACGCGAATCTGAAGAAAGCCGGCGCCGTTCGCCGGCATGGCCATCTCGACGAGGATCGTCGGAGTGGCGTCCTGCGTGCCAGCGCCGCTCTGATTGGTGACCTGCTGTGCAGTGTCCATTATTGCGCGACTCCTGCGAGCGTGATGAGCCCGCTGGTCATGTAGTTGTCGACCTTGACCAGGATGCCGCCGGAGATCCAGACGCCGACGCGCTGCGTGACACGACCAGACGTGCCAGCCACACCGGGACCGCCGCCGGAGGAGGCTCCTGTGACGTAGCCGGACTTGGTGAGCAGGAGGCCACCCGATCCCACGTAGGCGAGCGCGTTCAGGCCGTTGAACCCGGAGCCCGCGATGGCGCCAGAGGCGGAGACCAGGAGTTTGCCGTTCGCGATGAACTGAGCGGTGGCCCCGCTCACGACGTTGAGGACGCTGATCCCGACAGCCGGCATGCGGAGGCCTGATCCGGGCTGGGCACGGACGAGGCCGACGCCGCCCGAGCCAATGGCCACCGCGACAAGGCCGGAGATCGCCTCCTCGGCAATGAAGTCGTCAGAGATGGCGTTCCTGGCGTAGGTGATGATCGCGCCGGAGGTGAAGTGGAAGGTGCCGATCTGTCCCGAGGCGATCGTGCCGGACAGGACCGCGCCGGAGGTGTAAGACGGCACGAAGCCGGACGCGAGGGTTGTCCAGGTGAAGTCGTCGCGCAGCACCTTGGTGCCGTCAGGAGCGCCTCCGGTTACGCCGAGCGTGCCTGACGTGATCGCCCCGGACGAGACGTGGAACTGGCCGATCTGCCCTGAGCCGATCGCGCCGGAGAGCAGGCCGCCCGAAGCGACGTGGAGGGTGAAGATCTGTCCGGATCCGATCGCGCCGGAGCCCAGGCCGCCAGAGGAGACGTGGACCGTACCGACCGCGCCCGAGGCAATCGAGCCCGAGACGACGGCCGCGTTGCCGACCTGACCGGAGTTCACCGCGCCGGAGGACAGCACGAACTGACCGAGCGAGCCGGACGCGACGCGGCCGGAGACCACGGAGCCGGAGGCGAGGTGGAAGGCCCCGATCTGACCGGAGGCGATCGCGCCCGAGAGGATCGAGCCCGAGCCGAGCTCGTTCGGGCCGACGGTGCCGGAGGCGATCGTGAAGGCCCCGCCTCCAAGGGAGCCCAGGACGGCGCCGGAGCCGATGTGACCAGACACCGTCGAGCCGGAGGCGCTCACGAACTGACCGAGCGAGCCGGACGCGACGCGGCCGGAGACCACGGAGCCGGAGGCGAGGTGGAAGGCCCCGATCTGACCGGAGGCGATCGCGCCCGAGAGGATCGAGCCCGAGCCGAGCTCGTTCGGGCCGACGGTGCCGGAGGCGATCGTGAAGGCCCCGCCTCCAAGGGAGCCCAGGACGGCGCCGGAGGCGATCTGACCGCTGTTCACCGCGCCGGAAGCGAGAGCGAAGCGGCTGATCTGACCCGAGGCGAACGATCCGGAGACCACGGCGGCGTCGCCAATGTCGCCGGACATGATCGAACCGGAGGTGACGCCAAGTCCGCTCGAAAGGTGGAACTGGCCGACCGAGCCCGAGGCGATAGAGCCGGAGACGACAGCAGCGTTGCCGATCTGACCGGAGTTCACCGCGCCGGAGGCGAGGTGGAACTGCCCGACCTGACCGGAGCCGATCGCGCCGGAACCCAGTCCGCCGGAGGCAACATGGACCGTGCCGACCTGACCCGAGGCCAGCGAACCCGAAACAACGGCCGCGTTGCCGACCTGGCCGGAGTTGACGGCGCCGCTCGAGAGAGCGAACTGGCTGACAGCGCCGGACGCAATCGACCCGGAGACCACGGCCGCGTCGCCGATGAAGCCTGAAGTCACCTGGCCGGAGGTCAGTCCGGTCGTCAGAGACGAGATGAAGCCCGACGCCATGTGACCAGAAGCGATCTGGCCGGAGCCCACGCTGCCGGACCGGACGGAGGCGTCGGCGAGGTGGCCGAAGCCGACCTGACCAGAAGCGATCGTCCCGCTGGTGACCGCACCGGAGCCGAGCTTGAGGTTCGTGACCTGGCCAGAGGCCAGGGCGCCTGAGCCCACCGATCCTGAGCCGAGGTCGTTCGGTCCGATCGTGCCAGAAGCGATCGTGAAGGCCCCGCCGCCGAGAGAGCCGAGAACCGCACCGCTAGCGACCTGACCGCTGTTGACCGCACCGCTAGCGAGCGCGAACCTGCTGATCTGGCCGCTGGCGAACGACCCGGAGACGACAGCAGCGTCGCCAATGAGACCGGAGGTGATGGCGCCGGAGCCGAGGACGTTCTGCTCGATCGACGCAATGAAGCCCGACGCCATGTGGCCAGAAGCGATCTGACCGGAACCGACAGAACCGGACCGGACGGACGCGTCCGCGAGGTGAGAGGTGCCGACCTGGCCGGACGCAATCGCGCCGGAGAGGATCGAGCCGGACCCGAGGTCGCTGGGCCCGATGGATCCGCTGGCGATCGTGAGAGCCCCGCCACCGAGCGAACCCAGAACAGCGCCGCTAGCGACCTGGCCGGAGTTCACGGCGCCAGAAGACAGGGCAAACCGAGAGACGCTACCGGAGGCCAGCGACCCGGAGACCACCGCCGCGTTGCCGATGAGGCCGGACGTGATCGCACCGGAGCCAAGGATGTTCTGTTCGAGCGAGGTGATGAAGCCCGAGGCCATGTGGCCGGAGGCGATCTGACCGGAGCCAACGCTGCCGGACTGAACTGACGCGTCAGCGAGGTGTGAGGTGCCGACCTGACCGGACGCCAGCGTCCCGCTGGTGACGGAGCCAGAGCCAAGCTTGAGGTTCGTGACCTGACCCGAAGCAAGAGCGCCGGAGCCGACGCTACCGGAAGCGAGGTGACCGAAGCCGACCTGACCGGAGGCGATCGCGCCTGAAAGGATCGCACCGGAACCAAGGTCGTTGGGTCCGACCGACCCGGACGCGATCGTGAGAGCACCGCCACCAAGCGACCCGAGGACAGCCCCGGAAGCGACCTGACCGGAGTTCACCGCGCCGGAGGCGAGGGCAAAGCGTCCGACCGAGCCACTGGCGATCGACCCGGAAACGACGGCGGCGTCGCCGATGAAGCCGGAGGTGATCGAGCCGGAGGTGACGGTCAGGCCGGAGGCGAGGTGAAAAGGCCCGATTGCGCCGCTGGCGATCGACCCGGAGACGACGGCCGCGTTGCCGATCTGACCGGAGTTCACGGCACCAGAGGAGAGAGCGAACTGAGAGACGCTGCCGGAGGCGAGAGAGCCGGAGACAACGGCCGCGTTGCCGATGAGGCCGGAGGTGATAGCGCCAGAGCCGATGATGTTCTGCTCGATGGCGTTGATGAACCCCGAGGCCATGTGGCCGGAGGCGATCTGACCGGAGCCAATCGAGCCCGACCTGACCGAGGCGTCAGCGAGGTGGCCGAAGCCGATCTGACCGGAGGCCACGTCGCCGCTCTGGATCGCCCCCGAACCGAAGTCCGTATGTGCCAGCGTGCCGGAGGCGACGTTCCTCGCGCCACCGCCGGCAGCGCCCTGGACGGCGCCGGAGGCGACTTGCCCGGAGTTCACGGCACCGGAGGCGAGGGCGAACTGGCCGACCTGACCGGAGGCGATCGCACCCGACTGTACTGAAGCGTTCGCCAAGTGACCGAAGCCGACCTGACCGGAGGCGATCGTGCCGCTGCTGACGGCGCCCGAGCCGAGCTTGAGGTTCGTGACCTGGCCCGAAGCGAGGGCACCGGAGCCGACGCTGCCCGAGGCAAGGTGGCCGAAGCCGATCTGGCCAGAAGCAATCGCACCCGAGATGACCGACCCAGAGCCGAGCTCGTTCGGGCCGACGGTGCCGGAGGCGATCGTGAACGCACCGCCACCGAGGGAGCCGATCACAGCCCCGGAAGCGACCTGGCCGCTGTTCACCGCGCCGGAGGCGATGGCGAAGCGACTGATCTGACCCGAGGCGAACGACCCGGAGACCACAGCGGCGTCGCCAATGTCGCCAGACGTGATCGAGCCAGAGGTGACAGCAAGGCCGGAGGCGAGGTGGAACTGACCGACAGCGCCCGAGGCGATGGAGCCCGAGACGACAGCGGCGTTGCCGATCTGACCAGAGTTGACGGCCCCGCTCGAGATGGCGAACTGAGAGACGCTACCGGAGGCGATCGCACCGGAGCCAAGGCCACCGGAGGTGACATGGACCGCGCCGACCGATCCGGAGGCGATAGAACCCGAGACGACGGCCGCGTTGCCGACCTGGCCCGAGTTCACCGCGCCGGAGGCAAGGGCAAACTGGCCGACAGCGCCCGAGGCGATCGAGCCTGAGACGACCGAGGCGTTCCCGATCTGGCCGGAGTTGATCGCGCCGGAAGCGAGGGCGAACTGTCCAACCTGACCCGAGGCAATCGAACCCGAAACCACAGCGGCGTTCCCGACCTGACCGGAGTTCACCGCACCGCTGGCGAGGTGGAACTGCCCGACCTGACCGGAGCCGATCGCGCCGGAACCCAGTCCGCCGGAGGCGACGTGGACCGTGCCGACCTGACCGCTGGCGATCGAGCCGGAGACAACAGCGGCGTTGCCAATGAAGCCGGAGGTCACCTGGCCGGACGTAAGCGTCGCGGTGTTCGTCAGGAAGAAGATGAACCCGGACGCCATGTGGCCGGAGGCGAGTTGGCCGGAGCCGACGGATCCGGAGAGAACGGCGGCGTTCGCGAGGTGGCCGAAGCCGACCTGCCCCGAGGCGATCGCGCCCGAGAGGATCGCGCCCGAGCCGAGCTCGTTCGGGCCGACGGTGCCGCTCGCGATGTTCAGGGCTCCGCCGCCGAGGGAGCCGATCACGGCGCCCGAGGAGACCTGGCCGCTGTTGACGGCTCCGGATGCAAGCGCGAACTGGGAGACCTGACCCGAGGCGATCGTGCCGGAGGTGATGGAGTTGTCGCCGATGACGCCGCTTGAGATCGCGCCAGAGGACAGGTGGAACTGGCCGATCTGGCCCGAAGCGATAGCGCCCGAAGTGACGGCTCCGTCGCCGAGCTTGCCGCTGACCGCGGCTCCGGAAGCCAGGATGTCGGCCGTCACCTGACCCGACGCCAGGGCCGTCCCTATGAACAGGCCCGAGACCGACAGAGCCTCGCCGAGGTTCTGGACTAGGGTCCCGGACAGCACCGGAGCCGTGATGTCGAGCGTGCCTGACAGGCCGACGAAGATGTGCTGGCCGATGGCGCCGGAGAAGTTGAAGTTCGTCGAGAGAACGCGGCCCTTGTGGTAGATGCGCGGAGCCTGCCCCGACAGCACGTTGTCGATCACGACGCCGAGGGCCGGCATCTTGCCCGAGAGAGCGGCCTTGGCGATCTGGACGGTTCCGCTGGAACTGACGCTGACGGCACGGCCGCCCGAGATAAGCTCGGCCGTCAGGAGCGAGGTGTCGACGAGCCATTCCGCGGTGCTGATCTTCGCCCCGGAGGCGAAGTGGAAGTCGGCCAACTGGCCGGAGGCGATCGCGCCGGAGAGGATCGCGCCCGAGCCGAGGTCGTTCGGTCCGATCGTTCCGGACGCGATACTGCGTCCGGCGCCGATGGCGCCGATCACAGATCCGGAGCCGACCTGGCCGCTGTTCACGGCACCGCTCGCGAGCGCGAACTGACTCACCGACCCGGATGCGATACGTCCCGAGACGACCGAACCAGAGGCGAGAGCGAACGCGCCGACCTGGCCGGAGGCGATCGCGCCGGAGAGGATCGCGCCCGAGCCGAGGTCGTTCGGTCCGATCGTTCCGGACGCGATACTGCGTCCGGCGCCGATGGCGACGATCACGGCGCCGGAGCCGATGTGACCAGACACCGTCGAGCCGGAGGCGCTCACGAACTGGCCGAGCGAGCCGGACGCGACGCGACCGGAGACAACGGATCCGGAGGCGAGGTGGAAGGCTCCGATCTGACCGGAGGCGATAGCCCCGGAGAGCACCGACCCGGAGCCGAGCTCGTTGGGACCGATCGTGCCGGAGGCGATCGTAATGGCCCCACCACCGAGCGATCCGAGGACGGCGCCAGAGGCGACATGGCCGGAGTTGATCGCGCCGGAGGCGAGGGCAAAGCGGGAGATCTGGCCGGAGGCCAGAGAGCCAGAGACCACGGCGGCGTTGCCGATGAAGCCGGAGGTGATCGAGCCGGAGGTGACGGTCAGGCCGGAGGCGAGGTGGAAGGGACCGATAGCGCCGCTGGCGATCGAGCCGGAGACGACAGCCGCGTTTCCGATCTGACCGCTGTTCACCGCGCCGCTCGAGAGAGCGAACCGAGAGACGCTGCCGGAGGCCAGCGAGCCAGAGACTACAGCCGCGTCGCCGATGAGGCCGGAAGTGATAGCGCCAGAGCCGATGATGTTCTGTTCGATCGCGGCGATGAAGCCCGAGGCCATGTGGCCGGAAGCGATCTGACCGGAGCCAATCGAGCCCGACCTGACCGAGGCGTCAGCGAGGTGGCCGAAGCCGATCTGACCGGAGGCCACGTCGCCTGACTGGATCGCGCCCGACCCGAAGTCGTTGTGCGCAATCGTTCCGGACGCGATGCTGCGTCCGGCGCCGATGGCGCCGTGGACGGCACCGGAGGCGACATGGCCGGAGTTGACAGCCCCGCTCGCGAGTTGGAACTGACTGATCGTGCCGCTGGCGACCGCGCCGGACGTGAGGGCTCCGGACGCGACGAAGTAAGCCGTGACGTTGGTCACCAGCGATCCGTCGACGGCGGGCAAGGTCGGCATGCCGCTGCCGTTGTCCTGCATGAAGACCGTATCGCCGATGCCGGAGGTATTGGGCTGAATCGAGTTGGTCATGGTTACTCCGACGCCGCCGCGTAGGCTATGGCGCTGGTCGCCGCTGCCAGGAACGTATGTCCCGGGCCGGCTGGAAGCGTAACACCAGCAGATGTCTCGAATCGGAGAGCCGGATTCGTCGCGCCGTTGAAGAAGCCGCTACGGAAGGTCTGCGAGACGGCATAGGTCGGCGCAGGCGAACTGGCGACGACGCCAACCCAGTAGTAACCAGCCGCCGTGGTCGTGTAAGGCGACGTGAGCGCTGGGGTCATGTAGCCAGTCGCGACCACGGTCGATCCAGTGGAGGCTAGCAGGGTGCTCGGCGTCCCTGTGTTGCTCGTCGGCGTGGCCTGGTCGTAGATGCCGAGGTTGATATTGCCGGCTGCGGCACCGTCGACGAAGATCTGCATCGAGTTGAGGGTGATCCCCCGCTCGATCCAGACGCGCGTGTACTGGACGCGACTAGCTGTCATGTTGCCAGACGCCGGGTAGTCCATTCGCGTGCCGAGGAAGCGAAGATTGACGGCGTCGCGCTGGATAGTAGTGATGAGGTCGTGATAGGGACTGCCTTGAGTCGAAACCTGCCAGGCAGCCGATCCGTTGTCGTACCTGAGTCTGCCAGTCGCGGCGCCGGAGACAGCCGATGTCGAGCCGTCCGTGCTCTCGAGGAAGAGTGACGTGCCGCCGCTCCACGACATGGCAGCGCCGGTCGATCCGGCGACCATCGACGCCGAGTAGCCGACGCCCGTCGTGGTTGCTCCCATGGAGACGGCCGCGGCGCTTCCGGCCCCGGCAAAGGTCCTCGTGAGAGTCAGGAGATCGGTGGCATCGACCGCGTTCGAGAACGCGATCGGCCTGGCGGCCGTCGCGGCGATCGTGTTGCCGGCCCCATAGGCAGCCTGGAGGGTGTCGACGCCGGTCGCGAGGTCGGTCCACGCGCCACCGCTCGCGCTGACCTGAAAGGCGCCGGTAGTGTTGTTGTAGCGAAGGGCGCCCTTGGTCGCGGCGCTGACCGCCGCGGTAGTGTTCGTGGGGAACTCAAGCGGGCCGTCGCTCTTGACCTCGACCCTGGTCACGCCTGAGGTCTGGAGGTTCACGGCGAACGCGCCGGTCGCGGACAGGCTCAACGGCGCGGTCGTGGCCGTCACCGTGAGTCCAGCATCGGCGGTGATCGCCGTGCCGGCAAGAAAGAGGCTGCTGAGCTTCACGTCCGAGAAGATAGCCAGGGACGCCGGGGTGACCGTTCCGCCGGTCGTGTTGTTCAGGCCGATCTCGAACCGCGAGTTCGTCTCGCTCCACAGGAAGATCGCGTCGTTCGTCGTCGCCTGGCGGTCCCAGGCGATACCTGCGCTCGCCGACCCGGCCCCGTCGTTCGCGTAGATCAGCGAGTCGGTGACGGTCAGGTTCGTCGTGTTGATCGTCGTGACCGTGCCGTTCACGGTCAAGTCGCCAGTGATCGTGGTCGTCGTCGCCGTGAGGTTGAGCGCAGTGACACCGACGCCGCCGAGGTCGATGCTCGTCGCCGTCGTCACGCCGATCTTCAGCGACCCTGCGGCGCTCGTGTCGAGCCCGAATGTCGACCCGACGAGGACGTTGCCGCCCGAAAGGTCGATGTTTCCACCGCTCGCCGTGAGCGCGTTCTGGCCAGCCGTGCCCTGGGTCAGCGTCATGACGGCGTGAGCCGAGGCGGCCGGGTTCGTCAGCGCGAGAGCGCCGCCTGCCGACGTCAGAAGGATCACGCCGCCGCCGGCGCCGCCGTTCGTGTAGGCCTGCTGGAGCGTCGAGGTCGCGGCCGTCGAGAGGCTCGAGTAAGCTCCGGCCTGGGTGGAGACCTGCCAGGTCCCGGTCGTGTTGTTGTACCGGAGGCGGCCGGTCGCGGCGCCGGAGACGGGCGCCGTGGAGCCGTCGTTCGACTCCAGGTAGAGCGCAGTGCCTCCGGAGAGGAGGATCGAGGGAGGGTCGATCGCGCCCGTGACAGTGAGTTTTCCGGCGACCAGGACATCGCCGGCGTTGTTCACGGTGAACTTGTTCACGGCGTTGTTCTGGAGCTGGAGAAGAAGCCCCGAGCCACCCGTCGCCTGATTGAGGAAGATGCCGACCCCAGTCGTCGCCGCGCCCATGGACACGGAGAGTCCGGCGCCGGCCCCGGCAAAGGTCCTCGTGAGTGTCAGGAGGTCCGTGGCATCGACCGCGTTCGAGAACGCGATCGGCCTGGCGGCCGTCGCGGCGATCGTGTTGCCGTCGTCGTAGACGTCCTGGAGAGTCACGACCGAGGCTGAGCCTGGCGTCAACTGGCTGACCGTGCCGTCGGAGGCCTCGTAGAAGAGCTGGATCACGCCCAGAACGGTCTTCGTGTAGACCTGGCCTCGCGTCACGATTGCGACGGGGTCGGCGCCCTGGCTATCGAGTTGAACCGTGGTCTGAACACGGGTGGCGCCGGCCACGTCGAGCTTGACGCCGGCCGCCGGAGCGGCGGTCCCGATCCCGACCGATCCGTTCAGGAACGACGCTGCGACCGCGAAGCCACCGGCGCTGGCATCGATCTGGAGCTTGTTCGTCGCGGTGGGCGCCGACGTACCGATGCCGACCTGATCGTTCGCGTTACGGAGCTTGGTGACGGCTCCGGTGCGAGCGAAGGGCGACGGCGGAACGACGACTTGCGAAACGGCCATGGATCAGCGGCTCCTGACTAGGAGTAGTAGACGACGTTCACGTTGATCGGCACTGTCTGGGCAATGAACTTGAGAGCGGCGAGCCCCCCGGCTCCGTCCTGGAAGAAGAAGCCCGTGTCCTGAAGAAGAGGGAAGCCTATGGCGGCCGTGGGCGCCGGCCCGTCGTCGCGCCAACGAGAGTCTCCGTTCTCTATCTGGACCCAGGCGTACTTCGCGCCAGGTGGGACCACGAGCGGCGTGGCCACCAGGTTCGTGACGCCGAGGATCTGTTGGTAGCCGGCCGGCGTAAGAACCGGCTCGGCCGGCGTGACGACGATCGGCCCGACGATCGAGGCGTCCGTCCTGAGACGGGCGTCGCTCGTCAGTGTGAGTTCGTGATAGTCCTTGTCTACGAGGGCCGGGACCACCGCGAGGTAGATCGCCTTGATCAGCTTCCCGACAGCAGACTTGGGCATGGTTACCGTCCCTCGAGCGCGTCGGCGATCTTCGAGAGTATCTCGCCGATCATGTTCTTGCCCGCAACTGCCGCCACGCCGCGGACCGCATCGGCCTGCCTCGAAGCGACGAGGAGAGTTTCTATGTCCCGGTCCGGCAGCGGTGTGCCCAGGATCTCGAGTAGAGACGCCTTGATCCTCTCCCGCCGCGCGTCATCGGCTGCCTTGATAGCCGCTTTCGCCTTGGTGAGCACGACTCCGTCGATCATGGATCCGAAGAGGCTCATGGGTCAAACCGCCGCTATCGCAAGGGCGATCTTCACGGCGATACCGACCGCCGTGGCCACGCCGTCGCCGATCTTGTTCCAGTCCGGAGAAGACCCGCTGGTCAGCTCCTGCTCGGCCGACGCCTTGGCGAGGAGCAACTTGTTCACGTTGGTCCACTTAGTCAGCGTCACGTCGAGTGGCTTCGCGTCGCCTCTCGACAAGCTGCCGAAAAGGTCAGCGATCTTCCGGATCTCCACCGCGGCGAGCTCGAGCTCGGCCTGATTGCCCTTCGCCGTGGATTGGATCCCGCTCAAGAAGGAGAGCCCGTCCTTGATCTCGTCGCTCAGGGCCACCCGTCACCTCCCTGCTGCTTGTTGGTCACGCGACGCCTTCGCGTTCGCGTACGCGGACTCTCCCGCCTCCTTCACAGCCCAGTCGCGGATCGGCTTCGTGACGCCAGTGAGGATCTTCGCCTCGAGGAGGACGCCTGTGAGCGAGGATATCTCTGCGGCCGCCGCGCACCTCTCGGACTCGGAGACGCTCGAGTTCGCCGCGACCCCTGAGAGGCTCGTAATCCTCGCCTTGATCCCGGCCTGAGCGTAGGGCATGAGCCGGACGACGGCCTCGTGGACCTCGTTCAGGTTGACGGCCTGCTCCGGCGAGACGCAAACGCACCCCGCGAGCAAGAGCAGGACGACCGGGATCGCGGCCTTGATCTTCATGTGTCCTCAGAGAGATGAGTTCGGGATGTAGGCGATGAGCTCCACCTGGGCCCCGCCCGAGCCGACCGCCGGCAGTTTGTTCATGACGATGTTGTCCCCGTCGACGGTTCCTCGAGACACGGCTCCCGGAACGACCGCGAGCGCGTTCAGCGCGTAGAACTCGACGTGATCCGGGATACCGTTGAATCCGTGAGGGATCGTGACGGTCGTATCGGCGTCCAGGCCGAAGGTGACGAGCCACCTCTTCGCCTTGGGGCCGCCCGGCTCGATCGCGACGGTGACAGCCATGGTTTAAGTCTCCTCTTCCACCGGCAAGAGCCTCGCGCTCCCGCGCACGGACTGTCCGGCGCCGGAGGCTGGGATCGTGAGTCGGACTGCCTTCCAGGCCCGAACTTCCAGGTCGAGCTTCCAGAGAGTGATCCCGGCGGCCGCGGTGTTGTCGACCGCGGCCGTCTGAGCCGAGTCCCAGTTCAGGTTGTCCATCGAGAACTCGATCGTCGGCGCAACGACGGGAACGGAGTAGGCGAAGTCTCCCACGATCCGACCCATGCCGTCGCACGGGACCTCGAGCACGATCGGCACGAGTACCACGTCGGCGCTCGAGAGCTTGACCAGCTTGATCGGTCGCGTCGTCGTCATCGCCATGGCTACGGCCTCTCGAGGTCCTGGCCGCCGACGCCGCACCCGAGAGGCAGCATGTCGGGACCGATCACCATCCTCCAGCCACGGATGACGATCTCGAAGTAGTGGAAGCCTGGCTTGTAGGAGGCCGACGTGACGCCAGTGTGTCGCGCGAGGAGGAAGACGTCCGTCTGACGCTTCATGGGTCCACGCTGAGGCGCGAGACGCTCGCGCCCGTTGAGTCTGGCCGGGTTCTCGGCCCCGCCGAAGGGCCAGCCGGACCTCTGGTCGAAGAGTTGGAGGGAGACGTTGTTCTGGTTCACGTTCCCGTCGGGCTCGTTGCCGTGAGCGAGCTGGAAGAGGGTCTCGAGCTCGGCTGTGGAGTCGAAGGACGTGACTCCGAGTTGATCAATGACCGCGACCTCGCCGACAGGCAGCAAGATGTCCGCGACCGCGCCCGTCCCGGTCACGAAGACGAGATTCGAGTACGGGAGGTCTGGCGTCAGGAAGGGAGGCGTCGTCGAGATCGCGCCTGTGTAACCGGGCGGGACGGCGTTCGCCTTCGCGAACGCGATCGCGCTCGCGATCGTCACCGCATCCGGGTTCGCTGGCAGGACGATCGCTTGGCTGAACAACTCGATCGGCTCGGCCTTGACATTGCCGTTGAGGAGGTTCGGGTCCTGCGTGAGGATTCCAGCCGAAGCGAGACCCTCGCGCACGCCCATGCCGATCATCTCGGCGGTGAGGATGATCGTAGGGTTGTTCTGAATGTTCCTGCGCGCCTCGCCCGCCGCCTGCTGGCGGATGCCTAGCGGGGCGGGCGGCATGTTGAGGCCGTCCTGGCGTGCCGCCGGCGACCCAGGCGTCGGGAAGCCGAGCGGGTTCGGCGGCCCCGCCTGGTTGGGCGGCCGTCCGTTCATGCGCTGAGGGTTCCAGGGTCCGTTGGTCACAGGCGCCTCCGAATCACATCGACGTCATCATGGGGATGCTGAGATCTTTGTGAGACGGCGGCATCTGGATGTCCGCGCTCCGAGTATCGAACGTCGGCTGGAGCGTCCTCTGGCCGGGGTAGCTGAGCGGCAGGGCGCGACCGTGGAAGACGATATCCGTCCCGAGATTCGGGAGGCCAGCGTCGTTCGTGAGGTTGCCCATGAAGATCGTGCCTCGGAGCATGAGGTAGGGCTCCGGGAGCGGGAACGGGAAGTTCGAGTTCCCGGCGAACGTGAGGATAGGGACGTTGTCCGCGATGAGGTTGCCGGACTGACCCTCGTTCATCGAGATGTGGTAGAAGACCGGAGCCGGAGCCCCGGTGTCCGTCCCGAACTGCATGACCTTCGCGAGCTCGGCGTGGAACTGCCGCTCCTGGCTGAACTGGATCGGCGTCACCTGCCCGGTGAGTAGGGTAATCGGCTGATCCGTCGTGAGCCAGTACGGCCAGGTGTTCCTCGCGAACGAGTCGATCAGGCCGCGACGGTCCATGCCGGAGGTCGCGTAGCCGATGAACTTCCTACCGTGGACGATCGATCAGGGGTCCGTGATCGACCTCGGCGACGACGTGGTCGACGCGGCGATGAATGAGGCCGCCCTGAGGTCGATCCACGGCGTGCCTGTCGAGCACGT
>Ga0315277_10004561_pt1 | contig 18466 bp, 18 predicted proteins | sample YL17G05_15_MG_FD_203695 | JGI IMG/M metagenome (GOLD analysis project Ga0315277, IMG submission 203695) | Sediment microbial communities from Yellowstone Lake, YNP, Wyoming, USA - YL17G05_15 | ecosystem: Environmental > Aquatic > Freshwater > Lake > Sediment | place: USA: Wyoming | collected...
TCTGTGGTCTCCACTTTCGGCTGTTCTATCGTCTCTTCGATATTCGTATTGTCCATGGCTTGTCTTCCCTGATCTTCTACACTAATATCGTATCAAATTGTTTCACATGTATTATAGAGACACAGGGGCCATCGAAGCCGGCATATTCCGCTTTTGGATCCGTTTGGGTCACTCGCCACAGCTGGGGCTCTACGACGGCCCAGACATGTTACGGTTGATCAGTGACGTTCCATCCCCATTCTGCAATAACGTCCTCCGCGCGCAACTCGCTCTAGATGACATCGACACACAAATCGAAACAACGCTAGCCCCCTTCAAGTCACGGAAACTGCCTGTACGTTGGTGGACCAGTCCATCCACGCGACCAGCCGATTTGGGCAGTCTCCTGGAAGCCCACGGCTTAACCCGTATGGCAGATGTGGCCGGTATGGCCGTCCAATTGCCGAACCTGAGTGAGAAGCTGACAAGACCTCTGGATCTGACGGTCGAGCCCGTTAGCGACGTGAAGACGCTAGAGCGGTGGATTCAGGTCTTGACGACTGGCCTTGGAGTTACCGCATCTGTAGGCACTCTTTTCCTCGATGTCCTCTCCAGTTCGGGCTTTGAGCTGCCATGGCGTCACTATATCGGTTGGCTCAAGGGAGAGGCTGTTGCGTGTTCCTCGCTCCTCCTGGGTGCAGGAGGAATAGCAGGCATCTACTTCGTAGCCACCGTGCCACAAGCAAGAGGGCAGGGAATCGGATCTGCACTCACACAGGTGCCACTGCTTTATGCACGCGCTATGGGGTATCGGATTTTCGTTCTAGGAGCAACTCAGATGGGGCTGGGTGTGTACCAACGGCTTGGATTTCGGGAATACTGCAAGTTAGGCATCTACGTGTGGAAAGGTGAAATGGCCCAGGGTGAGTAGAAGTGCACTGGCGCCTAACAACTCGCTGCCTGCCCGGGCCGCGGGCCAGGGAAACTGACCCGGCGGGCTGGTCCTTTATTGGCCGCTTGTCTTGCCCGCTGGCGTGCCGTAGAGTACTGATAGGTCTGCCCGCCTCCGCCGGGTAGCTTAGCTCGAGGCCGTTAGGCGGCTTGCTTTCAGAATCGATTGCGCAATAGGAGAGTCTTCGTCCCAGAACGCTGGTGTGTACTTGCAGTCCCGTGAATCGAGTGAATAACACCAAGCACCGGGTCATTCAATGCGCCCTCGGGTCCTAGTCAACACAGGCAACTAGACCAGAATAGGCAATTGTCAGGGAGGCTTTCGTGAAAGCCAGTGTGAGCATCCCCATCCTTGGCTCCATATCAGCGCGGCAGAATGTTCGAGTCAACTTCCCCGCGGAGTGTGTCTTTTGCGGTGGGCGGGCTGAAACACAAGTCACCGTTGATCTGCATTGCAGCGGTCAGGCCGGAGGCAAGAAGGTGGAGTACACCATGAAACTGAACCTCCCCTATTGCCACGAACACGCCGCGCTCGGCGCCCACTACAGGAAGAAATACGAGAGGGTGATGGCAATCATCGCGATTGCCGTGATATTGACTGCCGTCGTCGGCTGGAACATCAGCGGCATGCCTTCCACCTCCTTCCTTCTGCCTGTCGCGCTCGGCGCCGCCGCGATTGCACTGGCGCATAGAATCGTCGTATCTGCTTATCCGAACTTCCGAGAAATCCCCGCGTTGTTCCAAGAGGGCGCCTTGGGCGTGGCGATTAGACTGAATGTGACAGGTTCGGCCGCGACCCGACTCGACTTTCGGTTCTCGAACGCCGATTACGCCGCCAAGTTTGCCCAGCTGAACGATGCCACCACTTGCCCAGCGTAGATAGAAGCTCGCCCCACGCGCCGCCTAACCACTCACTAGTGCCGACGCGGCTTCCGCCGCAGGGGGAACGCGCACTTGCCAGCAATCTCGGAGGTCATGAAATAGAAGTCGTGCCCGCCACGCCGCGTGGGCACCCTGGCCTGCCGATCCAGCCTGTCCTGAGGCACTTGGTCAGGGGGCAGGCAGTTCGAGGCCGTTGTGCCGCATTCCAAAGGTTCCCTCTGCTTGTGGAGATCCCCGATGCCAGAGAACAACTACCTTGCACCTGCTGGCCCAGGAAACACGGAATCTAGCTTAACGAGTGCCGTCATCAGACGGATGCTCCAGATTGTGTTGACGTACCTGCTCCTCGCAGCGATTCTGTTTCTATCGTCAGGAGATCTTGCCTGGGTATGGGCGTGGACTTATCTCGGCGTGGGTCTTGGGATTCTAATAATCAACGTGCTAATCCTGCCTGCGGAGCTGATTGCGGAGAGAGGCCAGCCAAGGGACAACGTGAAGCGTTGGGACAGAGTACTCACGAGCATCGCGGGCATGCCAACGTTGGCGGTACCGATCCTAGCCGGTCTGGATCAGCGCTATGAGTGCTCGCCCCAGCTAGTCCCGGCAGTCCACCTGATTGGGTTGGCCTTCTTCGCACTGGGCCAAGGGCTGTTCAGCTGGGCGATGGCGTCAAACGAGTACTTCTCGACTCTCGTCCGCATCCAGATGGAGCGAGGCCATACTGTTGCCACTGGCGGCCCTTGCCGCTACATCCGACATCCAGGTTACGTGGGATACAGTGTGAGCTTCCTCGCAATGTCACTGGCCCTTGGCTCGTTGTGGGGGCTTATCCCAGGAGGGCTAATGGCATGCTTCCTCGTGGTGCGTACGTCGCTGGAGGATCGAACCACTTGCTGGCGAACGCCTGTCCTCCGAGCTATGATGTAATCAACGATCACTGAACTTGCCTCCGTCAAAGCGCGCGGACTCGGTTGACTTGCCTGAATCAGTTCTCCTCATCTTGTTGTCGATCTCCGGCCCGAATGCGCAAGGAACATGGGCGGCATCTGCCGAGCGTGGAGTGTGAGCCGCATCTCCTGGAAGGTCACGGCGGCCGCAAGGGTGGCGTAGAGAATGGAGGCTGCAACCGCCATGGAACCTGGAGCTGTCCACCCGCTGGCCCTTGCAATCCTGGAGAACCTCGAACGGGTCATCCTCGGGAAGCGGCACGAACTCGAACTCGTTGTGGCCACCTTGCTCTGCGAGGGACACCTGTTGATCGAAGATGTGCCGGGGGTCGGCAAGACCCTCGTCGCACGCAGCCTGGCACAATCACTCAACTGCCAGTACAGCCGCATCCAGTTCACCCCCGACCTGCTGCCCAGCGATATCACCGGGACATCGATCTTCAATCCACAGTCGCGTCAATTCGAATTCCGCGCTGGCCCACTCATGGCCCAGGTCGTTCTGGCCGATGAAGTCAATCGCGCCACACCCAAGACCCAGTCGGCATTGCTGGAGGCCATGGAAGAGCGGCAGATCACAATCGATGGTGTCGTGCACTCACTCCCGCGTCCTTTCATGGTCATCGGAACACAAAATCCTATCGAATACGAGGGCACCTTCCCCTTGCCTGAAGCTCAGCTCGACCGATTCCTCATGCGCATCAGCCTGGGCTATCTGACCAAACCCGAGGAAATCCGGATGATCGAGCAACAGCAATTCGAACATCCGATCCGGACGCTAGGGCGCGTCGTCGAGGAAGGTGAATTGCTGGAGATGCAGGCGGCCGTACGGCATGTCTTCGTTTCGGACTTTGTCAAGCGATATGTCGTCGACCTGACGTTCGCCACACGAACAACGGAGGCGGTCTATCTTGGATCCAGTCCCCGCGGAAGCCTCGGGCTCTTTCGGGCCAGTCAGGCGTTGGCCGCGATTTCCGGACGGGACCATGTCTTGCCCGACGATGTAAAGGCGGTGGCGGAGTCGGTGCTTGCCCACTGTATGATCGTCAATCCGTCCGAGCGCATGAGGGGGTTCAGTGCGAAGCAGGCAATCGCTGAAGTCCTTGAGCGGGTTCCCCTTCCCGATTCCGGTATTGCCTGATTGCCATTATGAGCTGGATCTCCCGTCTGCTTGTGGGTCATCGATGGGCTCTGTTGAGGATTCGACGCGAAGGGGTCGACGCATCCCTGCGAGTGCTCCAGCCCGCGCTTCCCGTCGCCTTCCTCTTGTTTCTGATCTGGGCGGCATTCCGCCCCACCGCATTTGCCCTGACCGGAGTGTGCTTCACGGGCTCAGTCCTGTTTATCAGTTACTTGTGGGCGCGCACGATGGCGGTCTCCGTCACAACGCGGCGAGAGTTGAGGGTGACCGCGATCCAGGTTGGGGAGCCTCTGGAGGAAGTTGTCTCCCTTGAGAATCGCTCGTTGCTCCCAGTCATCCATGCGGAGTTCATCGACCGCTCGAACGTGCCCGGTTATTCCATATCGGTGGTTCGTGTCAGCGGCGCTCGCGCCTCGGAGGGCTGGCGAGAGCGCGGCATTTGCACCCGGCGCGGAGTTTACTCGCTGGGCAAGTGGGAGGTTCACCTGGGAGACCCGCTCGGCCTATTCGAGGTGTGTCAGACATATCGAACCGCGCTTGAAGTGACCGTCTGCCCACCGCTGGCGGCTTTGCCTCCCCGCTTCGTGCACCGACGCCGAACGCTCGGCGATCGGTCGCCATTGCGCCAAGCCTTGCCGGCCGACACGGTCAATGTGTCATCGACCAGACCCTATGCGCAGGGCGATCCCGTGCGGAGGATTCACTGGCGCACGAGCGCACGCCACGACGAGCTCTTCGTCCGGGTTTTCGAACCTGAAGCCTCCTCTGTCATGTGGCTGATCCCCGACCTGGATGCCGCGGTGCACGTGGGCCAGGGCGACGAGTCAACCCTTGAGAAGTTGATCATCGTGACCGCCTCGCTCGCAGCCCAGATGTTGGCCGAACGACAGTCGGTGGGGATGCTGATGGACGTAGGGCGGAACCGGGTTGTTGCACAAGGTGCGGGGCGCCCGCATTTGTGGCGCATCCTGCGCGCACTGGCCATGGCCGAGGCCGGGTCCTCCAATCTCCTCACCACGCTGAGGGACGCTCAGACCTTACTGTCGGCGCGCGATTCTGCTGTGGTCATCACCCCCTCGGTGGATCCCTCATGGGTGAGGATGTTGGACGGGTTGAGGCGTGGCGGGCATGGAGGGGTCGAGGTTGTCTTGTTGGATCCGGCCTCTTTCGGAGGCACAGGGGATTCCATCGGCCTCGCCAGATACTTGGAAGGTAGCAACATTCCGGCGCATGTCCTTCGTCGACCGGAAATACGCCCGGTCTTGGGCTCATACGCACGTCTCCGCAGGTGGGAGTTTCAGACTCTGGCCACCGGTCGAGTCGTCGTCCGGCAGACGCCGCGTTCGCCGACTTCGCCGGCCGATTAGATGGATCACCCGCCCATGTCCCTGCTTCCTCAAGTCCTCAACCGCGGGCGCACCTGGATGACGATGGCGCTATTGGCGCTCGTCATCGGCGTGGTTGCCTACCGGCTAAACGGGGCCGCGTGGCTGAGCGACACGCGGCCGCTCGTCGTCATGGTCCTGCTCGCGGCTGGGTATGGGCTGGGTTTGGCCGTATCGCGCTATGGGCGACCGGCTGCCTTCGTACTGAGTGGTCTGACATCGGTCGGGGTCGGGCTCATCCTTGTAGGCCGGATCATCCCCACTATCGGCTATATCGTCCAACACCCGTTGGACGATTCGATGTGGCTCATGAATGGTCGCCTGCTGTCGCTGCTCAGCCAGGTTGGGGACCAAGTGGGCCGGCTCGCGGGGGATGTCCAATGGCCCTCCGCCTTGCTGTCGCTCGTCTTTGCGCTCTGTGCGTGGCACATCATCGCGTGGCTGGTTTGGGGCGCCCTTCGCCGCGAGACGGCAGGGGTCGCGCTGCTGGCGTGTGTGGGGCTGCTCTTGGCAAACGACCTGATGGCCGGCCGCGATCCGAGGTGGTCGCTGTGGCTGACCCTTGGATGGGTGCTGCTGCTAGCCAACGCTTCGTATAGTGCGAAGATCGACTCATGGGATCGCCGAGGCGTTGGCTACCCGGACCTCATCGCCGAGGATTGGGGCATCGCTGCGGCGGTGGTCACGGCTATTGTCGTGACGGCGACAGGCTTGACCACGCCGCAATGGCGGACCTCCATCGACCGATACATCGATTCGCTCAATCAGGAGCGCGAGGCGGTTGGTGCAAACGCGGTTTCCTCTTCGGCGTCGGGAGTCGGACAATTCGCAGCCAGTTTCGTCCCACGCATGAGTCTCGTCGGCGCACCTTTCCCTTCGGGAGATGAACCCGTCTTCTACGTAACGACGAGCGATAAACCCTCCGGAGTGGATTCGAGCGGCGTGATGACGCCTCCTCGACAACAGCACTACTGGCGAGGAGCTATCTACGATCGCTACACAGGTTCCGGATGGGAGCTCACGCCGATTGGTGAGCTCGCACAACGGCCCGCCGACGCCGGCCGGTCGGAACTCGGGCGCTATCGTCTGGAGCAGCAGTTCGAGATCCTTGCGCGCGGCGACGACCGGCTGCTGGGCGCAAACCAGCCAGTTGCTGCCACCGACGAGGTCACGTTGTGGGTGAGCGCAAGCGATGGATTCAGCGCGTTGCCGCGCGGCACCTCGGCGCGGTACACGATTCGGTCCTTGGCAAGCAACGCGACGGTGATCCAGTTGAGGGAGGATGCAGTTGACTACCCCCGGGCCATCCGTGACGTCTACCTGCTCCTGCCGGAGAACGTGCCGCAACGTGTGCGATCCCTCGCCGAGCGGATTACCCTAGGAGCGAAGACACCTTACGACAAGGCCTGGCAGGTGCAAGCGTATCTGCGTGAGACATACCCCTACAAGCAGGACGTGCCTCCGCCGCCAGGCGGGAGGGATGTCGTCGACTATTTCCTCTTTGATGCTCGCGCCGGGTTCTGCAGTTACTACGCCTCGGCGATGACGGTCCTCTTGCGCACGCAGGGAGTACCTGCGCGCGTTGTCACCGGATTCGCGATGGGAGAGTGGGAGGGGACCCTCGGACGGTACCGGGTTCCCGTCTCGGCCGCACATTCGTGGGTGGAAGTCTACTTCCCTTCCTTTGGTTGGATCGAGTTTGAACCCACTCCATCACTAACCGAGTTTGTCTATATGGCCGGCGAGCCCATCCGCCCAACTTCCGGAGTCGCGGCGGCCTCTCGATGGGGGGCATTCAAGATCCAACCGAAACTGGCATGGCTGACCATCGCTTTGGCGTTGGCGGCTGCAATTGGCGTGGCGGCCGCCCTGCGCCATCAACACCGATGGCGGACGCTCGAAAGAAACGAACGCTCGCGCCTGATGTATTGGGGAATGCGGCGGAAACTCGCCCAGGTCGGATTGGAAGGGGGAGCGAGCGTGACGGCGGCGGAGTTCCTCTCTAGACATGCACCGCGTCTCGCGGCGTGGCCGCGGTTGGACCGGGCTGCGCGGCGCATGACCGCGCTTTACATGCGGGCGGCCTACACTCCAATGGCGCCCTCCGAACACGATCTGGCTAACGCGCGAACGGCATGGCGCACGGCCTGGCTCGAACGAGCGCGGCTGGCATGGACTCGGGCTGGACGGACACGAGCCTGACCGGCCCGCGCGATTCCCGTGACGCGAGCGAAGACCAGGTCAGGGCCCTGCCTGATCGCCCTCGAGGGATCCCTCAGAGGTAGTCCAGGTGCTCGGGTGGCCGAATCCCCGAACCCAGCACATCGACATTGACAGAGCGGATCGATATGGAACGGGCTGTGCTAGTCGAAAACCCCAACCCAACACGCTGGCGATGGAGGAGACTTTCGAAGCGAGGCAGCCCGAACCCGAGGGGCTGCGGTTCGGGGACGTGACGCTCCCAGGACACGAACCCGGCGGGCTGCGGTTCGTGGCAGTATCGCTCCTGCGACACAAACCAGGGATCAGGTGGTTATTAGCCCGGCATCGGAATCTGATCACAACATCGCAATTGCAGGGGAATCTGGCTGAAAGCGCGTGATTGGGCAAAAAGAAATCCGAGGCTCAAAGGGCCTCGGATTTCCTGTTTTGTAGCGGGGCCAGGACTCGCCCGCCCAGGCCGCAGGCCGCAGGCCGGGGAACCTGGGACCTCCGGGTTATGAGCTTCGCTCCTGGGGCGGGGGCCTCAGCAACTAGTTTCATGCTCGCGAGGGTGCCCGTGCTACCGCAGTCCTCACTTGCCCGGATGTCTTCGATGGCAAGATCGAATCACACATTAGTCGATCGGCGTCATGATGTCAATGGGGAATTCGAATCGAGGCTGACTCCGTCGTGACCACCGCAATGCGTCACAGCCGACATTCATGCTGCTCTTGCCGCAATCGGGAGCGTCTCTGAGATTGTTGCTGGGTTTGAAGTCGGGCGGATGGGGTTTTCGGCCAGGACAGCACGCTGAGTCTACACCCTCACAGCCAGGAGTCGAGGCAGCGCCCCTCGTGCCGATGACCACTTGCCGCGACCGAGTGAGGCGGCATCGACCAGAACCGACAGCACGGAAAAGAAGGTGCCTCTGAAGCGTCAGGCCGCTTGCCTGCTAAGCAAGTGGCCGGCCGAGACGCACGAGGAAGCGCTGGCTGACTCGGTTGTGGCAATGCCGGTATTTTTTTTGGGGGGGGCGGGGGGGTGGTGGGGTGGGACGGGCTCGACAGGTTTCGAGTCCCTCAGGGCTTCCTGGGGGCCTTAGAGAGGCATTCGGGGCGTTGTTCGACCTCGGGCTACCCATTCGCTGCGCCCGACCGGCGGGTCGGCGCTCTGCCCACTTTGAGATCGCGTCCCCCCGTTTGGCGCAGCGGGGAAGCGGCGTCGCGCTTCTGTCCATCAACCGGCAAGCGCTTCCATCGTATTCGCAGAGAACGATGCTGCCCGTGCCAGTTGCGTGAGGCGGGCGCTTGGCGACACTTGGGCTTGGGACCGCCAGGCTGAGACCTTCTCGCCCCACCTACGATGTCGGAGGCACGTGGGACGCGACTACTTCTTGAACAGGAAGTAGGCGAAGGCCAACCCGAACACAAGATAGAGTCCGACAGAAAGCCAACCGAGAGCATTCCAGGTGCCAGAGAGCGTTGCCAAAAGGGTCACTATGACGCCGATGGCATTGCTCACGACGACCGCGATAACAACGCCTCGCACAGGCTTCTCAGAGATGGCCCCATTCCTGGCGAACCAGAGCACAATGCTCTCGAGAATGAACGCCGTTCCGAAAAGTCGCGCCATCAAGGCTCCTGCAGGGTCCAGTTTCATGCCGTATATCGACGCCAGGAACGCTGGCGCCAGGATGAAGCCGAGCCCGAAGAGCAGTACGACGATTGCCTTGGCAGCCATCCACAGATTCAGTTTCATGGTCTTACCTCCCTCTCCTTTGGTGCGGTCCCAAGCCCAAGGGCCGCCAAAGACCGGTCTAATGACGTCATAGCCTCCAATGGATCCTACTCGAACTCATTTCGATTATAGGCAATTCGCCCCTCCGCGCAACCGAAGTGTTGCCCGAGGCGTGCCGAGGGAGTTGCGGTCATCGGCTGGGTGTCTACAATTCGGGGCATTAGGCTACATCCGCCCGCTTGTCCCACGTTTCCGCCCTAATTGACACATACCGCTACAAGTGCCCCCGCTCCGTTCCGCAATCGAAAGGGGGTACCAGTGTCAGGCCTCATGGCGCGAAGAGAGGAGCCAATCATGACAGCCAAGCATGTCGCCACAAGTAGCGTGTTGTCCTGCCTCACGACGCTCTTGGCAGTGTTCGCAGTCCTGTCCACTACTGGCTCAGTGGGGGCCAAGGGTCCGGATTCGCCGGTGGACTCGGAAGCCCGTGCTGTCCTGTGATGGCCGAAAACCCCGTCCAAACCTATCGTTGTGGCAGAATTGGTCGAAGCTGGACGTGGATGAGCCCGGCGGTCTGTGATTGGCGGTAATTACGCCCTCAGGACTCGAACCTGGGATCAGGTGGTTTAAGCCCGGCACCTAGTATCCGATCTTAACATCGCAATTGCGGGGGAATCTGGCTGAAAGCGCGTGAGTGGGCGAAAAGAGATCCGAGGCTCAAAGGGCCTCGGATCTCCTATTTTGTAGCGGGGCCAGGACTCGCCCGTCCCCTCGGCCTGCGCACCGAGGGCGGGCTGGTGTTCGGGCCAGGGAACCTGGGACCTCCGGGCTATGAGCTTCGCTCCTACAGAAGGGGTCTCGGCGACAACTTCCATGCTCGCGAGGGTGCCCGTGCATCTGCAGTCCGCCCTAGCCCGGATGTCTTCGATGGCAAGATCGACTCCGACAGTATGGCATGAGCACTTGTTTGTCAATAGGGGAGTTGCCCCACACCTCGCGATACGTTGTGCCGGCCGTCCACTACATCCACAGCAAACGGACCAAGTCCTGATCCGTCACTGACGGGAGGAGATGAGTTCGGCTTTGTCGTGCGCCAGGTCGAAGGCTGTCGCGAGAAGCTGCGAACGGCGAGGGGGGCTGGGTGAGGTCGAGGGGAGCCAATTGCAGAGAGGGACCTTAAGAGTGGACGACTCGGACTAACATATTGGCGAAGGAAGATTCGCCGATTGACTCCTTGACGGACCCTCAGAACCCGTCAAAAGAGTGTATTGCAGTTCCGATCGACGCTTGTTGTGGAGCGGATGGGGTTTTCGCCCAAGACAGATGCCTGCATCGGATCGCAAGGGTACCTCTACGGTCCGTCCCTTGTCAAGCACGCCGCCATGTTGTTAGGAGGCGACCGTTCGGGTCGATTGCCCCACGGATGGGGTTTCTGGCTAGGACGGGTACTGACGGGTCACTCCCAGTCTGGCAGAGACAACAATCGATGCTCAGGCGGGTCTACTCCTTTTGAACTCCTTCCCTGTGGCCAATTGGACGCAATGGTACGCTCCGTCGTAAACGCCGATGCTCTTGTTCTTCACGATGCAGTCGCAGAACAGCTCCAGTAAGTCGTCGGCCTCGGCCAACAGATCGATGGCTTGCAGAGTCTGTGGAATGGACCGTGCCTCGACACTGCCATCGCCGAGCTCCGCACTCCGGATCGCCCCCCACTTCTCATGTCCGCCCACGCGCTGGTTAAAGATTTTGGGCACCGGGTAGAAGGCCAGCTCGCTGGGCTTGGTGATCATCACATCCGCGACGCGCATCAGATAGTTGGTTGCATAGACGGCGTGGAAGATGTTGTCGAACAAGAACACGTGCACCCCTTCGGCTGGCTGACTCCGGATCCGATCTACATAGTCCTGCATCTCGGCCCAGGTGAAGTGGGTCTGCATGGTGCCCTTCATGTCACCCAGTTCGGCTTGAAGCCACTCCCAATTGCTTCTGTGATCCCCCAGGTTGACGAATAGCGTCACCTTCCCGGCCCGGACGAGGGGCGAGCAGTGCTTGATGATGGCATGAAGCAGCTCCCGCTGGGCGCCAGCCCCGCCCATGGTGACCAACAGTCGACGCGGCTCCTTGTTCCTCATCCGAAGCAGTCTCGCCGAGCAATCCCGCTCGATGTTCTCGACGATCTCATGGTCCACGTGATGGCCGACGTAGAAGAGGGCCTCCGGTGGCATTGGCCTCAAGGCGTGGTTGCGTTCGTCGAAACCGCGCATGGCGCGAAACCCGTAGTAGCCCGAAGGAGACTGGACGCCGTGTCTGGCGCCCTCTGTAATTTGAAAAGCCATCGGCCAGTTATCGAACATCATGTCGACGACATTGGTCATACCGCCGGCGACGGCACCCATGCAATTCCACATGTGGGAGGTCAGCACCGGAATGTCCGGGGGCAAGGCCCGATGCAGGTCCCGGAACAGCTCGCTCATCGAGTAGTCCTTGACATTGGTCTTCAGGAACCGCCAAGGCCAGGCCGCGATATAGGCATTGAGGAAGCTCGACAGGATGGGGAGGGTGGTTTCGCCGGTAGTGACCGGCTCCCAGACATACATCTCAAACAGCCGGCTCCTTTGGGAGAGCCTTGAAAAGAAGCTGTAGTTTCCATTGCAGTAGCCGATGACATCGGTGGTTACGCCGGGGATCGCCAGGAGATCCAGCCAGTAAGGTGTGAATCCCATGGCCCGGGCACAGGAAGCGGCCGCCATGGCGATCCGGTAGTGGCCATAGCCCATGCGGATGGTGCTGCAGATGACGGCCTGTTCCTTTACGATAGGCTCGCCCTGGTCCGTGCGAAGGATGTCCTTCAATCCGAGCTGGGATCCAAGGTATGGGTTATCGACCGCACCTAGGGTGTAGGATTCGGTCGGGTTGTAGTGGAATTTCCTCTTGAGCCATTCCTGGCGCCGGATAATCTGCCTCGATTGCCATTTGCTGATCGCATTTCCAAAAACCACGAAGCGACCCTTGTCCATTCTCATGCGTGATTTTCCTCGATCCGTGTGATGTCCACTCCTTCCGCAGGTGCTGCCGCAGACTCCCGAGGAAGTGGATGGCGTGAAGTCCTTTGAGATCAGTTCACGGTTGTCTGGGACGACAGCCACGTTCCCTCGCTGGAGCCCAGGTCGGCTGTCCCTGGGATCGGCGATGGACATGAACAAGCGGCCGCGGGTAAGGTGTAAGCCTCTTCTGTGGCCGCCGGATGCATCGTGACAGTTGCGCTGTTCAGCCCTTGATCCCTGTCGTGGCGATCCCTTCCACGAAGTAGCGCTGCGCCGCCAGGAACACTAGCACCGTCGGGATAATCACCAGTGTTGCACCCGCGAGGACCAAGGGGGGCGAGGCATGGTAGCCTCCCTGGATATCCGCCAACCCCTGGGTTACAACATAGTTGGCTTTCGAGTTGATTGCGACTAGCGGCCAGATGAAGGAGTTCCAAGCGTAAAGGAAGGAGATCGTGAACTGGGTGGCAATCGCAGGGCCCGCCAGTGGCACAAAAACCTTCCACAGAATCGTCAGCCGATTGGCTCCATCAAGATAGGCCGCTTCCTCCAACTCCTTGGGAATGCTCTTCATGAATTGCCGCATAAGGAAGGTCCCACTGGCAGTGAAGATCCAGGGGATGATCAACGACTGGAGCTTGTCTACCCACCCGAAGGTTAGCATTAGCTTGTACATCGGAATCATGATCACGGTGAAGGGGATCATGATAGTGCCGAGGTAGAGGTAGAAAAGCAGCTCGCGCCCTGGGAATCGGATGCGGGCAAAGGCGTAGCCCCCCAGAAGTGAGGTGACGATCTGACCTGCCACCACACTCAGGGAAACTATGACGGTGTTGATCATGTAGCGCCCCATGTTCACCGTCCTTAGCACGGTGACGTAGTTCTCCGTGCGCAGCCGGGCGCCAAACAAAGACAGGATGTTCTCGAAGACTTCCGGGCTCTCCTTGAGCGAAGTGGCGACCATGAAGATGAATGGGTAGACGAACACCAATCCGACCACCGTCAGGAAGACGTAGAACAGGATCTTGCCGCGCGCTTCGCCTCGATGCACGCGTGCGAACATTCGCGTTACTCCTCGTAAACCCAACGGCCAGACAGACGAAACTGCGCCAAGGTCACCAGGAAGATCAAGGCAAACACGATCCAGGCCAAGCTGGCCCCGTAGCCCATTTGGAATCGCTGGAAGCCCTTCTGGTAGAGGTAGTAGACAATCGTCAGGGTGGAGTTTGCCGGGCCCCCCTGGGTCATGATGTAGGGCTCGGAGAAGATCTGCAGCGAGGTGATGGTGTTGGTCACCAAGATGAAGAAGATGGTTGGGGTCATCAGCGGCACGACGATTCGAAACAGGATGCTGGAGCGGCCGGCCCCGTCCACGATGGCCGCCTCGTACAGGTGGGAAGGAATGCCCTGCAGGGCAGCCAAGAAAACCACCATGTCGTAGCCGATCGTCGCCCAGGAAGTCATCAGGATGAGGGAGAAGAGTGCATATTGCGGCGTCACGAGCCAGCCGATCATTGGGTCGCTGAGCGGGTGGCCGATCGGGGTGAGAACCAATCGGTTGGCGGCGGAGACAACCGCCGAGATCAACGTGTTTATGACACCCGACTCACGTTGGAAGATCCAGAACCAGACTAACGCGCTGCCGACGATCGAAGCCACAACGGGGATATAGATGAGCGCCCGGTATAAGGTCATGCCGCCCAGGCGTGAGTTCAGCATCCATGCCAACAGGAAAGCTGGTGCGACCGAGAACGCCAAGACCCCTAATGCGTACACCAGGGTGTTTCCCAGGGCTACCCAGAAAGTGGGATCGGTTGGTTTCAGCCAAGCGGCAATGGCGGCGAACCACGTCCCTCCTTCTACCATGACCCCCCGATAGGCCTCCGCATCGAACGAAAACCCCAGCGCTTTCGTGTAGTTGGCCAGCCCGATGAACTGCGGCGGGGTAAAGAGATTGTAGTTGGTGAAAGAGTAGTACAGAGAAAGAGCCAGCGGGACGGCCATGAAGACGAGGAACCCGAGCAGGTTGGGGAGGAGGAAGAGGTAGCCTTCGATCGCTTCACGCATCCGATTCTTGGGCATGGCCTCTCCTTTCGGGGCCTACCGGCAACCCCATTCCCGCACAAGCGGGAATGGGGTCGGGGGCAGAACGATGCGAGTTACCTCTTGAACAGCGGATTGGCGCCGTCGCAGGCCGCCTTGGCTGCTTCCTCCACCGTTGCTTTCCCAGCGAAGATCTTGTCGATGTTCGGCTGGTATTGCCCGTTCACTATGTCGCCCCAGTTGCCGGTGAACAGCGGGATCTCCGCCATGGCGTAGGACGCCCCGGCGATGAAGGGCTGGTTGTCATCCGGCGGCTTCGAATTCAAGAAAGCGTCCACGGCCGCCTGGGCCTTGTTGGAGGGGATGTTCGTGCCCAAAGCAGCGACCTGAGCCTGGACTTCGGGGCTGGTGAGGGCCTTGACCACGGTCCACGCCTGGTTCGAGTACTGGGTCTTGGCGTTGACCACATACGGCCCCCAGAACAGCCAGGTCTTCTTGCCGCCTGGCCCCTGGGGCATCTCCACGACGCCCCAGCTGAACTTGTCGTTGGCGCGGTCACTTGGGGTCATCCATCTCCCGTTGGGGAACATGCCGATGGAGCCGGCGTGATACTCCGTTTCGCCGACGCCGCCTTCAACCCCTGGAGGTGGAGCGACCTTGTTCGTCAGGAACAAGTCCGCCATGAACTGAAGACCCTTGATGGAGCCAGGGTCGGTAAGACCGCAGGCAGTCCGATCGGCATTGAACAGGCTGCCGCCACCGGAGTAGACAAACCAACCCCAGAGACCCCACCAGTTGCTCATGCTGAAGCCATAGATCTTCTCATCGGTATGGGTGATGGCTTCGGCCACGCGCAGGAAGTTATCCCAATTCCACTGACCCTTGGCGGCTAGGTCAGCCGGGTCGTCCACGTTGTACTTCTTGAACAGGTCCTTATTGTAGTAGATGACCAAGGTAGAGATATCCCGTGGGATACCCCACAGGTGGCCCCCGTTTTCCAGCTCCTTCATTGGCGCATCGTAGTAATCGGTGAGCTTGAAAGAGGAGTCGGCGCTCGCCAGCGGCATGAGGTCCATGATCACGCCTAGGGAGGCGTAGTCGGCGGTGCTCGCGCCCGGGATCCACACGACATCCGGAGCGGTGCCGGCGGAGAACTCGGCCTTGAGCTTGTCCTCGTAGCCAGTCACCGGAGCCGGGTCGTACTGGAGCTTGATGCCCTGCGACGCAAGCTTGGCGCTGAGGTCATCACTGATCTTCTGATAGACATCCTGTTCGGCCTGGTTATCAGGGCGGGTGCGCCAGCGGATAGTGACCATCTCGGCCGGGGCTTGCGTTGGCGTGGCCCCGCCTCCGCAGGCGGCCAAAGCCATGCTCGCCACTAGCAGCAGGCTGCAGAAGGCCCACAATGGCTTGCGATTCATTTTCTCTTCCTCCTCAGGTGACGTGCGGGGATTGCATGAAGGGATTGCAGTGGAGGATCCGGCCTGTCTCGACGCTGACTGGTTTCTCGTGGTTGCGCTTCACCCCCTTTCCCTTGTGACTAAAAGCGAGAGGTCGTTTGGCGGACTATGAGTTCTACAGGAAGGCGAAGGTGCTCCACATCCGATCCGGGTTGTTCCACCGCCTGGACAAGCCTGCGAGCGGCTTCTTGGCCAATGGCGAAGGTGTCCTGGCGCATGGTGGTCAACGCTGGATCGAAATAAGAGGCGAGGGGGATGTCGTCAAACCCGACCACGGACACATGCTGGGGCACTGGCCGGCCGGCTTCCCGCAGTGCGCGCATGGCGCCGATGGCCATCAGATCATTCTGGGCAAAGAGGGCGGTAAAAGTAATCCCGTGGCGGGCCCAGGCACGGATGGCCTCGTAGCCGGCTGTGGCGGACCAATCGCCTTGTTGGATGAGCGTTGGGTCGCTGGGCAGTCCTGCATCCTGTAGAGCGCGAAGGTAACCGGTGCGCCGATCCTGGGCACAATCCTCGGAAAGGGGGCCTGTGAGGTGAGCAATTGCCTTATGACCGAGTTCGATCAGATGTTGCGTGGCGATCATCCCTCCCTTCACGTCGTCCAAAGCAATCGATCCGACGGCTTCCTCGCGCGGGCGTGCCCCCACGAAGACTGCGGGAACGTTTGCCGGCATGCGTGAATGCCGTCCGTCGGCGTAAGGGTTTATGACGATCATCCCCTCGGCGCGGCGGGTCGCAATCAACTGATCCACCAGACGGGTGAATGCCTCATCATTTGGGGCGCAGGCAGATATCAGGTAGTACCCGTGGAGTTGTGCCTCGGTGGTTGCACCCTCGATGATGTTGGCGAAGGTGTAGTCGGTCAGATTGGGAGCCATGCAGGCAAATGTGTGAGTGCGGCCCAGAGCCATGTCGCGGGCGACGGCATTCGGCCGATAGCGCAACTCGGCAATTGCCGTTTCCACACGTCGCCTTGTCTCGGCGCCAACCCTCTCGCTCTGGTTAATTACCCTGGAAACGGTCTGATGGGACACGCCAGCCCGAGTAGCGACATCGCGGATAGTGAGGCGGGGGTTTGACACGACTTTGGTCACGAGGCTATGTTACCGGTCACGTGACCGGTAACATGATCATGTCTCGATTTCCACTTATTGTCAAGAGGCTCAAGAGAATGCAAGGAACTTGCCTCCACCGCGTCTCGGCAGACCCAAGAAAGGGAACTTACCCGCGAATTGTCCCAATAAGGAACCCGCTCTTCGACGTGCAAGACAGAGATATGCAGGCAGGGTTGATCGACTGCCGGTAGATGTCCTGGCTAGAACCATGTGGTGGCCGAAGCATCATCCGAATACGTCAGCAGTGGAAGAGTCGCTCGAAGGGCGACGGGCGAGAGCTCGGTTGACGTTGGTCCGGGTGCGATGATGCCTGCCCTGGCCGAAAACACCATCCGAAAACGTTAGCGGTGGCAGGACTAACCGTAGCAAAGGGGCACGAGCCCGGTGGACCATGGCTGGGAGCAATGACGCCCCCAGGGCCGGAACCTCCGATCAGCAGGTTATTGGCCCGGCATCCGGGATCCGATTGCCACATCGCAATTGCAGCGAAAGCTGGCTGACAGAGCGTGAGGGGAGGAAAACCGAACCGAGGCTCTCTGAGCCTCGGTTCGGCATTTAGGTAGCGGGGCCAGGACTCCAACCTGGGACCTGCGGGTTATGAGCTTCGCTCCTAGGGCGGGGGCCTCGGAGCTCACTTTCATGCTCGCCCAGTTCCGCGATGCTCACATGCCCGGATGTCTTCGATGGCAAGATCAAGAAGGACGATAGGTCAATCGCGACGAGGTGTCAATAGGGGCACCGCCCCTCGCCAGAATTCTGCCAGCTGCCAGGGACATTGATCGCATTCTGCATGGGGCTTCTCTGGATGTGCTAGCACATCACGTTTCCATTCGAATCAACGAAGTCGCCTGCACCGGCAAGGGACGCAGACTAGCCAGTTCGAGGAAGGCAAAGTAGCACGAATAGGGCCGCGCAACCAACGCCAGTGATGTTACACGGACTCCAGGTCGCACAGCATGCTCGGCGTGGGTGGATACGCTGAGACCGCTCAGCGTAATAGAGAGCCCAGCGAGGGACTTGGCGATGCAGGCCTGGATAGTGCAGGGATTCGAGAGATGTCCGTATAATACATAGTTAGGCCAGGCGCGCCAGAGCGAGTAGACTCAATACAGCAGGTCCCTCACCGATGGCTCAACATCAACCCCCGAATCCAGCCACCCCCGATGATTCGATGGCTCTTCTCAAGGTCATTATCCCAGTTGGCCTGGCACCGCTTCTTCCCGAGGCCCTCACTGTTCTCCCCAATACATCCCCTTCATATCTCGAACGCCTCTACTGGGTGTTCGTCTTCTCGGGCGAGCTCTTTGCGTTTGGCCCTCTGCGCTCCCTTGCCCAACCTGCTGAACACGGCAATCTCTTGGCGGTAGTGGGCCTTAATGCCGTTCCCGTTACAGCCTTAGCGGTATTGCTCTTTCTTACCCTTGCACGGTCGCAGACCCCGTGGCAGTTGCGACTCTCACTCTCAGTGCTCTGGGCAATAGTAATCGTCGAAACCGTCGGAACCATCGCCATGGGGTTTTTCGGCTTTCTCCTTCTCGGCACTGCCCCACCATGACACACCATTGCGCCTTCCGCCCCCC
>Ga0315277_10004564_pt1 | contig 18460 bp, 15 predicted proteins | sample YL17G05_15_MG_FD_203695 | JGI IMG/M metagenome (GOLD analysis project Ga0315277, IMG submission 203695) | Sediment microbial communities from Yellowstone Lake, YNP, Wyoming, USA - YL17G05_15 | ecosystem: Environmental > Aquatic > Freshwater > Lake > Sediment | place: USA: Wyoming | collected...
CCCCCCAGGGGCTGCTCAACCCGGGGCTGCAGGTGGTTGTGCCTGTGCGCCTCGGGCGGACGACCGCGAGCGACGAGTTCATGCCCGATAGTGAAGTTGTCTTTTCCGCCAGCGCGGCCGCCTTCGACGTCGCTGCCTTCGCCCGCGAGAAGCGAGGCTACTTCTCGCGCGCTCAGGCCGAGAACGGGTCGGGCAGCGCATCGGCTGCGCTCAAGCGCCTGGCCCTCGACAACTCGGTGAACCCGCGCCTGCTGCTGGCGCTGCTCGAACACTTCGGCGGATGGGTGACCGATCCCTCGCCATCCGGCGACGCGCTCAACTATCCCTTCGGTATCTATGATGCGTCCGCCGCGGGGTTTGCAGCGCAACTCATTCAGGCGACCAACCGCCTGGGGATTGGATACTACGGCTGGCGAGATGCCAGCTTGCTTGAGCTTGGCTTTCGCGACGGCTCACGGCTGCGCCTGGCACCAGAACTCAATGCCGGAACCGTGGCCATCCTCTACTTCTTCGCCGTGAATGCATCGGACGAGGCGGATTGGCTGGGCGACGTCCAGTCATTCTTGGCGACATATCGCGGTCTGTTTGGCGATCCCTTTGCCCGAGTCGACCGGTTTGAACCGCTCTACTATCCCACGCTGACCCAGCCAGAGTTGAATCTTCCGTTCTTCGCGGGTCAGCGCTGGTCGTTTACCGGCGGGCCGCACGGGGCGTGGGAACGCGACGGCGCGCGCGCCGCGCTCGACTTTGCGCCGCCCACCAGTATCAGCGGCTGTGCCATGTCGGATTTGTGGGTAACGGCGTCCGCGCCGGGGCAGGTGGTGCGCAGCGAGAACGGCGTCGTCGTTCTCGACCTGGACGGAGACGGGCAGGAGCAAACTGGGTGGAATCTGCTCTACCTGCACATTGCCAGCGCCAACCGGGTTGCGGCCGGGTCTCGCCTAGAGGCAGGCGACTACATCGGCCATCCCTCGTGCGAGGGCGGCGTGGCCACCGGGACTCACCTGCACCTGGCGCGCAAATTCAATGGCGAGTGGATGCTGGCCGACGGCCCGTTGCCCTTTGTCTTGAGCGGCTGGCGGGCGCAGGCGGGCAGCCAGCCTTACGAAGGCGCGCTGGTACGCGGCGGGGACCTGGCCGTCGCCTGCCGCTGTGCCTCGAGCGACACGCTCGTGTGGCGCTGACGCGGCGGACCCCGAAATGAACCTCTACCGCGCTCGTACCTCTTCGGTCGTGCGCACTTGCCTGCTGGCCGCCATGGTCCTTCTCCCCGCCTGCCTGCCGGAGGAGGCCGTGCGCCCCGGTACCCCGTCAGGCGGTGACACTCAAACCCTGACGACACCCGCGGCGGCCGCAACACCTTTGCCCACGCGCCTTCCGATTGTGCCAGGGCAGATCATGCCCTACGCGGCCCAATCCGGCGACACATTGGAGGCTGTGGCCGCTCATTTCAACACGACGATCGCTGCCATCCGCGGCGCCAACCCAGCCCTGCCGCGGAAGGTATCGACTCTTTCGCCAGGTCAGGTGCTGCGGGTGCCCACCTACTTTGCACCCTTCACCGGAACTCCCTTTCACATACTCCCCGACGGCGAGGTGGTGAATGGCCCGCCGCGCGCGGGGTGGGATCTGGCGAATGAGGTAGCGGGGAAAGGCGGGTATCTGGCCTCGTTTCGCGCCTATACGCTGGGCGGGTTCCGTGAAGGGTGGCAGGTGGTCGAAAAGGTCGCCGAGCGATATTCGGTCAATCCGCGGCTCCTACTTGCACTGCTTGAATACAGGTCATCGGCGCTCACCCGCGGTGCGCTCCCGCCGCAGCAAGTACTTTTTCCGCTTGGGTACTTGGATGCAGAGTGGAAAGGTCTCGCCGGCCAACTCTACTGGGCCTCCGAAATGCTGAACAACGGATACTACGGCTGGCGAGACGGCTCCCTGCAACAGATTGTGCTCGCTGACGGCCGCGTGACACGCCCCGACCCGTGGCAAAACGCCGGCACTGTGGCAGTTCAGTACCTGTTGGCTCAGTGGTTCGGCCAAGAGCAATTCGACGAAGCCGCCGGGGTGCAGGGATTCGTCTTGACCTATCGAGCATTGTTCGGGGACCCGTTTGTGAACGATCAAGCACTCATCCCGGGCGACTTGACCCAGCCGGAGTTGGCACTGCCGTTCGAGCCTGGCAAGGTTTGGGCTTATACCGGTGGTCCTCATCCCACCTGGGGCGACAGCCTGCCTTGGGGAGCGCTCGATTTCGCACCGCCGTCGACGGTGACCGGGTGCATCTCCAGCCCGGAGTGGGTCGTGGCGGTGGCCGAGGGCGTCGTCACGCGCAGCGAACTAGCCACCGTCGTGCTCGATCTGGATGGGGATGGGGATGAACGCACGGGGTGGGTTGTCTTCTATTTCCATCTCGAGACCGAGGGGCGGGTGGCTCAAGGAACCCGCGTCTCGCGTGGCGATCACCTCGGTCATCCCTCCTGTGAGGGAGGCCGCGCGACAGGCTCGCACCTTCATATCGCCCGCCGCTACAACGGAGAATGGATCCCCGCCGCAGGTGCGCTGCCCTTCACCCTCAGCAATTGGGTAGCGGGGTCTAGCGGCGAGGCATACCTGGGGACTCTCACGCGATTCCTGGATGTGATCACCGCATGTACCTGTTCGACCTTCGCCAATCAACTGGCGCTGCCTCCCCCCTCGGTGCCCTAGTAAAACTGGCCACGCCTGGCTCGAGCGGTGCAGAGCCACCTGCCACAGCGTTCCCAAGCCTTGACCCGCATTGAACGAACGCTTACACTGGACGACGTGCCCAAGTTGGCCGGGCGATCGCGACGACTGTTGCCGTCCGGGGCAAGCGTCCCCGGGCCAAGAGCAGCCGTTCGAGGAAAGTCCGCGCTCCTGAGAGCACGATGCCGGGTAATCCCCGGGGCGGGGTGACCTGCCGGAATAGGGCCACAGAGAAGCGCAGTGCCGCGTCATGCGCGGCGAGGGTGAAACGGTGGTGTAAGAGACCACCGGCGCCGGCAGCAATGTCGGCGGCCAGGCAACCCCCATCGGGAGCAAGGCCAAACAGAGGCGAACTGCACGGTCCGCCGTGCGGTGCGGATCGGCTCGATCCGCTCAGCCTCGGGTAGGCTGCTAGAGCGCGTCGGCAACGCCGCGCCGAGAGAGATGACCGCCGGGCCGAGGGCTTCGCCGCCTCGGCCCACAGAACGCGGCTTATAGGCCGACTTGGGCACGCACGACGAGCGGCGGCGCAAGCCGCCGCTCTGCCGTTCGCGTCCGCACCTCCTCGATCGACTGCCACAACCCATACGATCATCTTCCTGACGCAAGTCTTAAAACATTCCCTTGACACTTGCCCTGGTGGGGCAATGCGCATATACTGTGGGTGCTTGTGGGGCAAAGTGGAATGAAGTGGTGTGACGCCGGACATCCGGCGTCTGCTGCTTAAGAGGCGAATAGAACAAATGTTCCTTGGTGAGTACACCCACAACGTCGATGACAAGGGGCGCATGACCATCCCCTCGCGCCTGCGCGCGGGCTTCGCCGGCGGGGCGGTCGTCACGCGTGGGTTCGAATCGTGTCTGCTCGTGTATCCCCTCGAAACTTTCCGCCTGCTCGAGTCCAAAGCGCAGCGGCTGAGCACAACCGAACCCGCCAATCGTGCGCTCAATCGCCTGCTCTTCGGCGGCGCGGCCGATGTGACGCTCGACTCCGTCGGCCGAGTCCTCATCCCGCCCTATCTTCGCGCCTATGCCCAACTCGGCGATGCGATCGTCATCGTCGGCGCGGGTCAGTATCTTGAAGTGTGGGATGCGACCAAGTGGGCGGACCAATCGGCCTTACTCAACAATGCCGAGGCCAACTCGCAACGCTTCGCCTCGCTCGACCTGGCGATCGGCGGCGAACGTGAGTGAGGGAGACCCTCACCAGAACGCGACCCGCCCCTACGCAGCCGCAAACCACGGGCATGTGCCCGTCCTGTACAGTGAAATCCTGACCTGTCTCGAACCGCGGCCGGGCGGGCGATATCTGGATGGAACGCTTGGGGCGGGCGGCCATGCACAGGGCTTGCTGGAAGCTTCCTCGCCCGATGGGCTGCTGCTCGCTCTGGACAGGGATGGCGAGGCCGTTCGCCGTGCAGGGCAGCGCCTGGCGTCATTCGGCGGGCGCGCCGTGTTGCGGCAGGCCTCCTTTCGGGCCGTGAACGAAATCCTCGCCGCGCTAGGGTGGCAGGGCGTTGACGGGGCGGTGCTTGACTTGGGTCTCTCGTCGCCGCAGTTGGCGGAGGCGGAGCGCGGCTTCTCCTTCGTGGTGGATGGGGCGCTCGACATGCGCTTTGACCGCGTGGGGCAGGCGGAGACGGCCGAGGACCTGATCAATCACCTGGCGGAGCACGAGCTGGCGCAGCTCTTGTGGGAGTTCGGTGAGGAGAGCAACAGCCGGAGCATCGCGCGCGCCGTCGTTCGCGCGCGGCCGATCCGGTCCACGCGTGAGCTGGCCGAAATTGTCGCGGCTGCAACCCGGCGCACTTCGGCCGCCGGCCGTTCACGCATCCATCCCGCGACGCGCACCTTCCAAGCGTTGCGCATCGCCGTGAACGACGAGCTGGGTGAACTCAAGGCAGGGTTGCCGGAAGTTGTACGCGCGCTCAATGTGGGTGGCCGAGTGGCAGTGATCTCTTTCCATTCGCTGGAAGACCGCATTGTCAAGCAGACACTGCGTGGGCTTGCGGGCCGCGCGGTGAGCACGGCAGTCCCTTGGCCTGCGCAGGTTCCGGCAACGGCCGTGCTACGCGATCTGACTCCGAAGCCGATCCGCCCATCGCGGGGTGAGGCCGCGGCCAACCCGCGCGCACGCAGCGCCAGGCTGCGGGTCGCCGAACGCGTGGCCGGCGCGGGCGAAGGCGCAAGCCCAATGCGTGGCGCGAGGGCGGGCGCATGAACCCAGCCCGCACCCCACGGCCCGGTCCGGCACGGGTGCGCGCGTATCGCGAGGCGCCCTGGCGCATGCAGACGCGCGCCTTGGCTATCGGCCTGGTGGCGGTGCTGGGAACCGCAGCCACCCTCAGCCTGTTCATTTTTACGGGTGCTCAGGCGGCCGAGGCCGGGCTGCAAGTGCAGCGGCTCATCGGCGAACGCGACACGTTGCTGCGCCGCATTGAGGCCCAGCAAGTGAACCTGGCCCAGCTCAACAGCGTGACCTGGTACTTCGATAAGGCGCGCGAGCTTGGCTTCGAACCCGTCGATCCGCGAGAGATGACCTTCGTCCAGGTGCCGGCCTCGATCGAAGCCACTCCTTCGTACCTCGGACCGTCGCGCATTCTCTATGTCGACGAGGGCATTTCGCTCGCACCGGCCTACCGAGAGACCCTGCTCGAGTGGGTGGTGCGCGCGCTGCGCGGCGGAGGGCAGCCGTGACCACTGCGCTGGGCACGCGGGTGAAGATCGCCGGGGCTGTGTTGCTGGTGCCACTGGCCGCCAGCGTTCTTCAACTCGCGCGCTTCCAGATCTGGCCTAGCCAGGCTCGTGAGGCGTTGTACACCTCACCCTACCCGATCACGCGCCACATCGAGACACCCCGCGGCCGGATCTTCGACCGCAACGGCGGCCTGCTGGCGGGAAACCTCAGCCACTTCCGCGTCTATCTCGACAATTGCCAGACCTATTTGTGGGCGCAGGAAACGCTGGCGGCGGGGAACGAGGAGCCGCCGCCCGTAACCCTGGCGCGGGTCCTTGCCGAGTTCATGCAGACGACGGGTGTGACGATCAATATCCCCGGCGTCACGCAATCGCTGCAGCAATTGGATCAAACGTTGCGCGAACAAACCCAGGGACGCCAGCGCCTGCGAACGTGCACGCTGGCGGTGGATGCGGTGGAGGTTGCGGGTCAGGTGCAGGCGATACCGCTTTGGCTGGAAGAGGCCCAAGAAACGCGCCTGCGGATTGCCCAGGGTGAGTTGCCGGATGCGAACGGCGCCTACCACTACAACTCGATACTCGGTGATTTACGGACTGAGGCGTGGTTCGCGCGCGACTATCCGGAGGCCTCGCTGGCATCGGAGGTCGTGGGCTACAGCCGGCAGTCCGGCGACCGGGCGGGCGATCGCGGCGAGAACGGGGTGGTGCGCTTCTACCTTGAAACCGGCGATTGGGGCGTGGAGAGTTACTACAACGACATTCTCCAGGGAGCGCGCGAAGACATTCTGTGGACGGTCGTGCCGGTCGAGATCACCCGCAACATGGATCGCGCGCAGCCTCCGGCCGACCTGCTGCTGACGATCGATCGCGAGATCCAGGCCGAAGCCGAGGCCATTCTGCGCGAGGGCGTTGAGGCGGGCGAGGCGTCGCGCGGTTCGATTCTGGTGATCGCCCCTCACACAGGCGAAATCCTGGCGATGGCGGACTATCCTGCGGCGGATCTCACCCGCCCGGAGGGATTCGAGGAAGTCTTCCACACGAAGGGGCGGTTGCCAAATGACCCGCAGGGCCAGGTGACCTCGCTCAACGTTGGAGCGCCGTATGAGCCAGGCTCCATCTTCAAAGTACTCACCATGGCCGCCGCCCTGGATTCCGCGACGGTTGCACCGGACACCATCTTCGTCGACGAGGGTTACTTCGAGTATGGCGGCGTGGTCGTTCACAACTGGCGGTCGCGGCCCTTTGGCGTTCAAGACATGACCGGCTGCCTGCAAAACTCGATCAACACCTGCCTGGCGTGGGTCGCCTCCCGCCTGGGCCCCCAGCTCTACTACGACTACATGGACCGCTTCTGGATCGGGCGTGCCTCCGGCGTCGACTTACCTGAACGAAGCGGCGACCTTCGCCGGCCCGGCGACCTGGATTGGACCGACTCGACTCTGGCCACCAATGCCTTCGGTCAGGGTGTATCGGTCACCCCGTTGCAGATTGCGGTGGCGATCTCGGCCGTGGCCAACGAGGGTGTCATGATGGCGCCGCACGTCGTACGCAGCATTGTCCGCCCCAACGGTGTGGTGCAGCCGGTGCGTCCGGTGGCACTCAGCCAGCCAATCTCCGCTCGCACGGCGAGCACACTCAACGAAATGTTGGCCCGTTCGCTCGAGGTCGAACAATCCGCCGCATTGGTCCCCGGTTACCGCGTGGCCGGCAAGACCGGAACGGCCGACATCCCGCCCTACATCAATACCAAGACCGTAGCCTCCTTTGTGGGGTGGGGGCCGGTCGACGATCCGCAGGTTCTGATTCTGATTCGAATCGATGAGCCAACCTCGGAGGGGGACCGCCAGTTCGGGTCGATAACGGCGGCGCCCCTCTTCGCCAAGCTGGCACCGCGGGTCTTTGCCATTCTGGGCATCCCGCCGGACCAGGTTCGGCAGCAGTTGGCGGCCACGCCCTAGGGCGAGGGTCAAGGGCAGACGATGCTGACGCTTGGGATTTTGATCGAAGCGCTCACGGGACGGGCGGCCACCGCCTACACCCACAGCGCCCTCACGCGCCAGGTGCTGACGGACGCGGTCATCGATTCGCGGTTGGCGATCCCAGGCTGCCTGTTCGTGGCGTTGCGCGGCGAACGCACGGACGGCCACGAGTTCGTGGCAGATGCCTTCGAGCGCGGCGCAGCGGTAGCGTTGGTCGAGCGCGAGATCCCGGGCTTCGCCACGCTGGACCTACGTCCAGGCGCCGGTTTGCCCGCAACGCAGCCGGTGGGCGGAGGGCGCGCCGCGCTCCACCTGTGCGTCTGCGTCGAGGACGTGCTCAAAGCGTTGCAAGCGGCCGCCCGGCATTGGCGCCGCCAGCTGGAGGGGTTGAGGGTCATCGGCATCACGGGCAGCGTGGGCAAGTCCACCACCAAGGAACTCGTGGCGAGCGTCTTGGCCTCGCACGCGCCCACCCTTTCAAGCGAGAGCAGTTTCAACAACGAGATCGGCCTGCCGCTCACCCTGCTCAAGGCGACTCGCGCCCACCGATACGCGGTGCTGGAGATGGGCTTCTACATCCCGGGCGACGTGGCGTTGTTGTGCGATATCGCCGCTCCGCAGGTGGGGGTGGTGACGATGATCGGTCCGGTGCATCTGGAGCGGGCGGGGAGCCTGGAGGCGATCGTGAAGGGCAAGGCGGAACTCGTCGAGGCGCTGCCGGACGACGGCGTGGCTGTGCTCAACGCCGACGACGAGCGGGTGATGGCGATGCGCGGCCAGACCCGCGCGCGCGTGTTCACCTACGGACTGGACCCGCAGGCCGACCTTTGGGCGAGCGAGGTCAAGAGCCTGGGCCTGGAGGGGATGCACTTCCAAGTTCATACTCGGCGTGAGACGCTCCACCTGCGGGTTGCGCTTCTCGGCCAGCACTCGGTGCATACGGCGCTTCGGGCGGCTGCGGTTGGGCTGGTGGAAGGGCTGACGTGGCAGGAAATCCTGGACGGGCTGCAGGCACCCTCCACCCAATTGCGGTTGATGACGGTGACCGGACCCAACAACTCGCTCATCATCGACGATACCTACAATGCCTCGCCCGATTCCATGATCGCTGCGCTCAACCTGCTGGTGGAAATCGAAGGCCGGCACATTGCGGTATTGGGCGACATGCTTGAACTCGGCGAGTTTGAGGAGCGCGGACACCGGATGGTCGGGGCGCGTGCGGCCCAAGCCGCCGATATTCTGGTGACGGTTGGCACGCGGGCGCACTGGATCGCCGAGGAGGCGCAGCTGCAAGGCCTCGCCTCCGTGCGCATCGTGACTGTTGCCTCAGCCGAGGAGGCACAGGCCTTTTTGCAGCAGCAGGTGCGCGAAGGCGACGTGGTGCTGGTCAAGGGTTCACATGCATTGCGCCTCGACTCTCTGGTTGCGGCTTTGGAGATGGACGCGTGACCCACGGCATGGCGATGGCGCTTAGCCTAGGCGGGATCACATTCGCCCTGACCGTGATCTGGGGCGGCCCGTTGCTGCGCATCCTGCGCTACTGGCGGGTGGGCAAGCAGATCCGGCTCGACGGACCGCGCAGCCACCAAACCAAGTTGGGTACGCCGACCATGGGCGGGCTGATGATCGTCATCCCGGTGGTGGTGATCACGCTACTTCTCAACACCGTGTCCATACTCGGGCGGTCGCTCATCGGGCGCTCGATCCTGTTGCCGCTGGGTGTGATGGTGGCCTTTGCTCTCCTGGGCGCAGTGGACGACTGGCTCGGCCTGCGCAACCGGCCACTCCGCGCACGCGAGAAATTCTTGGCCCAGTCGGTGGTGGCGCTGATTGCCGCCGCGGGGCTGAAGTACGTGCTGGAAGTCCCGGGCGTGTTCCTGCCCGGCGTACCCGGCTACTTCGACCTGGGCCTATGGTATCTGCCGATGGCGGCCTTCGTCATCGTGGCCTCCTCGAATGCAGTCAACATCAGCGACGGGCTGGACGGGCTGGCCGGGCTGACGGCGGCCACCGCCTTCGTGGCGTTCGCCATCATCGCCGCGTTGCAGGGGCAAGTCTTCTTGGTGCGGTTCTGCTTCACCGTGGTCGGGGCGCTGTTCGCCTTCCTTTGGTACAACGCGCACCCCGCCGAATTGTTCATGGGCGATACCGGTTCCCTGGCGGTGGGCGCGCTCTTGGGTGTGGTGGCGCTCATGACCGCCCAGTGGCCCATCTTGCCGCTCATCGCGATCGTTCCGGTCAGCGAGACGATGAGCGTCATCTTGCAGGTGGTCTACTTCCGCTGGTCGAAGGGCAAGCGCTTGTTCAAGATGGCTCCGCTGCATCATCACTTCGAGCTCTTGGGTTGGAGCGAGACCCAGGTGGTGCAGCGCTTCTGGTTGATTGGACTGCTGGCGGCCATGGTGGGTGTGGCCCTCGCGGTTGCCTAAGTTGCAGGGATGAGGCTCCCTGCAAATTCGTAAGGAGGCTCCCATGGAACTCGGAATGCTCTGGTTTGATGGTGAAGCGCAGCGGACGTTGCAGGATCGGCTCGAGCGGGCAGCGCGCTACTACGCGCAGAAGTACGGCCGGCCAGCCAACACCTGTTACGTGCACCCCAGCACCATGGCCAACGGTGGACGGGCCGCCGAGGCCAAAGCCTCGAAGCGCGAGCAATGCGTCGCCGGATTGACGGTGCGCGCTTCGCGGACGGTGCTGCCGAATCACTTCTGGCTCGGAGTCGAGGAGCAGTTGCCGGTGATGCCCATCGCCGCGCCGCGCGGTGTGAAATCGACCGTGCAGGTCGCGGGCTGACCTGCGGAACCGGGCGAATCGTGAGCCGCGAGCGTGGACACTTGGCGCATGTTGTGGTTCTCGGGCTGGGCCGCCAGGGCGTGGCGACAGCGCGCTACTTTGCCGCACAGGGTGTGCCGGTGGTGGTAAGCGACCGCCAGCCGGCGCACGCCCTCGAAAGAGAGCGCATGGCGCTACATGGGCTCAATGTGCACTTTGAATTCGGCGGACACCCACTCGAGATGCTGGAAGGCGCATCGCTGTTGCATCTTTCCGGCGGTGTCCCGGGCGACCTGCCGATCGTCGAGGCCGCACGAAAGCGAGGCCTGCGCATCACCAACGATTCGCAACTCTTCCTCGAGATCTCTCCCGCACGAGTGGTGGGCATTACCGGGTCGGCCGGCAAGACCACCACGACTTCCCTCGTCGGTGAGATGGCACGCGCCGCTGCCGCCCGAGGCGAAATCCACGCGGCGTGGGTCGGGGGCAATATCGGCAACCCGCTGCTTAATGAGGCAGCCGAAATGCAGTCGGGCGACGTGGCGGTGATGGAGCTTTCCAGCTTCCAATTGGAGGTAATGACCCACAGCCCGCACGTGGCGGCCGTGCTCAACCTCTCGCCCAACCATCTCGACCGGCATGGGACGATGGATGCGTACCGCGATGCGAAGTCCCGCATCCTCGCATTCCAGCACGTGCAAGACGCGGCGGTCCTGGGGTGGGACAGCCCGGAGACACGGGCACTTGCGGGCCGCGTGCGCGGGGGGTTGACTTACTTCTCCATCGAACGCGGTTTGCAGCCCGAATGGGGCGCCGCTGCGTTTCTGGAAGGGGATTGGATTTGCCTTTCTTCGCGCGGGGAGACCACGCGAATCCTCCCCGCCGCCAGTGTTCAACTGCGCGGGCGCCACAATCTGGCCAATGCGGTGGCCGCCTGTGCCATCGCCCTGGCCGCGGGCTTCTCCCCACAATCGATGGCCCAAGCCATTCCCGGGTTTCGCGGGGTGCCGCACCGCCTGGAGCATGTGGCCTCCATCGAGGGCGTGGACTGGTACAACGACTCGATCGCAACGGCGCCCGAGCGGGCCATCGCCGCCATGCGCTCCTTCGACCAGCCGATCGTTTTGTTGGCCGGCGGACGCGATAAACAACTGCCGTGGGAGGAGTGGGCTCAGGTGGTGCGATCCCAGGTGGAGCACCTGGTGCTCTTTGGCGAGGCGGCGCCGCTCATCCGCCGGGCACTGGGGGAGATTGCGCCCGACGCACGGCCGCGCACTGTTTCCGCCTTCGCAGAATTAGGGCAGGCGGTGGGCTACGCCGCGCGGGTGGCTAAGCCCGGAGACGTCGTGCTTCTCGCCCCGGGCGGCACGAGCTTCGACCAGTATCGCGATTTCGAAGAGCGGGGCGAGCATTACCGGTTGCTGGTGCGCGGGCTACAAGGAAAGGGGAAGCGATGACCAAGCTCTTCCGCGAGCGCATGCGCGGCGCGGACCTGGGGTTTGATCACATCATGCTCCTGCTGGTGCTCGCGCTGATCATCCTGGGCTTGATGACGGTCGCCTCCAGCAGCTGGGGAGCCTCGTACAGCCTCTCGCCCACGCACTCGGTGTGGTACCTGTTCTCTCGCCAATTGGTGTGGGCCTTGATCGGTCTGGTGATGATGGCCATCACTTTCCGCATCGACTACCACCGCTGGCAGCGCTGGGCGCTGCCGGTCGGGCTGCTGACCATAGTCATGTTGATCGCCGTCGTCGTGGTCAACTGGGATTCGCCTGTCCGACGTGGCCTGTTCAACGACTCGGTGCAGGCCTCCGAAGTAGCCAAGTTCGCCACCGTGATCTACCTGGGCGTGTGGCTGGTCTCCAAGTCGCAAGTGCTCGACAACCTTTCGTTGGGGATCGTGCCTTACGCCGTATTGATCGGCGCGTTTGCCGGCCTCATTCTGATGGAACCCGATATCAGTGCAGCGGCGACCGTGGTCATCTTGGGCATGGCGATGTTCTTCCTGGGCGGAGGCGGCTATCGCAACGTGGCACTGGCCACCGTGGTCATGGCGGCGGGCGGCCTGGTGTTGGCGCTGGTCATCCGCCCGGCACGCATCGAGGAATACCTGGCCGGTTGGCGTGACATTCGCGAATCCAATCTGCATATCTTCGAAGCGCTCTCGGCCATCTCGAGCGGCGGCCTGATCGGAGTCGGAGCCGGGGCCAGCCGGTTCAAGTATTTTTCGTTGCCGGCCGCGCATACCGATAGCGTCTTTGCTGTTGTCGCCGAGGAGCTGGGTTTCGTGGGAGCCGTGGTGGTGCTGGTGCTCTTCGCTCTGCTCATCTGGCGTGGCTACCGCATTGCGGTCAAGGCTCCGGACTCGCTCGGGTTGATGTTCGCGGCAGGCATGACAACCTGGATCGCGGTGGAGGCCCTGGTTAACATCATGACCATCCTCGCCTTATTGCCTTTTGCCGGGAACGCGCTGCCCTTTTTCAGCTATGGCGGCTCGAACCTGGTGATGACCATGGCGGCGATGGGGCTCGTGCTCAACGTTTCGCGCGCCGATCACCGTCGGCCGCAACCAGAGAAGGTCAATGCGCCTACTGATCAGCGCTGGGGGGACGGGCGGGGGCATCTACCCCGGCCTGGCCGTCGCCCAGGCCGTTCGTCGTAGCCACCCGCAGGCCGAGGTGATCTGGGTGGGCGGACACGGCGGAATGGAGGAGGACTTGGTGCCGCGCAGTGGGTTGCGTCTGGAACTCATTCCAGCAGCCGGCCTTCATGGCGTGGGCTGGCGACGTTTGCCGGGCAACGCCTGGCAGGCGCTGCCCGGCCTGGTGCAGGCGGCCGGGCTCGTGCGCAGGCTGCGCCCGGACGCACTGCTCGTCACCGGCGGCTACGTGGGCGTGCCCGTGGCCTTGGCTGCCCGCCTTCACCGGGTACCGATTCTCGCATTCATTCCGGATGTTGAGCCGGCGCTGGCCTTGCGGGTGATTGGACGTTTCGCGGACAGGATTGCGCTCGTGACGGACGACTCGCGGCGCTACTTGCCCCCCCGTGCGGCGAGCACGACCACCGGCTATCCGGTGCGCGAGGACCTCATGCATGCCGAGCGCCGAACCGCGCGAGCCGAACAAGGTTGGCGAGACGATGATTTCGTGTTGCTCGTACTCGGCGGGAGCCGTGGCGCGCGCAGCATCAACCGGGCGCTCCTGGCCTGTCTGCCCGGCTTGTTGCAGGAGCTGCATGTGGTCCACCTGACCGGAGAATTGGACTGGGCCGAGGTGGAGCAGGCTGCCAAGTCCTTGCCAGAGAATGTCCGGTCCCGGTACCACCCGGCGCCCTATGTCCACGAGGCAATGGGCTCAGTGCTCGCCGCGGCAGATCTTGTAGTCTCGCGAGCGGGCGCCTCAGTGCTCGGCGAATACCCGTTGTTTGGTCTGCCGGCCGTGCTCGTGCCGTATCCGCATGCCTGGCGCTACCAGAAGGTGAATGCGGACTACCTGGTGGGCCGCGGCGCGGCGCTGCTGCTGGAGGATGAGGCCCTCGAAACCGCGCTGCGCTCAACCGTGCTCGCGCTCAAAGCCAATCCCTCGCGCCTGAGCGCAATGCGCCGTTCGGCCACTCGCTTGGCGCGCTCAGACGCTGCGGATCGCATCGCCCGAGAGCTCATTTCACTGACGAAAACCGAGGGCGCCCGGGCATGAGCATTGGCCTGGTCTTCTGGTTCATGGTCTTGGTTTTCGCCCTGGTCGGTTCCTTGCGCGGCTGGGCCAAGGAGCTGTTGGTGTCGTTCAGCCTGGTGCTGGCCTTGTTCGTGAACTTGCTGCTCGAGAAGTACGCCCACAACGTGCTCGAGACGCTGCGCCTGGTCGACCTCTTCTGGGTCAGGGCGGCCGTGTTTGGCGGGCTGGCGTACTTCGGCTATCTCACGCCGCGCCTCCCGTGGCTGCCGGGCAATCGCTTCATTCGTGAACATCTGCAAGATTGGCTCTTGGGCATGATCATCGGAGCGGTGAACGGCGCGCTGCTCTTCGGCAGCCTGTGGTTCTTCCTGCATCAGGCGGGCTATCCCTTCGCCGGAATGGAATTCGCCCGGCAGACGGCAACCGACCCGCAGGTGGTCGCCGTGATGCGCTACATGCCTCCCATGTTGCTGGGGGAGGCGTGGTTGCTAGTGGCGGTCGCCATTGCGTTCGTGTTCGTTATCGTGATCTTCGTGTGAGGCGATGCGATACCACTTCGTCGGCATCGGCGGTTCAGGACTCTCGGCCATCGCGCGCGTGCTCATTGAGCGTGGGCACGCGCTGAGCGGATCGGACGAAAGCGACTCGCCCATGCTGCAGGTGTTGGCCGGGCTCGGCGCGCGAGTCACGGTCGGTCACCTGGCCGAGCACGTTGCCGGCGCCGAGGCGCTGGTCATTTCATCGGCCATCCGCAGCGACAACCCCGAGGTTGTGGCGGCCTTGCAGGCCGGGGTGCCAGTCTACAGGCGGTCGGAGTTCCTGGGTGAACTTACCAAGGGTTACAAGACGATTGCCGTAGCCGGAACGCATGGCAAGACGACCACGACAGGCCTCATCAGCTTCATCTTGGCGGAGGCGGGCCTGGCGCCCTCTTTTGTCGTGGGTGGCGTACTGCCGGACTTCGGCGGAGCGAATGCCCGCGCCGGGCAGGGCGAGTTCTTCGTCATCGAGGCCGACGAGTATGACCATGCTTTCCTCGGATTGGTGCCGTGGCTGGAGGTCATCACCAACATTGAACACGACCACCCGGATTGCTTCCCCACGCTGGCCGACGTGCAGGCAGCTTTCAACGCGTTCCTCGCCCGGCTGGCGCCGATGGGCTGGGTGGTAGCGTGCGGCGACGCGAGCGGTGTGCTTGAGGTGGTGCGCCAGGCCGGCTCACGAAGAGTGCAGGTGTACGGCGTGGATGCGCCCGAGGCCGATTGGACCGCCGCTCACTGGGAGCGCTCGGCCGAAGGCGGCAGCGAGTTCGTCGTGCTGCGCCGCCCGGCGCGCGGCGCGGAGGCACGCGCTGTCGGGCGGGCGGTGACCCGCCTGCCGGGCCTGCACAACATTCGCAACGCGCTGGCGGCGTTGTGTGTCGCCGACCTGTGTGGGGTGGAGTTTGCGGTGGCCGCCGGTGCGCTGGCCAAATTCAGCGGCGCCGGACGGCGCTTCGAAGTACGCGCCGAAGCTCGCGGCGTCGTATTCGTCGACGATTACGCCCACCATCCGAGCGAAATCCGTGCCACGCTGGCGGCCGCTCACGACCGGTTTCCCGGGCGTTCGGTGTGGGCAGTCTGGCAGCCGCACACCTTTTCGCGAACGCGCACGCTGCAGTCCGAATTTGCGGAATCATTCGAAGACGCCGATCACGTTCTGGTGCTGCCGGTGTACCGCTCCCGCGAAGATGACGACCCCAGCTTCTCGGCGCGGACGGTGGTGCAGGCGATGCAACACCGGGACGCCCGCTATTACGAGGGTGAGTCGGCTGCAGTGGAGGACCTGCTGCTACGCCTTGGTCAGCACGAGGTGCTGATCACTTTGAGTGCCGGCGACGGGAACCGGGTGGGCGAGCGGGTTATGCAGCACCTGTCACATGCCGCTCACAGCGAAAACTCGCGCGCGGATCGGGCGGGGGGGCGCGCGTGAGCACCGAGAGCCAGACCCGGCTGCAGGCGCTTTTCGGGGAGAGGCTCCAATCGGGAGTGGCACTTGCCCGATATGCCTCGGCCCGCATCGGCGGTCCGGCCGATGGCTTGCTCATGGCCCGCTCGGCGGACGATCTGGCGGACATCGTGACCCGGCTGTGGGTGGCCGAGCTGCCCTTCATCATGCTGGGAGCCGGCACGAATGTGCTCATCTCGGACCGCGGGTGCCGGCAGGTCGTCATTCTCAATCACGCCAAGCGTGTCGAATTCCGGCCATTGGCCGAGGACAGCATGCGCTGCACGTTGTGGGCGGAATCGGGCGCTTCACTTGGCGGGATTGGGCGAGCCGCAGCTCAGAAGGGCTGGAGCGGGATCGAGTGGGCAGCCACCGTTCCGGGGACTGTGGGTGGGGCGGTGGTCGGCAATGCGGGTGCGTTTGGCGGGGATATGAGCACTTCCCTTCATATGGCCACTATCTTGCAACGTGGAAATCAGCAGGTGGCGTCGAATTCCACCGCTCTTGTAGCCAGGGTCACGGCCAAAGACCTGGGCTACAGCTATCGTTCGAGCTGGTTGAAGCGCGAACGCGGATCGGGTGTCGTGCTTTCGGCGGAGTTTCTCGTGGCATCCTGTCCGCCGGCCGAAGCGCTAGCGCGAGTGGAAGCGCTGAATGCCAAGCGCCGCGAGACCCAGCCCCCGGGTGCCAGCATGGGCTCGATGTTCAAGAACCCGCCCAATGATTTTGCCGGGAGGCTCATTGAAGCGGCGGGGCTGAAGGGCAAGCGAATGGGGAATGCGGAGATATCGACGGTGCATGCCAACTTTTTCGTCAACACCGGGCAGGCCACGGCGGCCGATGTCAAAGCGTTGATGGACCTGGCCCGCTCGACCGTGCATGATAAGTTCGGCGTGATGCTCGAACCCGAAGTTGAACTGATCGGCGACTGGGGTGACCTGGCAGTTGGAGCGCAGCATGCCTAAGGTGCGTGTGGGAGTGATGTTCGGCGGGCGTTCCGGGGAGCATGAAGTCTCCCTGATGTCGGCCACCTCGATCCTTTCCCGGCTCGATCGCGGCAAGTACGACATTGTTGAAATCGGGATCACCCATCAGGGGCAGTGGATCGTCGGCGAGGGAGTGCTCGAGCTGCTCAAGCAGCGCGCTTCGGGCGGACGCAGGGCAGTGTTCTTCCCCGAACCGGGATCGCGCGGCCTGTGGGGGTACGAGGCGGCCGGAGACCCGAAGGAAATTGTGCTGCATCTGGCCGATCGAATTGACATTCTCTTCCCCATCCTCCACGGGACATTTGGCGAGGATGGCACCGTGCAGGGGTTGCTCGAGATGGCAGAGATGCCATACGTTGGCGCAGGCGTGCTGGCTTCATCGGTTGGAATGGACAAGGGGCTGTTCAAGGACCTGATGCGGGCCTATGGCATCCCGGTGCCGGAATATGCGCTGGTCTTGCGGCGCGACATCGAGCGGGACATGGAAGGTGTCGTGCGCAAAGCCGAAGCCGTTGCCCCCTATCCGCTCTTCACCAAACCGGCCAACCTCGGCTCGTCGGTGGGTATTTCCCGCTGCGCCAATCGCTCCGATCTGAGCGAGGGATTGCTCGACGCCGCACGCTACGACCGGCGGGTGCTCATCGAGCGCGGGATCAATGCCCGCGAAATCGAGGTCAGCGTGCTTGGCAACGACGACCCGCGGGCCTCGCTGCCGGGCGAAGTCATCCCCAGCCGGGATTTCTATTCGTATGAGTCGAAGTATATCGACGACAGCTCCCGGTTGATCATCCCGGCCCCCCTCGCGCCTGAGAAGACCCGCGAGGCCCAAGAACTGTCGGTGCGTGTCTGCAAGGCGATCGACTGCGCAGGCATGGCCCGGGTCGATTTCCTGCTCGACCGAGATACGCAGGCGTTGTGGGTCAACGAAGCGAACACGCTGCCTGGGTTTACCCAGATCAGCATGTATCCGAAACTGTGGGAGGCCACGGGCATCCCGTATCCGCAGCTCCTGGACAAACTCATTGAACTTGGTTTTCAACGACATGCGGAAAATGTGCGCAATGAGCGGTCGTACGAAAGCGCATCGCCCGCATCGAAACGTTAGGGCAGACGTCGCATGAGTCAAACCGGTCTTCGTCGAGAGAATGTCGGGCGCGCCAGTCAACTCCGCCAGAAGCGGCAGGGGCGGACGGCGCGCGCCGCGCGCCAAACGTATGCCAGCACGACCCGCACGACGTGGGAACCACCGCGACGCGCACCGGTTTCTCGCGCCCGCCGCCGCTACGATATAGCCCTCGGCCAGCCGGGAGTCGAAGTCAGCTTGCCGGGTATTCCGCTCACCTTCAATGCACGCACGCTGGCGATCGCCCTGGCTCTGATGTGCGGTGCAGGCATGCTGTTCTTCCTCTCGGGGGCCGTTTTCGAGGCCGGGGCGGCCACCGTGCGGGGCAACCTCTATCTGCCGGCCGAGGGGGTTGGTGGCGCATCGGGCGTGGAGGGCGCGAACGTGTTCAGTCTTTCGCCGCTCGAAGTAAACCGAGTGCTCGTTGCGGCCAACCCCGGCGTGCGCCACGTGCGGATGAACATCGGCTGGCCCAATCGGGTGACCCTCACCGTCGAAGAGCGAGTGCCGATCCTCGCCTGGC
>Ga0315277_10004566_pt1 | contig 18458 bp, 20 predicted proteins | sample YL17G05_15_MG_FD_203695 | JGI IMG/M metagenome (GOLD analysis project Ga0315277, IMG submission 203695) | Sediment microbial communities from Yellowstone Lake, YNP, Wyoming, USA - YL17G05_15 | ecosystem: Environmental > Aquatic > Freshwater > Lake > Sediment | place: USA: Wyoming | collected...
CATAACCGCCGATGTATGCGAGTATGACGCCGCCCTATCCCTAGATAAGACCGCTAAATCAGACAGCCAATCCAGCGCCACCCTAGTCACCGGAACCACGGCGGCTACTACCTACAGTATTGAGGTTTTAGTCGGCGGCATCGTCTCATGGCAGTATAACACTACCACCCCAACTAACGGTTTCACACTTCAGGATGGTGCATCAAACGCCAATAATTGCATAGTAAGTTACCTAGATAAAATAGTCTCCTCGTCTTCTACTTATTCATCAGGCGTAACAGCGTATAGCGTAGCCGCCGCTTCAGGATGCATAGTCACCCTCTACATAAGTTCCCCGCCAACAGCGTACTATTATACCCTAAGCAGCATCAAGGAAGACGGCACGGCATACACGCCTATCCTAGTCACGGCAACGGAAGCAGGCGGCGTAAGTAACTTCAATGTCACGAGTACACCAACTAATTACTATTTTACCTCTGCGGTAGTAGCGTTTACGTGGAGCGTGGGCGGAGGATTACAGCGGCAAATATATCCAGTTGTGAACCAAACATACAGGATTACCTACCCAGAGTTAGCCGCATCACTGTTCAACATTCAGTTCAAGGACTTGGCGAACGTCTTCGGCTACGGCACAGCTACGCTACGCATCAATAGATATGTCAGTGGGGTGCTCACAACGATCCAGCTGACCCCGGTGCCGGATACGATCGTGAGCAACCCAACCCCACTTGTACCAAACGACCCATACATCGTTGACCTCATCGACGCGAAGGGTGTAACCCACGCCCTAGGAAACTATATTCCGTTGGCAAGTGTCACGACGCCCATGTTTCTCCTTGCCTCAACTCCCTTTGGAAATCTGGTTCAATTCGTCAGCGTGTGGCTCAAATATAGCAGCGTCAGGATCGCGCCCTACACTACCTCAACCGTGACCTACCTCAACACCCTAACTACCTCGACGACGCCTTGGGCTAACTGCACTTGGCGCCTCACACAGTATGGGCCAGTTCAGCACAGTTTAGCCAGCTCAGGGGAGAATATAGTCTTCACTTGGGCGGGGGCAACGGCGAACAGGGACTACATCGTGACGCTCAGAGTCTACAACACATTCTTCGGTAACGTGAGTAAAGTCTTCATGGCCTCTGGTGCCCCCTATGTTCCCGGCGCGCCGCTGGACTTGGTTGGGCTGGGGAACTGGGGCGGGGTTGCCAGTACAAGCATCATCGGGATATTCGGTATCCTCGTCGTCGCTGGGCTTGGAACAGGCTACAAGGCGGGCTCCGCAGCGGTTATGGTGGTGCTGGTGAGCGCCCTCATAGCCTACGAGGGATGGATAGCCATCAGCTACACGATCCTCGCTATTGGGCTCGCATTCGCCGTGATGATGGCGATCAACGAGGGGAGGGGATAACGAGTTGAAGATGGGTGTTAAGATATTCTTTTTCTGCCTCTGCCTGAACCTAGCCACCTACATCGTGAACAACGGCGGCTTCGCGCCTCTTCCCGGCATAGTGGCGACGAACATCAACGTAACCCAGACAATAGGCGCCTACAACACGACGAACTTCAGCGGAGCCCCCACCATCCAGACATTCTTCGACATAGGCCGCGGCATATACCTGCTCGCCGGGCTTGTAGTTACGGCCACAATAGGATTCCCAGTCCTCCTCTACGAGTTGGGGATTCCAAGCGTGATATATCTTCCCATAACGGTTCTCGAGCTCGCGGCGACGGCGTTCATGTTCGTCGAGATGTGGAGCGGGAGCACGCAGACAGATGAATACTAAAATGTTAGCCGTGAAGTGGCGTTTCGCCATCATCCTCCTATTCTCAATCATGTTCTCAGCGATGCTGGCAGCGAACAGACTAGCCGAAGCTATCCCACCAATCACTATTGGTCCCGGAGTCACCTTCACGGGCATCGCCGCCGGAAGCGTCACCACCGGCGCAGCATTCACGCCCACCTATGTCGCGATCGTCAGCCAATATGTCGAGTTCGATTACCTAACCACAAGTTTACCACACCTCTACTTTAGCCCCGTAGTCGGGAAAACTATAATCCTAACCTCAGCGATGGGAGTCACCGTTATCTACACTAGCCCCGCCAACACACTGCTCACAATCTACACGCTTGACTTCGGCGCCCCAACAGTCACCGGAGCAACAAGCCTGTACAACCCAGCAGGACACTACGTGGACATCACGAGCCTCGCAGGAGCCACCGTGACAGTAAAATACCTTCCCGCCCCAGCTCCAGGCTACTCTGATCCTAGCCTAGTGAATAGCACCACCATAAGCGGCTACCTAGCCGCTGGCGACTATATTGGGCTCGCCCTCAGCCCCTACGGGCTGCTCCTCGGCGACATGTTCGGCGGAATCCTGATGTTCGCCATAATGATGCCACTCTATAACCGGACACAGAGCCTAGACTACTGCCTAGTGGTGTGGACGATGCTCAGCGCCGCTCTCACCGTCGCGCTGCCCCTCAGCACCTTCAGGTTAAGCTACATATTCCTAATTCTAGGCGTCGCGGTATTGCTCTATAAACTGATGATCCCGAGGGGATGACATGGCACGGAAAAATGGGTTAAAGGACTGTGATGGGAGAATCAAGCTCCCCTGGAAGGAGAACCCACGGGAAGCCATGAGGCTCTACAAGCAGATAACCCGCAGCAAAGAACCCGAAATCACGATACAAAAACTTAAAAAGGATATGAAAATGTAAAGATTTTATACAAGCTTTTATATCCCCAAAATAGTTATCTTTAACTAGGAAAACAAAATGAAGCTACCATCTTGGCTTAAGAACCGAAGAGCCATGATCGGCGTAGAAGATATGGCAATCGTCATACTCGTCTTCGCCGTGACATCGATCATAGCCATCCTCGTATTCACCTCCATCTACACTGCGCTCCCAGCCCTACCAGCGGGAGGCGCAGCCAACACAACGGTAACCGCGTTCGCCACCAGCTTCTACAGCAGCATCCAGCTGTTAGGAGTGACTTTGATCGTTATGGCCGCAGTCAGCGTCATCGGCGTCATCATGTGGCTCAGAAATCGTGGAGGTTAACACAAACATGAAGCTCTCCACACTACGGAACCGCAGGGGTGCCACTAGCGTTGAGGACATGGCCACCATCATACTCGTCTTCGCCGTGACAGCCATCATAGCGGTTCTCACCTTCTGGTCGATCTATGCTTCCATGCCCAAGTTCGCCATCTTAAAGGGCTCAAGCGCCATCGTCAACAAGACAAACGCCACCATCGTCGGCTTCTCAACAAGCTTCTACAGTTCAGTACAGCTGCTAGGGGTTACGCTCATTGTCATGGCTGCGGTGTCCGTGATCGGCGTCATCATGTGGCTAAGAAATCGCTAAACCACCCATCCTCTTTTTTTAGTTAATTTATTATAAGAGTTCACCGATTCTTTATTCATGCCTGATAATAAGGAGAAGGCTCGCCGCATTCTCAGCGCCCTCAAGGGTAGAGCTTCTGAGGGTGCTTCCGCTGTTAGTAGGCGGGTTGAGTCCTGGGAGGCTGAGCGGAAGGAGGAGCGTGAGTGGCTTGAGTCTATTAAGAAGGATGAGGCGCGAAAGCAAAAGGCGTTGACGGCTAGGGCTCAGGTGAGGCAGAAGTTTCAGAGGGAGCGGAGGGGTCAGGGAATAGTTGAGAAGTCTCCTAGACGGCGCCCGAGGCAGCGTACCACTGTCTATGTTAGGGAGGAGCGGCGTAGCGAGCCGAGGCGTGAGCCTGAGAGACGTGAAAGTGGTCCCTTTGGTAGCCTGAGCTTCTTCGGTGAGGAGCCCAGGCGTCGCCGAAGAGATTAACGCTTAAAACCCTTCGATTCTAAGCTTTATCTATGGCAGCTACCCCTACTACGGATGCCTACGAGATTGCTAAGACGGTTGAGTCTCTTAACCGCTTAACCAGCGCTGATACGCTTAAAATCATTGAGGATACCCGCGCTATGGAGCTCGGCGTCGGAAGCCAGTTCATCGCCAGCGAGCCGCTCTTCAGCCCGCAGAATGGATTAACATACTTCAATAGTGATGAGGCGATATACGCGGAGAAGAGCCTCATCAGCGGCCTGTTCCTTATCCGTGAGGCGCTGATTGATCGACGTGACAGTGAGAGTTATCATCTCCTCCACGCGCTTGAGCACTTATCCAACCTTCAGCTCAACAATAGCCGTAAGGGTGCGCTGGTGACGCTTCTGCTGGAGCACGGGATACGCCTTAACACCCCGGCTCCGCAGGAGAGGAAGGGTATCCTCGGGAGGCTCAGAGGTTGATTCCCACAGTGGCGATGACCTACGGGGAGTTCGCGTTCTACTACATGATTCTTCCGTGGATGATCGCCCTAGTTGGTGCCTGTGCCTGTATCCTCGTGGTCGTCATCGGCGGATCCGAGCTCCGCACCATAATTTCAGGCAAGTTAAATGGGAAAGCTCAATTCGTGCTCGGCTGGGTTGATGGGGGTAAGACGGTTCTCAGGGCCTATGAGCCGCTGGAGCCTGGAATCATGGCGCGTAACAATGGGAAGGAGTTCATCTGCTACACGACGCCGCAGGCTGACGTGAAGTATCAGGCGAGGCTTGTCTCTATGGAGGATGCGCGGAAGGCTATGCCTAACATAGATGAGGCGACTCTGGTAGAGATGGTTAAAATAGAGAATGCTTCACGAACAGAAGCCGTTAATAAGAAAGACGGTGAAATGGAGGCGGTTAACGAGGCTGCGAAGACTAAGGCGTCGTTCTGTGGGCGTCCTCTGTGGCTGGGGCATCTCAGCGTCGGCGCGGCTGTTCAGCCTGAGCTTGCGACGCTGTTGGAGAAGTCGAAGTATGGGCGTAAGTCTCTGGATAAGGCGGTTCAGCAGTTTCTCGATGTGGCGAACCCGGATACGATTAAGGAGTTCATGACTTACAACTTTAACTCAGGGATCCTTTACAGTATCCTTCGTCGGGGCATCGACTATGGGAAGTATGGGAAGCCTAAGAAGCCGTTCCCAATGATCGTTGTTATCGTGATATTGGTTGCGTTGGGGATGGTCGTCGTGGGAATGCTTATACTTTCAGGGAAGATAGATGTCTCAGGCTGGGTTAAGGGGCTGGGGCTGGGGATATGAATAACGCGGTGGGCGCGGTTCTTGCCTTCGTCTGTGTAAGCGTGCTGGCGCTGGGATACTACTTGGTGATCCCTGCGACATATACCCGTATCGTGGCGAACGTGACGGATGCTACGCGGAACGCGACGCTGAACAGCACCGTGAGGTTCACTGACACGATCCAGAACGCGACGATAGCCTGGTTGCCCTGGGTGCTGGCCGGCATCGCTATCGTCGTCGTGATGGCGTGGATTGTGAGGGGAGTGAGGGGCTAGTTGCTTGGGATCGATGCGGTGCTTCTGCTCGTCACGGGGATGGCCTTCAGCCTGCTCCTCTACGGTGGCGAGTTTATTCCGTGGTGGCTGAGTGTCCTGGCGGGTTTCCTGAGTTTCCTGTTCCTGACGGTGCTTGGCTTGGATTGGTTGGGGAAGAGCGATATGCCGGAGGCGGGGATGCTCTACATTCTGTGGGGCGTGGTGAACCTGATGCTGGGCGTGGTGATCGTTGTGGGTGCTCTTCGTGGGCCGAAAAAGGTGCATGATACGCTTCAGATAGGGTAAAACTTTAAAACCTAGGTAAATGATTAATATTTATGCTGAGTAACAGGTTCAAGACGACGAGTTTAGTCACCTCAGTGGCGATAGTAGGCGTTCTAATAGGCGCACTCTTCGGAGGTCACCTCTTCACACTGATAACGGGCGAGTTTCCGGGTCCTGGGCCCGGGTTCAATCAGGTGGTCAGCGTTCGTATTGACACGATGACCGTGATCAATACGCCTCAGCCTGAGCGGTTCGTTTCCGGGCCGCTATCCTTCATCCCGCAGCTGGCGACATGGTATTGGTCGGCGACGGGGCAGATGTGGCGGGAATCAGATGGTAGTTACTCAATCCTCTGGAGCCGCCACGCAGGTGTCTTGACAACGATTGGGAAGAATTGGCTTGAGGACCAGATAGGTGACTCACCTAGTACTACTCCCGCAACTTACATCAGCCTTAGCGTAAACACCGCCACTCCCCTTAATACATGGACGATCATCACTGGGGAACTTAACGCAGGCGGGATGGGGCGGAAGCTAGGCGCATACGCCAGCACTGGAGATGGCACATGGACAATCTTAAAGCAGTTCACCGCTAACGCGACAACTACTGCTTTACAGCTCACGGGTCTCAACTGGAGCGCTACGGCATGTGCGGATAACACGCTGCTCTGCGCGGATACCTTCACGCCTGTAACACTGGCAAGCGGAGACAAAGTTACTGTGACTTGGAGTTTACAGGTGACATAGGCGTGAAGTTCACCTCTTTTTTGTATTAGCTCTGCTGCTTTTATCCAGTTTAGGGGTTCCATCGCTTAACGCGGAGCCGTGGAACGAGGGGTCGCCGATCTTATCCAGCGGTGAGTCTGGTGTTTCGGGGCTTTCTGGCGACTTTGGCTATGTGCCTTTTGGTCATGAGCGTGTCGCGTCTAGGAATCATAGCACCAATGTTTCGTCTGTGAGTTACGATGGAGCCAATTATATCTACTCAACACCCTATGGCATTTATACTTGGCTTCAGCCCGGTAACATCCTGAAGTTCGTGAACCACTATGGTGAGGAGGTGGTGTCGAAGAGTGTCTACGTGTTGCAGTATTTGTCGGGGCAAACTTGGCTTCCGTTGATTGACTTCTCGGGCGTGGCTTCTCCTATTCATAACTCGACTTTTTACAGGCTGACGTACAGTGTCATGGATAAGAAGAAGGTGATGGGTAGTGTCGTCATCGACTTTGACTGCTCAGATCCGTCGAAGCCACCGAAGGTGAGCATCTCGTTCACGAAGTCTGCTCTGTGGAACCTCGGCGATTTCCGGTGGATCTGGGATGTGGTGCCGGCGTCGAATTACAGGTATTACATTAATGATGAGCTGACGACGAATGTGAACGCTACTTATCCAGACATAACGGCGATGAGTACTCCTCAGAGCGTCGGGGCTAAGAGTAAGCTGTACCTTGGGAAGGATGCGACGCTGAACGCCGATGGGATGTGGTTGAGTGTGGGCACCGAGGATTATGGGGCGACGGAGCGTCTGGTTGGCCCAGAACCGTTCTGGAATGGTAAGGGAACCGTGAGCATTTTTCCTGTCAATGCAGCTTCGATTGACCCTGACATCGCTTACACGGAGATGATTGATACTTTCACCTCGTTTGGAAGCGACGGCGTTTGGGGTGATTATAATGTTACCTTGAATAAGGGGGTTCCAAAGGGTGCGATTGTAGAGATTGCGTTTTGTATGGCGCAGACTGGGACTGAGAACACGATGGGTATTCGTACTGACGGAAGTGCCCTGAACCGCTACATTTTGATTCATGAGGCTGAGGGTGGTGGTCAAGTTCTCTATACGATGCCCGTCAAAGTTCACTCAACTACGGGTATTATTGAGGCTTACCACAGTGATGTAAGTGATTTAGATAACTTCAGGATTCTCGGCTACTTCACGAACTGCGGCTTCACGGAGGCGTTTGGCAGCAACGCGGTGGCGACGATTAACACGTGGACGGACCTTGACCTCGGTACTCATGGTGGGCTGGTTCACAGTGTGATCCTGTCCACACAAGAGCAGGATGTTGGCTTCACTGGGGGCATCAGGACAAACGGTGGCGCTGATTTAACCCGTAGCCTCGTGATTCACGAGCCGGAGGCAGGCGGTGAATCGGGCTTCATGTTCTACGTGAAGAGCGACGCTAACGATGTCATTGAATACTACATCAGTGATACCACGACGAAGCTTGTCTATGACCTCGGCTACTTTGACTCCACCGTTGATTTCGTTGAGGGTTGGACTTGGATTAACACTATCTATGGCTGGGAAGACGCCGATCTTTCAACATATTTGGATCAGGATGGTAGAATAGCCAATTTCATATTAACTACTAGTCGCGGAGACGTAGAATGTACCATCGGTGTTCGAACCGACGGAAGCGCCCTAGCCCGAACTATCTTAGTTCATGAAAGCGAATCCGCCGACGGAACAGAGTATAACGGCTACACCGTTAGTGTACTCTCATCAGTAAACGGTGTAGTCGAACTCTACACTGGGGATGCAACATCCGACTACTTCATGTTCGCGGGCTACTTCAAACCCGCCATAACGAACACTGCCCCCGTAAACGATGCCTGCGACAGCACCGCCACATTCGACTACAATGTACTGGGCTGGATCAACATGACCGTAAGCGACGCCGACCTCGTAGCTAACCTCTACACCGTCCAGATCACGATAACCACCAGCGACAGCAAAACCAGCGTCTACCTCTGGACACAGAGCACAGGCGTATTCAGCGAGACCAGCGACCCAAACGGCATAAGCTCAGAGTCAGGCTCAGTCAGAGTCAACATAGACACAGACACCGATAAAATTGCCTTTAAAATTAAATTCACACAGGTTCCAGCACTCGGAAATTGCAATGTTCAAGCAATCACAACCGACGACGCAACCGCCTCAGACACGGACACCTACACAGCCGAGTTCCGCCTAATATTCAGCTATAAAGCCGCATCGAAAAGCCTCACACTCAGCAGTTCAGCGGCGAAACTCATCGAAGTCTCAAAGGTCGGGGCAAAATCCCTTACGATGGCTGACTCAGCTACGAGGTCGCTAGATGCCTCACGCGCCACCACACAGAGCCTAACCCTTACCAGCATTGCGGCGCTCCTCGCCGAACGAGGCCGAACCGCCGCGATAACCATAGCCACAAGCCTCAGCGCAGCCAAACTAATCGAAGTCACCAAAGCAGCCGCACAGACACTCACCTTCGGCAACGTAGCCTCAAGGCTCAGCGAGTTCATACGCGCCGCATCGCAAACGATAACCAATTCTTTCGATGCGGCTAAATTGCTAGAATACACGCGAGCGGCGGCGCAGAGCATATCAGGAGCCTTCAGCGCGACGAGACTCATAGAACTCAGCAAATCAGTTTCACAGGCACTCGGTATCAGCGGCTCAGCATCTAAACTCATCGAGATAGCGAGGTCAGTGGCACAAAATCTAGGCCTATCTGCCAACGCGGCTCGACTCGCCGAGATGATGCGGGGCGTCACGCAGGGATTAAGCCTCTCCAGTTCCGCTACGAAACTTCTGGAGTGGGTTAGGTCAGCGTCAGCGGCACTTAGCTTCGCCTCCAACGCCGCGAAGTTAGTTGAGTGGCTGAAGGCAGCCACGCAGGCACTTACTCTAGGCAACGCTGCCTCACGCCTAGCCGAGTTCACCAGAGCCGCCTCCCAGTCAGTGACACTAGCTAGTTCAGCGTTAGCCGAGTTCATAGCCGGAGTACAAGAATACCTCAGAGATGCCGCTACAAGCATCGGGTTAACTGCAAACGCGGCTAGAATGGCTGAGATCTTAAAGTCTGCGTCACAGGGATTCACTTTCGCAAGTTCGGTTACGCGCCTCGGCGAGTGGATACGCGCAGCGGCTCAAAGCGTGTCCCTTGGCAGATCAGCATCGAAGATATTCGAGATCGTGAGAGGCGTCGCGCAGACTCTGAGCATCAGCAGTTCAGCATCTAAAATCTTTGAGATGGTTAGAAGCGTCACGCAATCTCTAACCATTGGGAATACGGTTTCTAAATTGTTTGAGGTCAGCCGAGCCGTATCGCAGTCTCTTAATCTTGGTAACGCGGCTTCCAGAATAGGTGAATGGCTGAGAGCCGCATCGCAGGGAATCAGTGTAATTAGTTCAACCACCAGACTCCTAGAGTGGTTACGTGCTGCGACACAGAGCATCACAATCGGAAGTTCAGCCACTAAACTCTTCGAGATAGTAAGAAGCGTCACACAGAGTCTAACCCTAACCAACGCGGCTACAAAACTGTTTGAAATAACCAGAACCGCATCGCAGATTCTGAACATCGGAGACACAGCTACGAGACTCGCCGAGTGGATGAAAGCCGCCACACAATCCATCAATATAAACAATGCCGCGACGCGGCTCAGCGAAGCGGTGAGAGCAGCCGCCCAAGCCATCACATTTAGCAGCACAGCCACCAAAATCCTAGAGTTCATGAAGAGTGCAGCACAAACTCTAACCCTAACGAACGTAGCCTCCAAACTATTCGACGTCACCCGAACAGTTACACAGGGATTAACCATCGGTAACGCCGCTACGAGACTTATAGAAGCACTGAGGTCAGCGACCCAGGGCCTCACATTCACCAACACCGTAGCGAGGCTATTTGAATCGTTGAGAGCCGTGACGCAGGATCTAAACCTCAGCTCAGCCGCTGGCAAGATGATAGACATAATGAGGCAAGCGACGCAGAGCATCACATTCGGGCTGAGCGCCCTTGCGGAGAAGGTTGGAATCTACATACGCTCAGCATCGCTGACCATCACGACAAGCCTCAGCGCCACAAGACTCATAGATGTCCTGAAGAACGTAGCACAGACAATCATCCTCTCACCCACCGCCACACGGCTAGGAGAATGGCTACGTATCACAACTCAAGGCATAGCCTTCAGTGGCTCAGCCTCAAAACTACTAGAATGGCTACGCGCAGCCTCGCAGAGCATCAATATAATCAACTCTGCATCAAAAATCTTCGACATAATCAGAAACGTTTCTCAGAGCATCACAACTAGCTTATCCGCGAGCCGATTAATCGAGATCATAAAAACAGCAACTCAGAGTATTTCAACCAGCCTATCAGCGAACAGAATATATGAATCCATCCGATCCGCAGCGCAGAACATCATGACTACATTCTCAGCCACAAAGATAAGAGAAGTCCTGAGATCCGTATCTCAGGCGATAACAGCCACCTTCGACACTGGGAGGCTACTTGAGGCTCTGAGATCCGTTTCACAAACCCTGAGCCTCACAAACATAGCTAACGCCATATATGAGGCGGCAACCCACCTCTTCAACCGCTCAGCCAGCTTAGCCCTCAGCATCACATCGAATACAGTAAGATTAAGAGAAGTCTTTGCAGCCGCCTCACTTGCATTCACTTTCGCCTCCAGTGCCTTGGGACATGTCTTAACGTTGTTTAACATAGCTGCCAATATTGTGATTCACTTCAGATCATGGGGATACCTTGGAGCCTTGGGTGCCGTGATTGAAGCGGATTCTGGAGGTCTCTTGCTTATGGGTATTGTCGCGGGCTTCCTACTTGTCCTGCTCCTAGTGTTTTTGCTGATTGAGAAATAAGAGTTAAAAAGTAGAGTGGAGATAACATTAATCAATGGTTGATAGTAGCGTCTTCCCAGCGATGCTCTTCTTGGGGGGGATGATGTTCAGCATGATCCTCTACCTCGGAGAACGACTTGAATGGTATCTCGCCGTCATCGGCGGCATACTGAGCAGCCTCTTCCTATTCGGCCTCGGACTCTACTGGATCGGCGCGAACCCCTACCCCGAGATGGGGTGGCTCTTCACCATCTGGGGCTTCATAAACCTCCTCATCAGCATCGTCGTCATGTTCACTGGCTTCACCACACGCAACCAGGGACGCTTCGACGGAAAAACCAGGTTCGATACCTAGCCTATCCACCTCATCCGCCATCCTCAGAAACCACTCTAAGAGAAGAAACCAACCCCCCAAGCAGACCCCATCGATAAGGTAGACTAGAATCTCGAACGACTCCATGATAAAACTTTTATCCGCAACTAACTTAAATATTATTGACATGAACCCCGACGAGGAAAGCAACCGCAACGTAGGCTGGTGGCACATCGAGGCGCTACGCTTCGTCGCGCAGCGGGGAAGGTGGCCTGAAGAATTAACTGCCTGCGAACGCCACACGATCAGGCGGGCGGGACTCGTCGAACTCATCTACCGGGGAAGACCCCGTAAGGGTCTACCAACACGCATCCCAAGGTTAACGAGCCTTGCCTATAAATTCCTAGAAGGGATCTAATGCCCTATAAGGTTGTTAAGCCAAAAGTTTGGCCTTTTCCTGAGGATTGCGGGGGAATGAATGGCCCGGCAGCTCGTGAGGGCGGGTTGAAGTGGCCTTACGATGATAATACTGTAGCGATTCAGCGTGGCCAGGGCGCGGTGAAGACTCGGAATACGGTGCTTCATGAGACGGTTGAGGCAGAGCGTATGAAGCAGGGTGAATGCTACCGAACCGCGCATCGTAGGGCGCTAGCGTTTGAAAGGGGGGCACGGGAACGAAGAAACCGACGATAATTGATAAACTCTATGCATATAGAAGTAGATTATTGAAGAGGAAGAGAGAGTTAGATGATCGTCGACGCCGAGCCGCAGCGGGAACTAGGCCAAGGTCACGCCGTTAACACCTATAACAAACTTTATTAATTAGATAGATAGATATTTAGTTAGATAAAATTGTCCGAAAATACGGTGAAGGTTGTTTGGCGATGCCCCCATAATATAACTCGTAAGTTTGGTTTCAGGCTTACGAAAAATGGGAAAAAGCAGCAAGTTCAGTGTCTACTTTGTGGAAAAGTCTTTGTGCCAGAGGAGGAAAAAATAGATGAGTGACTTAGATTTGGTTGCCGTTGTATTCGTGGTTGGCGTGGTTCTGGGGGTTCTTGTGAGCTGGAGCGATGTTAAGACTCTCTTCGGGGTCACATTCATCTTCGGAACCATAGCTGGGATGACGATCCTGAATCTGCCAAAGTATTTCAGAAAGGAGGCTTCTTGATGACCATAATCACGCTTCCTGATAACTACACTTTGGCGGCTATTGGCGGCATCGCCCTCATCGCGGCGGCGTGGGTAGTGATTTTGTGGCGACGCCGCAAGCCGAAGGAAAAAGCAGTGAAGTCTAACGTTACACCTTTAACGGTAGACAACTCGGCTCGTATCGCCGATGCCCTAGAGAGGATCGCTAGAAGCCTCACCGTCACGGGCGGCGGAGGCGACGTGGCGGCTAGGGCGGAGGCGCTGGCGAAACAGTTTGAGGCATCGGCGGAGATCGGAATATCGGTGGGGCTGCCTCCAGTCATGATCGCGAAGATGATACGGCAAAGCGTTCTACAGGAGAAACCTAATGAAGAGAGTGTATGAGACAATGGAGGTTCTGGTGCGCTTTTGTCTGAGAAAATAGATGTCGTAATCTGTACTCTGAATAGTGTTGAAACCATAAAAAAATGTTTAGAATCCGTGTTCTTGGAGATTCCTGTGAACCGTATAGTTGTGGTGGATGGTGGTTCAACGGATGGCACCTTAGAGGTTCTTAGCAATTATCCTCAAATTATTCTCTATGTAAAACCTGAGCTTAACTTGGGAGAGAGTAGAGCCTTCGCATTCACCAAGGTGAGCACGCCCTGGTTTGCCCTTATCGATAGCGATATAGAGCTTCTACCGGGCTGGTTCAAGGCCATGGAGAAGGATATGGTCAGAGGCGATCTCATTGAGGGAGGCAGAATTGAGATACTTCCATTCAAAAATAATAATCCAAGGGGTAGATTCCTCAATAGTGTTAACCTAATAAAAACTGAAGCTGTGAAAGGAGTCCAGTTGCCTTGTACGATCTTAGAGGATGAATTGACTCGTAGAATCGCTGAGTCGCGGGGATACAAAATATTCAGGAACGGTAATCTCCTTGCTTTACATAGATCAGATGCGGTTAGGTATCGTGGTAATCCAAGGTATCAACCAAAAATAAAGAGGACACAGCCGCTTCAACTGTTGAAAGAGGTTGGCAGAGTTGATCGATTGGGAGGAGTTAAACCAGTCACGGCTATTGCCTACTTTAGTTGTAGAATATTTAAAATCATCTCAAATGGGATATGGGGCACTTTAATTGAGTGTTTGAAGGCTACCTATTATTTATGGGGTTATTTTAGAACATCTTCAAAACCAGTTACGGAGAATGATTACAGCTTGACATTGAAGCAACGCTTGGAGCGCGACTACTCTTGAGATGGGGGTTATGTTATCGTGGCGTACCGTTTCGCCCAACTATAAATGGTATCCCCTTTTCGTGGATGAAATTACCTAAGGTTCTGTCAATGATGAGAAATGAATATCTTGTTGAAGATGGCTGGAAATTTAATATCATATATGGTATGACGTACCTTACTGAAAAGGAAACATGGAAACGAAAATATCTTCCCCCAAGCGGAGTCAAGGGAAAAGTTATACTCGATATTGGGGCAGGAGCCGGCGAGACGGCGAAGTTCTTTTTGGATCATGGAGCTCTCCATGTCGTGGCTGTTGAAATGGATGAGGATATTTTACATCTTCTGAAACTTAACTCGGTTGAACACCCCATCACTATTATTCCAAAGGCTTTTGAAACCAAGTTTCTCAGGATTCCGCATGATTTTATGAAGATGGATATTGAGGGATATGAAGCTATTTTGTTTGGATCAGAGGAGTTTGAATCTTATGACAAGGACTGCGTTATTGAGGCTCATGGTAACTGGGTGATCGATAAATTAATTGATTTGGGCTTTAAGGGTGATATGACTACATTGAACTACTGGGCAAAGACCTGTATTATGCATAGATGGAGAACCAAAAAAAGAGAGGAAAAAAATCTAAGGCAAAACTTATAATCTCTTGAAGCTACACAGGCAACCAGTCACCCATGAACTACTGGTATTTTATTGGAATTAGAATCACTTTGATATAGCTTCGTTTTCAAGCGTTCACACCCACGACAGGGACGATCCAATTCATCAAGTTTTTTCATGAGGAGCCGAGGACACCCAAGGCAATTAACCATAGTAAATATTATATCTCGTAACGTTAAAAGATTAGGCATGGGCAGAAAGGAGAAGTGGATTCAGGAGGCAGTGGAGAAGCCGGGGGCTCTCCGCGAGACTGTGCGGAGACGCTACGGCGAGCGGGGTTTCACGGAGCGTGGCACTATCAAGGTTGAAACCTTAGATAAGCTGGCCCGTGAGCCAGGGGTTACGGGGCGGCGAGCTCGGCTTGCGAGGACGCTGAGAGAAGTACGAAGGTGATTCTGGTTGCCATGCAAGAAGCCGAGTGAGAGGAGCGTCGCCAAGGAGATGAGGGAACACCCGTGGGCGAACAAAGCCACTGCAACTAGAATTGCGCGCGACCACATGCGGAAACGCTGATAATTATCCTCGTTTTTTGATAATAATTTATATATTAAAGTGAAGGCTAAATAACCATGTCGAAGTTTGTCGGCAAAACGAGCATAGTTATCCTCATTATCGTGGCTCTCTGCGGAAGCACCTTCGTCGGCGGATGGTACGCCGCGTCGGTGATGGTGCCGCCTCCGACAACTATCAGCACCACGGGAACAGCCAATGTAGGGGGATTAGTGAGTTCGGGGTGGGTGAACGCCACTAACACGAAGTTCACAAACGACTTCTTCTGGGGCGCGGCGAACCGCACCGACACGATAGCGTACCCAGAGCAAACAGCAAGTTACATCATCTGGAAAGATGGTTCAACCTACTACGCGAAGAATGGGCACACAGGGCAGATGACAAGCAATGCGGATTTAGCGGCATTAATTAATGCTTGTGTAGTTACGCTTACAAAAGGGTCAATATATATTAAGGGATCAGGAACATGGGCTCTTAATAATAGAGTTCTAGTAAACGGGAAAGATGTTTCTTTCTATGTTGAGCCGATAATTCAGGCTTGTGCGGCTTTTCCCGATGCCCAGATGTTTTATTTCCTTAACTCACATAACACCAATTTTTTCTTTAATACCCTGGATGGGAACAAGGCGAATAATGGCGCAGCCCCAAGAGGAAGCATTGTTGCCCTACAATTTTACGATTGCACGAACATCGTTGGTTCAGCCAACTTCCTTAACACTATAGATGATGTATCCTTTTATGCTGCACCAGCACATTATAATAGAAACATTCAATTACATATTAATAGTATCGGAGCAAAATATTGGTCAATATATTTAGAACCTCAAAACGACGTTATTAGTATAAGTGGAAGAATAGAGTCTCCGGGCGAGCAGGCCATATATGCCAATGGGGCAGAATTATTATATTTGGATAGCCTGAAGATGTTGGGTAGCACGACTTCATCGATGCTTGATTTGAGGGCTGGTTCCGTTACTCGTGCTTCGAACGTCGATGTAGAATCTTCGGGCAGTCATGGCATAGAATTGGCTGCCGGCGCAACATTACACGTTAGTTCTGTAGTCGTCAACACCACCGTTGGCTATGGCATATTGAACCGTGGAACCATCATTGGTTCCGGTTTAGCAGTCAAAAATGCAGGTGCTACGGCTCTCCTGAGCCGAGGCGGAAGCGACCTCGTAAAAATAAGTGACTTCCAAATTTCAGATACGGCTGCAGCATCTTATGCAGTGAACAGTCTCGCCGATAGTTCGGGTCAAATCTCCCTGGTGCACGGCATCATCACGGGAACTCTTGGTATAGCGCAGGATAAAGTGGCTGCACCTTATCCTGTGATTACCGACGTAGATTTGAGCGGGGTAACGAATGTAGTGGCTAGACTCGTCGGGTCCGCCAATATCGAGGACTGCAATGGTTATGTCACCGAGAACAGCGGCACCTTCAGCATCGCCCTACACTCCAAGACGGCCACCGTAACCCACGGACTCGCCTACACACCCACCGCCAGCGACATAGGAATCACCTGGACAACCGTAGGCGGCTTACTGAACTGCACGAGCTGGAGCGTGACAGGGATAACAAGCACTCAGTTCGTAGTCAACCTCTATGATGCCAATGGAGCCGCCAAAGGGCCAAGCGGAACAATTACAGGCTCATGGAAGTCAATAAAAACCCCGTAAATATGAAGTAAAAATGGATATGAAAATGAGAAAGAAGGAGAAGAAAGAGATGAAGGAAAAAGGGGACGAGAAGATGAACCGGGTGAAGACCGGCTTCATTCTATTATTGATTTTGCTCTGTTCTGGGATAGGCGTCACAGCCTACGTGAACCACACCGGATACTTAATGTACGATAACGTTTACGTGAATCAGGAACTGCATTTTAGTGGAACACCAACCATCGACCACACCGCCGTCGGCATAACCACCAACTTCACCGTCGGTGAATCCGTCACCTTCGGGCAAGCTCTCTACATGAAGGGTGATGGTAAGCTGTGGAAAAGTGATGCTAACTCAACTTCAACTATGCCCTGCGTAGCCATTGCCCTCGGTTCAATTAGTGCAGATGTAGCGGGGAACGTATTAAAAATTGGGTTCATACGAGATGACACTTGGAACTGGACTGTTGGTGGACTTGTTTTTGCTTCATGGACGACAGGAGGGGTAACCCAGACTAGACCAGATGGCACAGGTAGTCAAGTACAGATTGTGGGGTACGCTGTTTCTGCTGACGTAATATACTTTAACCCAAGCTATGTATTAGTAGAGGTGTCTTAACCATAAGAATAAAAAGGATTTCCTTTTTTCTCTTAATTATTCTCGTACTGAGCTTAACCCCATATTGGATTTGGAGAATCCCGCAAGTCAAGTCTACTCCAGGTATAATTCATGTTCAGGGAAATGCAAGAGGTATTGTTTTCAGTGGAAGCTCAATTCCAGTCACTCTTAGCAGTACACCGATAAGCGGAAATGTGCTTGTCGCAACTATTGGTGTTCTGAACACAGCCGGGGCTACCTCCACAGTATCAAGCATCACCCAAACTGGAGTCACGTGGACTGAACAGGTTTCACATACTAGCGCCTATAGTCAAATGGAGAACAGTATCTGGTTTGGAGTAGTAGGGGATGGAGCTTCAACTAGCGTCACCGTGAACCTAAGCGGCTCAGCCATTTCAGGAGCGACCGCTAATATATGCGAATATTCTGGGATTCTCACCACAGGTTTTCTTGATAAGACATCATACAACGACGGAAATGGAGGAACCGCAGACACGGGAACAACAGACACAACTACACAGGCTGAAGAACTATGGATAGGATGCATCATAGGAATGTATGGCTATTCCCAAGGAACACCTACAAATGGTTTCACGCTCCTAGATGGATTTTACGAGCTCCCAATATCTCAGGGATACCTTGAGAAGATTGTTTCCTCAACGGGGGTAGCTAATGCCGGCGACTCTGGCATTGCAACTTATTGGGGAGGTTGCATCGCAACCTTCAAGGCCGCCACGTACGGGAACTACACCCTCACTGTCCAAGCACCTTCAGGATCAGGTACGACCAACGTAACCACAGGAACCCACATCTATCCAAGCGGAACCGCTGTTAAGGTTCTCGCCTCACCAAGTGCGGGCTGGGGGCTTCATCACTGGGTTCTCGATACTGTTGTTTCAGGTTCATCTAACCCAAAAACAGTGATAATGACCACAAACCACACCCTTCAAGCCGTCTTCACTTACACGGCTTGGCAGGGAAAAGTCTCAGGAGTATCTTATGCTGACATAGCGAAGATAATGGGGGTGCCATATTCAAATATTG
>Ga0315277_10004568_pt1 | contig 18456 bp, 14 predicted proteins | sample YL17G05_15_MG_FD_203695 | JGI IMG/M metagenome (GOLD analysis project Ga0315277, IMG submission 203695) | Sediment microbial communities from Yellowstone Lake, YNP, Wyoming, USA - YL17G05_15 | ecosystem: Environmental > Aquatic > Freshwater > Lake > Sediment | place: USA: Wyoming | collected...
CATCCTCGCGCTTGGAACCAACATCTTCAATTTGGGCGTCTGGCCTTGTTTTGCGGGGTTGCTAATCTATCGGGCGATCACGGGCCGTCGAACTCGTGGGCTGCGTTTGTGGCTGGCCACCGCACTCGCCACAATCGCCAGTCTCGAACTCGGCGCCGTGGGCGTGGTTTTGCAGACGCTGCTGTCGGGGCGAAGCGATTTGTCGTTTGGCCGATTCGCTGCACTGATGATAGGGATACACTTGCCGATTGCGGTTGTCGAAGGCGCTGTGACATTTGCGGTCGTCCAATACGTCCGCGCGCTGCGGCCGACGCTGGTCGGGGTAGGGGAGACACCGGAGCAAGCCGGCTCCTTTGCGTCCGTTCCTCGCCAGACCCTCCTGCCCGTGCTCGTGTCTTTTCTGGCGGTTACGATCCTTGTGGCTTGCGTGATGGCGTGGTTCGCTTCGCCGCGGCCCGACGGGCTCGAACGGTCGCTCGCAAAAGCGCAAAAAGGCAAAAGCGCACCCGAGTCGCCGCCTCTGGCTCTCCTCGAACGCATCCAAACGAAGACAGCCCTAATGCCCGACTACGACTTTCGATCCGCCGCCAAAGACGAATCGGAAAATGCCGGGCAGAATGAGGCGGCGAAAGAAACGTGGCCCAAGGTTCGTGCGGCAACATCCGTGGCCGGCTTGCTCGGTGCGGCTTTGACGTCGGCGTTCGTTTGTCTTGTGGCCGCGGGGCTCTATCGGTTCCGATCCCCGCGCCGCCGACCAACGGCCTAGATAGAGAGATGAATTTGTGACCAGTCATTCTGCGCAAATGCTCGACCGTCTCGGCTATGGTGAGACGATCATCCATCGGCTCGATCCGCGCGCCAAGACTCTGGCCACCGTCGCTTTCATTCTGACGGTTGTCTCCTATCCAAAATATTCCGTCGCGCCGCTCATCCCTTTCGCAATCTATCCGCTCATTTTCATTATTCTGGGGCAAATCCCCCCGGGCCTCATTCTCAAGCGCACGGCGGCTGTTTCGCCGCTGGCCGTTCTGGTTGGCATTTTCAATCCGCTGCTCGACACCGAACCGATGGCGCGAATCGGTGGAATCGAAATCACGGGCGGTTGGATTTCGTTCATCTCGATTTTGTTGCGTTTCTTTCTGACGGTCGGCGCCGCTCTGGCTCTCGTCGCGACCACTTCGTTCCCGCGAATCTGCCAGGGACTCGACGCGCTGAAAGTGCCGCGTGCCTTCATTGTTCAGATGCTTTTTCTTTATCGCTACTTATTTGTTCTGATCGGGGAGGCGGTGCGCATGAGACGCGCGCGCGATCTCCGGCGGTTTGGCCGGCGCATGGGATTGCGACCGCGGGTGGCCGTCTCGCTGATCGGTGTCTTGTTTCTTCGCACCTACGAACGAGCCGAGCGCATCTTTTTGGCGATGTGTGCACGCGGTTTCGACGGCCATGTGCGCCTGGCGCGGCGACTGCGTTTCGCTTGGGCGGATGCGGCATTCGTGACGGGCACTGTGGCTGCATGCCTGATCCTGCGCCTCGTTCCCGTGGTGCAATGGTTGGGTCAATGGGGAGAACAACTGCTATGACTGCTGTCGCAATCGAAGTTGCGGATCTCGCGTATTCCTATCCCGACGGAACCGAGGCGTTGCGGGGTGTTTCGCTAACCGTTGCGGCAGGCGAGGCGGTGGGTTTGGTCGGGCCAAATGGTGCGGGCAAATCAACGCTGGTTTGGCTGTTGGCCGGTTTTATTGCTCCGACGCGCGGGCGGGCAAGCATCCAGGGCCGCGAAGTGTGCAAAGCCAATCTTGCCGACGTGCGCCGGCGCCTTGGCGTGATCTTTCAGAATCCCGACGATCAACTGTTCATGCCGACCCTTTTCGACGATGTCGCGTTCGGTTTGCTCAATCTGGGGCGCAATTCCGGCGAAATCGAACAGCGAGTGACGGAAGCCTTGCAACAGATCGGCCTCGAATCGGAGCGAGATCGGTTTGCCGGCCATCTCTCGGCGGGGCAAAAGCGTCTGGCTGCCTTGGCTGCGGTTTTGGCTGTCGGACCCGAGGTGCTGGTTCTTGACGAGCCGACCAGCGACCTTGATCCGCGGGCGCGGCGACGTTTCATCGGCCAAATGGCCGCCCGGCCGGAAACGCGACTGATCGCCTCTCACGACCTGGAAATGATTCTCGATCTTTGTCCGAGAGTCGCGCTTCTCGATCGCGGTCTTGTCGTGGCCGACGGTTCGGCGATTGAAATCCTGGCCAGCTCATCGTTGATCGAACCGCATGGCCTCGAGGTTCCCTATTCCCTTCGCCGCGATCACAAACATCGCTTTCCCTTGCGCGGAACCGCTCACGAAACCGAACATCGCAAATGGGAGACGTAAGAATCCCTTTGGCGCTTTGGGGAGTGCGAATGCACGACGCAGCCTTGTCTCACCAGGCTGAAGGACGAAGGCGGAAGGATGAATGTGAGCGGTCTTCATTCATTGTTCCGCATACATCGTTCAAGATGAAGCGGCGCCGTGCCGCCGCTCTCCAAAATCGGCAAGACTCTTTTCCCGACTCACTTTTTCCGCAGGCGAATGCGAATGGGAACGTCGGTCAGGCCGAAGCGGGAGCGGAGCTCGTTGATGAGGTGGCGCTCATAGGAGAAGTGCATCAGTTTCGGCTCGTTGACAAACAGAGTGAAGGTGGGGGGAGCGGTGTCGGTTTGGGTGGCATATTTGATCCGCAGGTTCTTTCCACTGGTCACCGGCGGCGAATGGCGTTCGAGAATCTCTTCCAGCGCTTGATTCAGGACCGGCGTCTCGATATGCGATCGAAATTGCGGCAGCAGCGTTTCGACGGTGTCGAGAATCTTGCCGACGCGTTGGCCGGTTTTGCCCGACACATACAGGATCGGCGCGTAGGGCATGAATTTCAACGCGTGCCGGATGTGTTGCGTGTAACGATCCGCCGTCGCATTGTCTTTCTCGACCAAGTCCCATTTGGTGACCACAAGGATGCAGGCGCGGCCCGCCTCGAACGCGTATCCGGCGATGTGGGCGTCTTGATCCACGACGCCCGCCGTCGCATCGAGAACCAGCACGGCGACATCGCAGCGTTGGAGGCTGAGGATGGCTGAGATCACCGACAGTTTCTCGGCGCCGTGCTCGGTTCTGCCGCGACGGCGGATTCCGGCGGTGTCAACAAGGACATAGCGGCGACCGGCTCGCTCGAATGGCGTATCAATGGAATCGCGCGTGGTGCCGGGGGTTTCGTCGGCGATCACGCGTGGGGCGCCCAGCAGGCGATTGACCAACGTGGACTTTCCGACGTTCTGTCGGCCGACAACAGCGATGCGCGTGGCATCGCTTTCAGTCACGGGGGCGGCGGGAGCGGCCGGCAGTTCCTCGATGGCCGCATCGAGCAATTCCGCCACCCCGCTGCCGTGTTCGGCCGAAATCGCGAAAAGCCGAGGGAGTCCAAGGCGATAGAACTCCGCGGCAGCCGGCTCCTGCAATTTCCCGTCACATTTGTTGACGGCAAGAAAAACTGGTTTGCCGGTGCGCCGAAGCAGATCGGCCACGTCGTAGTCCACCGGGCTATCGCTCTCGCGGAGGTCCACCACAAAGAGGACCACATCCGCTTCTTCGATTGCCAGGAGGCACTGCTCACGAACCAGTGTGGTCAACCGCGTTGCTTGGACAGTATCGTAACCGCCCGTGTCAACCAGAAGAAAGGAACGACCGCACCATTCGGCGACGCCGAAGTTGCGATCGCGCGTGACGCCGGGTGTGTCGAGCACAACCGCCTTGCGCCGGCCCAAAATGCGATTGAATAGAGTGGACTTGCCGACATTGGGCCGGCCCACGATAGCGATAATGGGCAATCGAGAACGGTCGTTCATTGAAAGCGGCGACGGGTCAAACACAAGTTGTGAATCACTTCTCGGTCGAGGGGCCGGAGCTGTCGGATTTCGGCTCGTCGTCGGATTTCGACTCGTTGGCAGATTCCGTTTGACCTTGGGTGACGTCCTCCGCAACAGCTGCGGCTTCCTCGGGAGGCGCAGAAAGCGGTTGGGTCGCCTCGACTGGCGCGGCGGCCGGACGAAGGGCACGCCCCACGCGAACCATAGCCGGTCGCACCACGCGTTCCCTGAGCATGTAGCCTTTCTGAAGTGTGGTGACGATCTGGTTGTCCACGACGTTTTCGCCCTCCTCGGTGCCCACGGCCTCGTGAAAATGAGGGTTGAACTGTTGGCCATCCGAGGCGATCGCTTCCAAGCCGTTGTTCCGCAAAACCCCGACGAACTGGTCGAGCACCATCTGGACGCCGTCATGAACCGCCTTGGCATCTGCTCCGCCATTGGCCGAAGCGAGGGCGCGCTCGAGATTGTCCGCCACGGGGATCAGCTCGCGGAGAATTTGCTCGGCCGCATACTTAATGGTCTCGGCTTTCTCGCGCTGAAACCGCTTGCGCGCGTTATCGAGATCAGCTCGTGCCCGCAATGCCAGATCGCGCAAAGTTGCATTGTCGGCCGTTAGCTTGGCAATCTGCTGGTCGCGTTCGGCCAAAGTACGCTTGAGGGAAGGCATCTCGGTTTCCGCCCTCTCCGCGGCGGCAAGCTCGCTCATCTTGGCGTAATGTTCCCGCCGGAGCCGATAGGAGAGACGGCAGGAGGCTCTTTCGGCAAGTTCACGCGTGTGCGCGGTTTTTTCCCGAGACCGCATGATGTTACCCGACAATCGCGAATGATAGCATTCCCTATTGCATAGCAACAAGGTTCTATTCATCGCCATGGGCGTTCGCACTTTCAAGCTCGATTTGCGACTCCCGGACTGCGGACACAAGGTGTAATCCGTGGATTCCCCCCTGCATGATTTGATACAGAGGCCTCCAATGGTCTGGTCTGCTTCCGAGGTGCCAATTTCTTGTGGCAGTCCGCCAATGCCCTATGATAGACAATTATCGGTTGCCAATAGGAGTGCGCATTCTTGGCGAGACGCTTGTGGACGGACAAGCCACATTGTCAGCAGCAGTCGCCGCGACGACCTTGCTGTTACAGCTCGATCTGCCGCGTCTGTCCATGGGCCATTCGGATGATGGCGTTGTGGCTTAATCGTCTCATATTGGTTGTCCAAATGAACTGAGGAGGAGTCTGTGGTGCGCAAAGCCGATCCACGTGCCCGGTCGTTGGCGCTGTTTGCCCCCCGAATGGGCAATACCTATCTCGCTTTCGGCGGTTTCTATGGCAATGTGATCTCAACCGCCGACCTTCGCGCGGAAGAGCCCGACAATCCTGATCTGAAACGATTGCTCGCCGGCAGCGGAAGCAAGGAATGGATCGAGTGGGATGAGGCAAGCGAAAAACTCTGGCATGCGTGGTTCGAGCATCTCCGCCGCCGGGGTGTGACGGCGCTGCGGGTTTTCCCTCGCCGAAAGGTCAATGGCGATGTCCTGGATCTGTGCGGAAAACTCAACCAGTCTCTCGTGGATCTGATGAAACGCTTCTTTGCTGCCGCCGAACCTTACGGCATTCGGTTTCTTCTCATTCTGATGCCTGAGCCGGATTTCAGCGGTTATGTGAAGAAGGAGCACCTGAAGCAGTGGGTCAGTCCGGCCTTCGACAAAGCGGAACGGGCCAAGTTGACGCCATCGCAGAAACGTTTTGTCGTCGAACAGCGGACCGTGACGCTGGCCGACTACTTCACCGATCCCGATGTGTGGGCGTGCCAGCGCCAGTATCTCGACGCCGTCCTCGAATGGGCCAAGGAAGAGCCCCAAATCTTTGCCCTCGAAATCGTCAACGAGCAAGGATGGTGCGGCGAGCGTTTTTGTTGGGACCTCGAAGAGGCGACCATTGCGTGGGGTGGTCGCGTAGCCGACTACGTTCACAAACGGGCGCCGCATATCCCCATCTGTCTGAGCCATCCCGGCTTTGGCATTCTTGGCTACGAGCCTTTGCGCTGGTTGCGCGAAACGCCGGTGGATTTCTACAGCCCCCATCTCTACGCCAGCCTCGGCGGCGAGCGGCCGGCAATGGACTTTGGTTTGGTCACCGATTTGGTGATGAATTATTCGTCGGCGCTCCGGCCGTCTTTCATGGGCGAATGGGGCCTCCCGTCCAACAAGATCAATCGCCGATTGTCGCAGCTCGCTCTGCGCGACGCCATTTGGTTTTCTGTTCTCAACGGCAGCCCCGGCCTGTTCCATTGGCCCAATGCGGCACACTATGCTTATGAATATAGCAAAGCGCGGGAAATCCTGGAACCGCTTCGGCTCGACCAAAAGGAACGCCGCCGTTCGCTGATCGGTGTGGATATGAGGCGTGCGGCCGCTGCTCTTGCCGCCAACGATCTCTATGAGAACCACAAGAATGATCCCTGGCGATTGGCCGCCAGCAAAGCGCAGGGAGAGGCTTATACGGATCTGCTGCGCTGCACGGAGTCTTTCCTCAATCGCGGTGTGGCGTTCGATTTCACGGTGACTCCGGACGCCTATGAGATTGCGGCTCTTCCTGCCCAGATTCATGGGGTTTCAATTCCGGAGTGGGACTGCGTGTTTTCCTTCTCGCCCAACTTTCAGTGCAAGTATGCGGCCTTTGGCGAATGGGAAACGATTGTGGCCTATTTCCGCAGCGTGGAGCCCGTGGTCGCCGAGGGGATCCATTTGCGCGCCCAGGTCCCGCGACCATTCCAAGTGGCGTGGGAGTTGCCCAAACGACCGCGCGGCGCAAAAGGCGGCCCGTGGCACTACCGACTAAGCGTGTATAACCTCGACACCGATGAGGTGCATCAAAGCCGCGTCGCGCGCGAGTCGAGCGTGGATTTCGGCAACGCCGTCGCCAACGATTTCGTGTTTGTGTTCCAACGGTGAAAAGAGTCTTCGCGCCGCTTTGACCCCTGTCCGAACCCGCATTACGCCGCGAAATCACACCACCAAGGTCGAACGCGAGTCTTCGCGTTGCACCGCAGGGATGGGAGTGCAGGAGAGAATCTACTTGGCGGCGAAGGCGAGCATTTCGTCTATCACCTTGCGTCGCCATTCGTGATAGCGTGCGGGAGGCCACGCCTCGCCGCCGTCGGTGTAGGCCGTCCAGTTGTCTATGATCGAATCGCCGAGTTCCTTGAGGACTGCTTCGGCGTGGCGAACGGCATCGCTTTCGCCACGCCCGGCCTTTTTCGCTTCTGCAATTAGCGACTCAAGCCTGAGAACATACTTCAAGTCATCAATGCCTTCGCGGGCGCGCTCATAAGCGAGCGTCGGATAGATCTGATCGCCGTCCAGCCGCACGACCGAACCTTTCGCGTTGTTTTCGAGATTGTAATACCACTCCACTTTGCCCCGGACGCCATACTTTGCCATTTTCCAGAAGAAAAAGCCGAACGGAAAGCGACTGTCGCCCGCGTTGACGAACCACGGGATCGCGCCGAGTTTCTGCACCTCGACGATGAACTCGCGATTGATCAGGCGGCGGCCTTTGTTGTGGTGGTCAATGCCGTCCCAGCCGTTGTTGAACGTCGCGACGTTGAGATAAGGCGACATGGTCGCCACTTCGAGATAGCCGTTCATGTCGGACGTGATCGGGATTTCGGGCAGTTCCTCGAAGCAGAGGCGCGCCAATTGCTCGCCGAACTTGATCCCGGGCAACGCGCGATTGGTCAGTTCGTCGGCGATGCTGAATAGGACGGGAACGTCGTGCTTCTGCGTTTCCGCAAAGATCAGGCGCATCGTTTTCAGATACTTTTGTTGAAACCGCCGTGCGTCCACAGGCCCGTAACCCGCCAGAGAAAACATGAGTTCCATGGGCGATCCGAAATAAAGTGTCTTGGTGAAGCCGGCCTTCTTGAACGCCTCGATGAACTCGCCGATTTCGCTCGTGTCGGTGTCGTGGATGGGCAGATGGAAATTGTAGAGCGGCGCGACGGTCGTCATGCCGTGCTCGCGCATGTCGCGAAGATGCGCGGCTAACTTCTTCGGGTCTTTGGGACTGGAGTAGTTGAATCCAAGCGCATAGGGCGGCTCTTCGAGACGGAAGGGGAGAACTTCGAGAGTGAGCGCGATTGCACCGACACGCTTGTCTTGCGAAGTGATGAGTATCTCGCCATTGTAAAGACCGGGCGCAGCGTCGTCAGGCACGTGAACGGTGACCCAGAACAGTTCGCGCGACCACGCCGGCATGTCCCATGAACTCCCGACCGGCACCAGCGCGTCGTATTCGTCGCCATGATAGCCTTCGATCGAGCACACCTTGACGTTAGCCGCATCAATCTTGCCTTTCGGCCCAACCAATGCCCCCGCTGGCTTGATGAAAACCGTCTCCAATCTCTCGCGCGGCCTCAGCGAAAACGTGAACGGCTCGTACTCGCCCGGCGTCGCCCTCAGCCCGACCGCCGTCGTCGCCCGATCCCCCCATTGCACCACCGCATTCCCCGCCTGCGGCCCCATGCAGTCGGTGATGAAAAGATTTGTCTCAGCGGCGTGGGAATTGACCACGCAAGCCAACCCGATCACAACCAGTAAAATGCATCGTGCCATCTGCGGTTCCTTTCTCTATCTACTTGCCTGGGTGGGGCGGCGGGATCGGGTTTGGCGCGACCTCTCCCTCAGTCCGCCACCGCATATTCAAGCGAACGTGGATTCTCCATGCGTTTTGAGGCATCGAGGATTTCTATTCCAACAACATTGCCGTCCTTGTCGTAGTCGAGAATGACTCCCGGTTTGTTCTCGTCGCTCTCTTCGATAGGAGCGTTACGCAAGATGATGTGCACGACGTCCGGTTGGGGGCGTAGATTGCCTTCATGATTCCCTCAATCGCCTGACGAGGGGATTTGTACTATATCACCCTCATCGCAGCGGCCGGGGTCCTGATCCTTGCCGACAAACCTGTAGCTGCCGTCGGGGTTCTTGACGAGCCGGCAATTCAGCACTCTCGCCGCTTCCTCTCTGGCTCGTTCAAAAAAGGCGAGGCTCTCTTCGGGGCTCATGTCCTTTGTTTTCTGATAGACGGTCTCTTTCCACTCCCAGACTTCCTGGAGTGCCTTGGGGACAGGTATCTCAGTCGCTTTCATATACCACCTCCATTGGCGTCGTCAATCGCAGAGGATGGAGATAGCCTTCGCGCTCGTTGAGCGCTCGCACCGCAACCTGCTTTCGGATGTTCGCAAGATGTTTGAAGTTCCACGAAAGCAAGATGTCCATCTGACTGCACGTTGCGATAGCGACATGTCGAGCGTCTTCGATTTTTGCAGGGGGAATTGCCCCTCCCGCCATATAGGTCGCTGCCAATTGGCTGGCTTCCTCGGTCAGTGGCAAGATGCTGAGGCGGTAATCCCGGATCACGCCCAGCAACCGATCCCTCCTAGCCTCATCGGGTGTTTCCCCTATCTCCTCGAGCACCACATCAGAAACATAGACGGCGTATTCACCCCGCCGGACGTGGTTCTCAAAAAACGTTTCCGTGATCTTTCGAAATTCGGGAACATCCTCATGGAACAGAAAGTTGATGACGGAAGTATCGAGATAGATTCTCAGTGGGCGCATCGGCCGTTCCTCAACTCTCTTATCCGAAACAATATTGCAACCCTGCGGTTTCTTTCAATACGATTCTCAAGTCAACCGCATCGCTCAATCCAACTTCGCGCCCACAGGTACGAGGCTCACATCGTCAAGATAGATCGTTCCGGCGCCGATGGAGTAGATGTAGAGGGTAAACTCACGGGCGCCGGGTTCGGGTTTGCCGCGGACGGTGTATTGCTGCCATTCGGGCGCGAGCTTCTGTCGAAGTTCGCCGGTCGCTCCGCTTTCGAAGTTGACGAAGATTTGGTTGTCGCCTTCGCCCTTGCCCCAAAAGGTGAAGACCAGTTCGGTTGTCCCTTCGAGAATCGGCAAATGCGGCGTTGAGATGCCAATGCGACCTGTCTGGCCCTTGCAGCGAATGCCGCACGCGTATTTGCCCGAATGAACGTTGGGCGCTTCGGCCCAGAAGTTCTCGTAGTCGCCGCCCCACGACCAGCCGCCCCACCAAAGCCATCGCGAGCGATTCGGCTCGGAGTTCCTGTTGATCTCCTCGAAGCCGCCGTTCTGGATCAGATTGAGTTCGCCCGGGTCTTTGGTTGAAAGCGCCGTCGCTTTGAATGTTCCGGCCAGGCGCGCTTCGAGCATCGCCCGTTTTTTGGCGTAAAGGTTTTCGCTGATAAGGCCCTGAGATTTCTGGCGCTCGATGGTTTGGAGAGATTGTTCGATGCGCGCGCGATCCCAGAGATTGGGCGCTTCGGATGCCGCCAGCAGCGCCGCGGCGACGATGGCAGGCAACACAAGTCTTTTCATGGCTGTTTGTTCTCCCTACTCAGAATTCGGGACACATTCACGCTATGAAAAGGTCCTGTTGCATGTCAAGATTGTCTTGTTCATCCACGAAGGAACATCGAGGAACACGAATTCATTTTTCTTTCGTGTCGGTCCGTGTCCGTCTGGAGAAAAAGGAATCAGGACATTCCCCAGAATTCGGCCGTTGGTTGTTTGAAAGGCTTACAAACACTGCGGAGGCGCGGCCTGCAAAGTGGAATCGTGGTTGGGCAATCCACAGAAAAAGCTGTCCTTCAGAATTGGGGAATGTCCTGATAGAAGACAAACCCTTGAAAATGCGGGGCGAGAAAAGCCTTGTCAGCACGGTCTGGTTGGTATCCAATTCCTTCATTAATGCGGTTCAGATGCCAAGCGGAAGACAAGTCAATGCCGCAACACTTTGAAACATAGCCTGTGAGGAACGCATGATTGATCTAGCCGAGATTATCTCCGAAGACCGCATCATTGAGCTGAAAGCCGAGACCAAAGAGGAAGCGCTTCGCGAGCTGGTTGGGGCCATGGCCGGCTCGAATTGCGTGCTCGACAAGGAAGCGCTGTTCGGCGCCATCCTCGAGCGCGAAAAAACCCTGAGCACAGGGGTGGGCATTGGCGTGGCAATCCCCCATGCCATGATCCCGGAAGTGACGGGATTCGTCATTGCCATCGGGCGCAGCCACAAAGGGATTGAATTCGACGCCCTCGACGAGAAACCGGTTCGCCTCGTCGTCATGATCGCCGCTTCCGACAAGCATTCACGGGGGGAATATCTGAAACTCCTTGCCCGCCTGATGCAGAAGCTACGAAACAAGGAATTTCGCCGGAAGATCATGTTCGCCAAAAGTACACGGGACATCCGCGAGGCTTTTCTCTCCGGACAACTTGAAGAAGGCCAGTGAATCGGACAGCCGGTAATATCGCGTCTGCCGCAGCGGGGTTCACTTGTATCGTTCAATGGTTTTATTCCTGCACATGTCTGAAGAATTCCGATTTGGATTTTCGACAGGATAACAGGATTCACGGGATTGTGAAATCCGAGCACTCGTGTGCCGGCCATCCTGTTGATCGTCCGTAATTCTTTTTCATTTTTCAAAAGAACCTGACACCCCTCGCTTCAACGATCACGTTCGTTCCGACCATCGGCTGGTTGGCGAAGATGGCCGAAAGTCGAAACGATAGAAAGATCGTTTCTCGCGACAACCGGCGCTCTTGAAATGTCGGTGGACGAAACATCGCCTCTTCCGATTTTCCTCCGATTCACCGGAAAAGTGCCAACCGTCCGATTGACAGGATTCTTCTTTTCTCTCCATCCGGTTCATCCTGTGATCCTGTCAAAAGAGAAACTCATGGCTCGAAAACCATTGAACGCTACTGGGGGTTCACTTGGTCTCGCGCGCGCGTGCGCCATAGAACCGGCGCAAGGCCGCCATTTCTTCGTCGCTGATCATTCCGGCTCGATACATGTCCAGAACGTCAAGGGGCAAATTTCCCATCCCTGCTTCGGCCGGTGGAACTTCCGGAGGGACCTTCGAACCCGTGGAAGCACCCCGCTGTACGAGCGCGGCTTCCTTCGCAGATTCCGGCTGTGCGAACGACTGTTCCTTTGGACAGGGCGAAGGTTTTGATTCCCCACCAGCGGCAGCCCGCTCCAATTCAACCAGCCCTGCAAGACCGCCAGCCGGTTGACCGCCAAGGCGTTGCTCATACAGGCGGGTAAAATGGCGTGTCAGAACAGATTTGACACGCTTGGCTTCCTCGGCAGTCAGCAAACCCTTTTCGAGCATACCGGCCACCGCATCGAAATCCATCCCAAACTCCTGCACTTGCCGAATCCGCACGGCAAAAACATTGCGCAACAAGTGGGCGACCACAACTAGTAGAATCAGGCCAACCGTCCCCGCGAAAATCCAGTAAAGGACGGTGGAGTCCGTCTGGACGAAATTATCAATGATTTTGCCGGTTTCAAACATGGCAACCATCGGCGGCGGAATTCAACTTGTTGCGTCCGGCCAACCTAGAGCCATCGCCTCGATGCCAGGCCGGGCCCGTCCTCGCTGTCAGATTTGCGTGACATAGCGTTCGAGAACCTGACGCACAAGCGCTTCGTTGATCTCCACATGAGTGATTTCGGCCTTGACCAGGATCTGCTTCAGCGCCCCTTTCAGTTCGCGCACATTGGTCTGGATCCGTTCGGCAATCAGGCCGATCAGACGGTTGTCCATTTGGACATCGCCGTGCAGTTTAATCTCTCGCTTGAGGATGGCCGCGCGGGTTTCGAAATCGGGCGTTTGGATGTCCACAATGATGCCCGAGCCAAATCGGGACTTCAGCCGCTTTTCGAGGCGCTCGATTTCTTTGGGCGGCCGGTCCGAGGTGACAACGATCTGGCGCTTGGACTGAAATAGCGTGTTAAAGATATGGAAGAATTCTTCCTGCGCTCGTTCCTTGCCGGCGAGAAATTGAATATCATCCATGAGCAAAACATCGGCCGCTTTATAACGGCTGCGCAAGGCATTGGCCGTGTTGTCCTGGATCGCGTCAACCAGTTGACTGGTGAATTCCTCGGCGCTGGTATAGAGAATGCGCAGCTCCGGTTGATGTTCCAGAATGTAATTGGCGATGGCGCTGAGCAGATGGGTTTTGCCCAGACCCACGTCGCCATAGAGGAACAGGGGATTATAGTGCATAGCCGGGGCTTTCGCGACAGCCAGCGCCGTGGCGTGGGCAAACCGATTGCGGTCGCCGATCACAAAGGTGTCGAACGTGAAGTCGGAAACAACCTGTAACTCCCCGACGCCCGCCGCTCCAGGAGCGGGGGAACGCGCACCGCGCCCGACCTTTGCCCCCTGCAAAGCCTGATCCGCGCGAATAACCTCCTCAAGCCATTGGGCGATCTCGCGATTGTTCGGGTCCAATGCCAGCACGCGCCGCAACACTTCGATGGCTTTGTCGCTGTTGCCGGTTCCGACGTAGATTTCGCTCAATTCCCGGGCGCGCGGCGCGGCTTCTTCCAGCCGACCCGCCTTGAGGAGAACCTCGACCAGGATATCGAGCGCCTGGGGATTGGCGGGGAATTGATTGAGGAGTTCGCGGACTGTGTTTTCCGCGTCTTCGTAGTTGTTGTTCCCCAAGTAAAAGCGAGCGAGGTTCAAATACTGCTCCCTGGCCTCGTCGTGTCGCTTCAGACGCATCAAGGCCTCAATCAAACGCGTCCGGAAGGTCACATTGCCCGGTTCATAGGAAAGAAGTTCTTCGTAGAGATCGGCCACCTCGGCCAATTCATTGCGCTGATAATGCAGGTTGATCAGTTGCGTGCATTGCGTGATGAATTCGTGTTGCTGGCCCCCCTTCTGGCAAAGCGCGATGAGCGACCGACGCAGAGCGATATCGTCGGGCACGTGTTCCAGCAGGCTCTCGGCCATTTGGATGGCTTCCGGATAGCGCTGTTGCTCCGAGAGGTGGCCAATGGCTTGACGAGCATGTTTCGCAGCCACCTCATACTGCTTCACACCGAGGAGGAAGTGAATGTAGTCCATTCGCGCCTGACTATTGGCCGGTTCGATGTCCAATGCGCGCTCGTAGTATTCCTGAACACGATCCGCCTCACCGAGTTTCTCATGGATCTGGGCCAAACGCACACAGAGGGGTGCGTTCAAATGCTCCTTGTCCGTCTTTTCGTTGAGCAGGATCATCTGCTCGAGCGCCCAGATGTTCTCCGGATCCCGGTCCAGAATGGACATGCAATACTCAGCGGCTTTGGCATACGCCCCATTGGCGATATAGGCAATGACGAGTTTGCGCAAGGTTTCCAGCAGCTGACTTCCTTCGCCGAGATTCCCGTACACGGCTGCCAGATGAACTAATGTCAGCACGTCATCGGGGGCGATCTCGTGCAACTTGTTGAGAACCACTTGGGCTCGCGCGTAGTCGTTCTGACAGAGAATCTGGGGGACGATCCGCTGCAAAGGCTCGCGGCCGATCTGGGCCTCGCCAAGAGCCGTTCCCACATCGGCAAGAAGCAGCGCCGCCTCCACATGGTCCGGTTCGACCGCCAGCAGACGCTGCAAGATCCGTTTGGCGATGCCCCATTGTTGCGAGGCAACGGCCCGTTGCGCCAACGTCAGATTGCGAACCTGCGCTTCCCCAATTCGGCCGGTTTCCGCCAGGATGCGGGTCTGGCATTCGAGTATCTCCAGATCGTCGGGAGCGATTTCGAGCGCCCGACCGACCATCTCGCCCGCCTTATCCCACTGCTGCTGGGCAATGAGGCTTTCGATCAACGGAAGGTATTGTTCGCGCGCGCGATCGCGCCGACCGGCGCGCAGATACAGGTCAATCTGGCGATTGCGACAGGAGACATCGTCCGGGTTGATCTCCAGAATCCTTCCACAGACGTCGGCCGCTTCTTCCCACCGCTTTTCTTCCGCCAATTGTTCCGCAACGGCGGTGTAGGTTTCGGCCGCCTCCCGCGAAAGGCCACATTGGCGCTGAATCGCCGCCAGTTGTTTCAGGGAATCCACACCTAAATGGCCTCGAGGACCAACCGCACGCAGAAAGTCAGCGGCCTCCTCGGTGCGTCCTTGTTCGATCAACACACTGATCATATCCAGTTGGGTCTCGGTCGCCGCGGTGTTTCGCCCTTGCCGGCGCAGGATTTCGGAATGTTTGGCCGAGATCCCCACGTGCTTGGGCTCTGCCTGGCGCAGTTTCTCGAGAATCTGCACGGCCGCCATGTAGGAGCCTTCCTGGCTGCATGCCTCGACCAGCGCCAGGCATTCTTCGATCCGGGCCTCGTTCAAGCCCGCCCGAATCGCCGCATCCACCAGAGTATCCCGCACATCCGTGCGACTCTCGTCTATCTCGAGAATGGCGCGATAGCAATTCAACGCCTGTTCATACTCGCCCGCGTGTTCATGATCCGCCGCCTTGCGCAAACTCTCGGCGACGGCGTCGTGCGTGCGATCCGAGGCCACCATCAACTGGATGATGTGCGGATAGACGTCAATAATATCGAGATTCAGCTGCTCAATCTTGCGATAAATCTCCAAAGCGCGGTCAAATTCCTGGCGTGTCTCAAAATAGTCGGCCAGACGCATGTATTCTTCGAGTGCCCGATGCATTTCTTTCTGGCCGACCAAACACTCCACATACCTCAGGCGAACGGCAGTGTCGTTGGGGCGTCGTTCCAGCAGCTCTTGGCAGTGCTCAGCGGCCTTGGCAAACTCGCCCTGGGACAGGGTCAGCGTCACCAGCCGGTCCAGGATTTCCAGGCGAGGTCCGTCCTCGTTTCGCGCCCCATGGATTTTGAGCATGCCCTCGAGGGCCCGCACGTTGTCCGACTGCACCGCAAGGACCTTCTTGAATCCCGCCAAGGCATCGTCATAGCCGTTCAGGGCCAGATAGTTCTCGGCCACTTCGAGCGTTTTGCGAAGCATATCTTCGGACGGAGGCAACTCGATGGAAATCTTGAGATGCTGGATCAGGCGCTGCACCGCTTCATCGTATTCGATTTTGAGCGCCTTTGCATAAAGGTCTATCAGATCTCCGCCCTTGCTGCCCGGACACAGACTATAGGAACACCGATAGGTATGCGCCCGCCGGTCTATCGCCAACGTCCGGAACACCGCCTCGCTGTGAATCGGGCAGAAGCATTTGACGGTGTCGCCCGCTTCTTGAACCGTATCGAGCCGGTAATTGATCGCCTTGAGAACAGGCAGGATTTCGATCCTCTCACGCAGCCGGCGCAACGCGTCCGGTGGGTAGGCGGAAGTCGGTTCTTTCGCGGCGCTGGGCGCTCGGCCCGGATAGGCTGTTCGAGGCTCCGGCATGGTCTTTCCACACGCAACGTGTTCCCCGAAAGGAATCTTCCGAACCGCTGGGAAGGGGTGTCAAGGCTTTCTATAGCGAAGCGAAAAATCGAGCGCCGGCGCGGAGTGGGTGAGCGCGCCCACGGAAATGCAATGGAGTCCAAGGTCGGCCAATCCGCGAACACGCGCCACGGTCATCCCGCCCGAAGCCTCGGTGCAAATCGTCGGAGGAATTTCGCGCAAGGCGCGTCGAAGCATTCGACGCGAGAAATTGTCCATCATAATCATGTCCACCTTTTCCGCAACCGCGACGCGAACTTCATCCACATTGCGCGCCTCGGCCATGATCGGCAGCCGCTTGCGACCACGAAGGGCGCGCTTCACCCGCCGAATCGCCTCGCCCAACCCTCCCGCCGCATCCGCATGGTTGTTCTTGATCAGGACCATATCATCGAGACCGAAGCGATGGTTGGCTCCGCCGCCGACCCGCACGGCGTATTTTTCCAGATCGCGCCAGAGAGGCGTGGTTTTCCGCGTATCGAGAATTCGGGTTGTGCCGCCGCCCAACGCCTCGACGTACCGCCGGGCCAGCGTGGCGATGCCCGACAGATGCTGGAGAAAGTTCAAGGCGACGCGCTCGGCCGTGAGGATCGAAGCGAAATTGCCTCGAATTTCGAGAACGGCATCGCCGGCGACGACCGGTTCGCCATCCCGGTGCAAGCAGCGAAGGCGAAGCCGGCGGTCGGCAAGGCGGAACACCTCCTCGACAATCGGCAAGCCGCACACAATGCCCTTTTCGCGTGCGAGGATCACCGCTCGGCCCGGCATTGGGCGACCGATCACCGCACCGGTTGTCACATCGCCCCGGCCCACATCTTCGGCCAGCGCACGTCGAATGCGGTCGCGAAGGTCCGCCGTCATTCTCAACGGCTCAAACACTGGGCGATTCAACGCTCTCTCCCCCGCCAGCTCAGACCGTCTGGTTTAACATTATCCCGGGCAAGATGCCCATGCCACCCTTGATTACTTCTTCTTTCGCGTCAGGGCGAAACTGTGGCGGCGACTCGGGAAACGACCGCTCCGCACGTCGGCAGCAAAACGCCGGACTGCACCCATGATCACCCGCTCCAACTGGGCATAGACCTTGACAAAACGTTTCTGGACCGGACCTAAACCAAGAAGATCGTGCAAGACCAGAACCTGGCCGTCGCAGTGAGGACCCGCGCCGATGCCAATCGTCGGCGCCGCGACCGATCGCGTCAGATCGCGCGCCACGACCGCGGGAACCAGTTCGACGACAATCGCGAACACGCCGGCATCTGCCAGCGCACGCCCGCTCGCCATCAACCGCTCGATCTGGGCATGACTGCGGCCCTGAACCCGGTAGCCGCCCAGTTGATGGAGCGATTGCGGCGTCAGACCAATGTGCCCCATCACGGGAATGCCGGCCGCAACAACCCGCGCAACGATGGGCGCGATCTCCTCGCCGCCTTCGAGTTTGACCGCTTCGGCTCCGCCTTCCTGCATCAACCGCGCGGCGTTCGCCAATGCCTGTTCGCCCGTAATCTTGTAGGACATGAACGGCATATCCGCGACCAACAGTGCGCGCTCAATGCCTCGACGCACCGCCGCGCAGTGGTGAACCATATGGTCCAGTGTCACCGCGATCGTATTGCGGAACCCCAGAACTACGCTTCCAACCGAATCGCCAACGAGAATGACGTCCACACCCGCCTGGTCTGCCAGCCGCGCCGTCGGGCAATCGTAAGCCGTCAGCATGACGATCTTCTCGCCACGCGTTTTCATCTCACTCAGATGGATCGTTCGGATTTTGGAGACATCCATTTGTCCACGCTCACACCCGAATCACAGCACAGTCCCCTTGCTCCAGCACACGGAATTCTGTGTGCCCACGGCCCACGCTGTAAACATCTTTTTGTCTGCATTCTTGTCGTCCCCGTCTTGCCAAGAAGATTCCACAGATCTCTAAATCCAATGAGTTTCTCCCACGCAAAGGGGCCACCACGTTAAGAAGGAACTTGTTTTCCTTAATCTGCGCAATGCGTATTACAACCCCGCAACATCTTGTTCTCTTAGTACAGGCAAACACAAATAAGGGGCCAAAACGATCGGGTCGTTTCGCACGGCCACCTCGATTCCAGCCACACGCCTGGCCCCTTGTTGGTTTCGCAGTTCGCTCAGTCCCCTTATGGTTTTCAACTATTTATTCTTACAAACCGCCATTCTTCAATCCCGTAGGGATGGTTGAAAATAGCCCAGGAATTGATTCCTGGGAACGAGATCGCCACTATTCCAGAGAGTCCCGTAGGGAC
>Ga0315277_10004569_pt1 | contig 18456 bp, 24 predicted proteins | sample YL17G05_15_MG_FD_203695 | JGI IMG/M metagenome (GOLD analysis project Ga0315277, IMG submission 203695) | Sediment microbial communities from Yellowstone Lake, YNP, Wyoming, USA - YL17G05_15 | ecosystem: Environmental > Aquatic > Freshwater > Lake > Sediment | place: USA: Wyoming | collected...
TGATGTGTACCCCGTTTAGTAGACACTATTTTAACAGCTTAGACTCAAAAGATGATTCCTATATTCCACCGGCGTCATCTTTTTCAAATCCCACTGCCTTCTCTTGTTATTGTAATAGCTGATGTACTCCTTCGTCAATCTACGCAGCTCTTCAAAGGTTTTACAGTTCTTGTAGTCGACCTCGTCTTTGAAGTGCCCGAAGAATGATTCCATGGGCGCATTATCTATGCAGTTTCCCTTTCTGGACATTGACTGGGTCATGTCCAGCTCCTTGATCTTAGATACGTATCCAGGGCTGGTGTAATGAAAGCCCTGATCAGAATGAATGAGTATGTTTCTGAAAGAAGGAACTTCTTTGTTGTCTTCCATGTTTCTTATCGCGTCAAAGACGATGTCCATCTGCAGGTGCCGGGACAAATTCCAGGCGATGATTTCTCTGCTGGCTATGTCTTTGACGGCCAGCAGATATGCCATACTGCCATTAAACGGCAGGTAGGTGATGTCGGTGCAGAATACCTTACGGGGATTGTTCTGCTTGAAATTCCTGTTCAAGATGTTCCCAAAAGTCCTGTGTTCCCTGGTCTTTTTCATGATCTCCTTGTAAGGATTCCTCCTTCTTATTTTGGTAATTAAGTTGTATTTATTCTTGATTCTGGCTATTTTCTTGTGGTTCATAGTCACGCCCTTATCCGACTTCAGCCTCATCTGTATTGTTCTCCATCCGTATTTGGATTTTCCCTTATCGAATATTTCCTTGATTAAGAGATAATCTTGGTAGTCCCTTGGTCTCTTATCTATGGTTTTTAGCCACTTGTAATATCCTGACCTGGAAACATGGGCGATCTCGCACATCTTCTTTGGATTTTTTCCTATACTTCTGATTATTCTGAATTTCTGAAACGGCTTTAAGATTATTCTCTTTTCCCTGCCCGGAGTTTTTTTAAAAAACAGTTCTCGGTTTCAAGATAAATCACTTTCGCCTTAAGCGTTCTCATTTCTCTTCCGCTTCCGGCTCTCTTTGCCACTGCCTCGGCTTCATCCTGGTTTTGTAGGAGTGATTCATGGTCTCTCTTCGGTCTAAAAGCCGTATTCCATTGGTTCATCAGCCTGTTGGGAGCCCTTATACCTATGGTGGTTAAATCAAAGTCTGCCTCTTCGAATATTTCGACCGCGCTCAACCCCTCTTCATTGTACTGCTTAAGAGCTGATGTCTTGAAACTCCTGGCATATCTTACCGATTTTGTGCCGCACCTGGTAACGTTTCTATTCTTCGAAAGTCTTTTTATCTGCTCTTGTGTGAAAGTTCTTCTGTTCATATTTTTACAATTTTATTTATTTTTCTATATCTTATCAGTATTACAAAAAAGAGACACTTTGTGTCTACTTTTTGGGGTACAGATCATTTGTGTCTCATTTTATTTCTGTTTTTTATGAAGAAATCAATATTTTCAAAGATCTTAATACCCATGTCTTTTTAGTTCCTTTTTCGCTTTCTTAATAAACTTTCCAAACCGGCGATCTTTTTGTCTTTTTTCAAGCTTAGTCATTTCATAATATTCAGCTTCCTTTTTTAAATTAATGTAATTAGAGTATTTTCCTTTATCTAGCTTACCAGATTTTAATGCAGACAGCACCTCGCATCCAGGTTCGTAAATATGCGCACAGTCAACATATCTGCATCTTTTTGCTAGAGCAGTTATTTCGTCAAATAAATTATCTATACCGACAGTCGTATCCGTCATTCCCACTTCCCGCATTCCTGGGTTATCTATCACAATGCCTCCATTTTTTAAAAAATACATTTCTCTATTCGCGGTAACGTGTTTTCCTCTGCCAGTTCGAAGATTGATCGTCTTGGTTTTTACTACATTTACTTCAAGCAATTTATTAATAAGAGTGGACTTTCCTACTCCAGACGAGCCGAGAAAGCAATAAGTTTTTCCTCTTGATATATACGTCCTCAGTTCGTCCAATCCCTCGTTGGTTATAGTGCTGGTCGGGAAAACATTAATATCGTTAAATCTTTTTTTTATTTGAGCTAATTTTGAATTCAATTCTTCTTTGGAAATTAAATCTATTTTATTCAATATCATGGCAGTCTTTACGCTTCCAGCGTTTGCTATGGCAAAATACCTTTCGAAACGGTTCAAATTATAGTCCCTACCAATTGATTCGACAACAAACGCCATGTCAATATTTGTTGCTATAACCTGTGTTTCGTTTTTGTTGCTGTATTTTCTTTTTATTATTGTCCTTCTCGGCAATACTCTGTGGATCACTGCTCGTTCCTTGTCGAGCTCACTTATTGCTACCCAATCGCCTACTGCAGGATAATCTTCTCTTGATAAAGCATTAAACATCTGTTTTCCAGTTATCTTCGCTAAATATTCGCCGCTTGTATTTTTAACCCTATAAGCTCCTTTATACTCGGCGATAACCCGCGCAACCGAAAAACCATCTAACTTCAATTTATTACGATTAGACTCAAAAAACATGTTATAACCAAAATCTTCAATTTTTATTTTTTTAACTTCGCTATTCATTTTATTGTATTACTTACCGCAACACTTCTGATTTTTTTACGGCTACCGCAAAGACATGTATCATTTCTGCCAATTTTTATATCTTAATTCTAGCAAAAAATCGCCTAAATGGCGATTTTTGTTTGCTCCGCATCGTGAACAACGTTAGAATTATAATTTTAACTCTGTTTTTTCTAAAATTAAATCATTAAGTATTTTTCTGACAAGCTCAATGCTGTCCCAATCAAATATGGAAATCTGCGTTATGTTTTTATTTAATTCTTTAAGCTTCTCTGACGTCTCGTTGGCGGCGGCTTCTGAAACCGTGTCTTTTTTGCTCAAAAAAACATATTCCGGCTTTTCCAGAAGCATTTTGTTATACGCTCCAAGCTCGCCTCTCACCGTTTTATAATCCGACACGGGATCTGTCGAATCTGCGGCCACGAAATGAAAAAGAATTTTTGTGCGTTCTATGTGCCGCAAAAATTTAATGCCGAGCCCTTTACCCAAAGACGCACCTTCAATAAGCCCGGGAAGATCGGCAAGTATCAAGTCATAATACACGCCCAAATTGGGTTCCAAGGTTGTGAATGGATAATTTGCCACCTTGCTTTTGGCATTGGTTAATTCGTTAAGCAGGCTTGATTTCCCGACATTTGGCAATCCTACAAATCCCACGTCGGCAATCAATTTTAATTCAAAACGGATTTCAAGAGATTCCCCGGGCTCTCCGTATTCAAATTCTTTCGGAGTTGTATTTGTTGACGAACGAAAATGGAAATTCCCTTTTCCTCCGGCTCCCCCACGGACAATTACTGCGAGCTGGCCGATTTTAGTTATCTCAATATTTTCGCCTGTTTCTAAATTGTGCACCACGGTTCCGACAGGAACTTTCAAAACCAAATCGTCCGCATTGCTACCGTCACGAAATTGCGAACGGCCATCCTGTCCGTTTTCAGTTTTAAATTCTTTTTTAAATCGGAATTTATTTAACGCGCTCAAATCGGAAATGCCTTCAACATAAACACTGCCTCCCTTGCCGCCGTTGCCACCGGCAGGACCCAGAGACATCAAATTTTTATTGAAAGCCACCGCCCCTTTTCCTCCGGTCCCTGCTGTCGCCCGTATTTTTACATCATCAATAAGCATATTTATTTTAATCCGCATTAAAAATCAAATCCCGCCGGAAGCGGGACTGATTTTCATTTATTTAATCCTGCAAAACCGATTCTTAAATGCGGGCTACGTTTGTCGCATTGGGTCCTTTTGGAGAATCGGCTTTTTCAAAAGAAACTTTGTCACCTACTTTTAATTCTTCGTAGGTTACACCCTTTAGCTCATTCTTGTGAAAAAACAAATCTTTTTCTTCGCCTTCAACAGCAATAAATCCGAATCCCTTATCTGTAAGATTTTTAATTGTTCCTTCCATAGTTTTAAAGATAAATTAATTTAATTAATGTTTTAAGGTTTTATCCTAAAGTTTAGTTTTCTAAATAAACTCGACTAAATTCTCATTAGACAACCATCTTACTCTAATAGCTTACCATTTAAAAACCGATCCGCCAACTCAACTACCTGGCTCCCGGGTGGGAATCGAGCCTCTAAGCATTTACTTCCATCTCAAACCTCAGATAATTAGTAGACCATTGTCCAGGATTTCTCAAGTTACGAACAGTGGTCTCTGCAACTAAAAAGAATCCCAGCAATGATCCGGAATTCTCTTTGATTCCAACGATGGAATTTTCCTACTGCTGCTATTTTTTTTCTTTCGTTTCTTCTTTCTTTTCTTCTTTCTTTTCTTCTTTTTTTTCTTCTTTCTTTTCTTCTTTTTTTTCTTCAATCATTTTTTTATTCGTTTTTAAAGTTAATTTCTGATGCGACCTTTGGATAAACGTTCCAGTTTTTTACTTTTCTTTAAAAAATAAAAAAGCTGAGAACACACATTCAGCTAGTTTAAACCGTTCTGTCTATTGTCCCAGTCTTAAAGAAAGGTTATAGCGTCCTTTTGATTAACCACTAGATTAATCAACAACCATTCTTACAAGATGGGATTGGCTGGTTAATGAGCAGTTTGCGCCGCCCACCTGTTTATTTGGCTTCTCAGCCCTATCCATTTCATGATAGTTTAAATCTGGATTGTGTCAATAGCAAAAGCCCGAGGCAAACAACTCTCGGGCGGGGCGGCTCCCCCTGATGGACGATGCCTGCCCCGTAGTGAGCTCTGCTCTACTACTGGGGTTAGAACCTGTCTGGCAACTATTTGACTTAAGATAACAGGTCTATTTATTTAAAAAATTCTTAGCAGGATAAGATAATGATTTTATTGAATTATTCCAAACTGTTTTTTTAAATTATAAATGCGGCTGTAAGATTCTGTTATTCTCCCTATTGAAATTTTACTTTCTTTCACCGCTCTATAAATAATATCTAAAGTTTCATAGGGCAATTCCTCGTCGTATCCCGATGGGCTGTTGTTAGAAATCGCAATGATATCGCAGCCAGCATTAATAGCTTTTATTATGGCTTCTTCGAATCCATAATTGCTAGCGATAGCATTCATTTGCATGTCATCAGAAATGACAACCCCTTTAAAGTTTATCTGTTTGCGTAATATTTCTTGGAGAAAATTTGAAGAGAGGGTTGCTGGATAATCCTTATCAATTTTTCTGTTAATGATATGAGCCGTCATCACCACGTCGAGCAATCCTTCTCTATTAAGTTCTTGATAAGGTATCAACTCTTCTTCTTTATAGGTTTCTGTCACATCAACCATTCCTAAGTGACTGTCATCTTTTGAACTGCCATGCCCAGGGAAATGTTTTGCAACTGTAATTATGTTTTGTTGCTTGTGTGCCTCTATAAAAGCTTTTGCATGTTCCACAACCTCTTGCGGATTAGATGAAAAAGACCGACCTAAACCACCGATTATTGGATTCTCTGGATTAATATCAACATCAATCACTGGCGCAAGATTCATATTAAATCCTAGCTCCTTAAGTTCCGAAGCTATTTTTTCGGCTTCTTGGGTTGTTATTTTTATATCTTCGTTTTGCCCCATTTCTTTAGGTGAAAGAGTGGAAAGAAATCCATATTTTTGATTTAAACGGTTCACTTTTCCCCCTTCGGCATCAACTGCGATGAATAAAGGAGGTGAAGAATATGATTGTAAATCGGAAATAAGTTTTTTTGTCTGCTCTGGATTAAGAATATTTCTGGGAAAGCTTTTAGAAGGAACGTCATAATCAAACAAAACTACTCCCCCTATTTTTAAATCTTTAATAACTTTTGTAATATACGATTCGTCCGATATTTCTGTTCCTCGAAATCCTACCAGTATCATTTGGCCGATTCTTTCTCTAAGCTCTTCTTCTGTTAGACTTGTCTCTTTAGATTTGTTTATTTCAAGGGACTGATAAGCTGACTTTAATTTGATCGTATGCCACAGCGTTACTCCATCAACAAGAATGGTTAGAATGATTATAATTAAGAGAAACTTCCAATTTGTTTTTTCTTGAGTAATCAGTTGCATATTACTCAATCCTATCAAAAAACCGCCTGGTTGGCGATTTTATGTCCCCCAGCGACGCGGGGCGATTATTTCTTTTTTATTCTGCAATAAGGCATCCCTTATAATCTTGTTCTGCTCCATTTTCAAGAACCAACGCTGTATTTCCTTTATCCCAAAAAACAAAAGATTCGTCAGCGTTTGCATAACGACCACCATCAGCAGAAAGAGTTTTGGCCAAATCAAAACTTCTTCCATCGCTCAAAATAAGTTTCACACTTCCAGAAGGAACAGGTGGCTGCCCGGGTTCCACTGCATGCTCTTCTCCTTTGTAAAAAGCAACTTGTATTGTTTTGCCTCCGTCACAAAGATAAGTAGTTTGAGCTATGGGAGAATTGGTTGAAACGCACTTTTCTCCATTAAAACACTTATCAGTTCCACAATTACAGGTTTTGATTTCTTTGCTATTGTCTGGTGAACAACCGCAAGCACCGATTAAGCAGGTATTGGGGAAATCACTGGCTGTTTGGCAGCAAGAAGCCGTTGCTATTGTTCCTCCAGAATTAATACAGGACTTCTCTTTTTTATTTTTCCCTCCTGCTTTCTCAAGCACTTTACTGGAGTTTTCAATGGCATTTTGAAGTCCTTTTTGGGCAGCTTCAGGAGCTTTCTCAAGATTCCTTTGCAAAATCGCAATATGCTTGTTTATGGTATCTTCTGCTTTTTGAGAAATACCTGTAGTGTCTGTGCCTTTATTTTTTAATTCTTCAATCTTCTGAAGGGCATGGTCTAATTGTTTCTGATATTTATCCAATGTTTTCTGGGCGATGTCGGTTTTCCCTTTTTCAATCATCTTTTGGTATTCAGCTAATCTAACATCGGCTAAGTGCAAGAATTGTTTGGCTTTGTTTTCGGCACCAAAGGTAAAGAAGTTTTGAATTGCTTCTTTCCAGGCTTTCAGGAAATAAAAAGGGCTGTCGGGTAGAATCCCTGGCGAAGGTAAATTAGTGTCTTGAGCTAAAACACTAATAGCTCCAAATAAAAGAGTTAATAATAATAAAGAATAAATTATTTTTTTCATATTTTGATTAATTATATTTTGATTAATTATATTTAGTAGATGACCTTTCTCTCATTCTACCAAAAAACCGCCTTGTTGGCGATTTTTGTTGGCTCGCTTGGGTGGTATAATAGCCATAATTTATTTTTTATTGTAGTTCCCATTACTAAGAAATACCTAATCGAAAGGGTCATTTTCCTCCATTGTTATTAAATCTCTTTCACTTTTTTGTTTTTCTTCTTCCGATGATTCTTCTTCTTTTTTTTCTGTTTTTTTTATTTTCTTTATTTTTTCTTTTTTCATATCTCTTTTAATTTAGACGGAGAAACAAATAGCTGTTTTCTTTATAGCACATTAAAAAGATTCATAAATAAAAACTGCCCAGTGTTGGGCAATTTTGGAGTTATTTCAAGTATTTTTCAATATTTTCCAGGTGCTCCTCGTAGGTCTTGGCAAGGTGAATTTGACCTTCGCTGTCGTGTAAGTAATAAAGGTATTCGGTTTCTTCCGGATGAATCACGGCGCTTATGGCTGCCAGTCCTGGATTGCAGATTGGGGTCGGCGGACGGCCTTCGTGTAAATAGCTGTTATAAGGGGAATCAAGTTTGTAATCCGCTGGTTTTATTATCGGCCACCAGTTACCCGGCTCTCCCAAAGCATATTGAATAGTGGCATCGATTTGGAACGGCATGTTCTTTAACCACCTGTTCCAGATTACTCCGGCAATAATCGGCATTTCTTCTTCATTTGCCGCTTCTCTCTGCACCAAAGAAGCCAAAACTATAAGCGTATCATTTCTAATATCTTTTTCAGCAGCTTGCCTAAATAAATCCGTTGCTTTCTCATCAAACTGGCTTTTCATCCTTTTCGCAACGTCCATGCCCGTATAATCTAAATTAAGAAGATAAGTGTCCGGAAACAAATAACCCTCTTTGGCCTCAACAAGAAATTCTCCTTTTGCCAGATTACTCCAGTTTAATTCCTTTTGCAGTTTTTCTGCGATTTCCGTTGCTCTTAATCCTTCTGGTATCACTATTCATTTCTGATAAGGGTGATTGACTAGGGTATCCGCCAGCAGCCAGGCGTCCATCCCTTTTGAAACCATATATCCGCCTGGTTCAATTTTTCCTTGCCAGCCTTTTCTTTTCAGCACAAAGTTGAACGCCCTTTCGCTTCTTAGATAACCTTGTTCTTTTAACTTGGGAATTAGCTCTGCTTCTGTTGTGTTCAGATTAACTACGACTCGTTCTTCTTCCGTTCCTTTTTGCGGGGCTGAGAATTGATAAAGAATAGCGATAATGCCCGCTATTAGGATCACGCCTATTCCTATAATGATGATTTTTATAGCCTTGCTCATTTACAAGTATAGTTTAAACCAGTTAGTGGTTAAATCGATAATAGTATCGAGTTGCTCAGTAAAATCATGAGTAGCTCCCTTTATTATTTCTAATTTCGATTCGGGAGGAAGATATTTAATTGCATTTTTTGAATCTTCCAAAGGCACACTTTCATCTTTATCCCCGTGAATAATTAAAACAGGGAGTTTAATTTTAGACAACAATTCTTTTTGATTTATACTTTCCATGTCTTTTACTATTTGCTTATCAATGATTATTTTTTTACGGACGCCTGCTTCCATTATCTTTGTTATATATCCTTTTTCTTTTAATTCTTTCAATTCTGCGGGGGTAAATTTCTTCTTAGAATAATTATCTTTTTTACTTGTCACGGGAGCCCACAATACCATTGTTTTGATGTTTTTCTCAGGAGAATAAACTTTAAGAGATATGAGACCGCCAAGGCTCAAACCAAGCAAGGCAATCTTTTTAAATCCTCTATCTAAAACAAATTTTATTGCACAGTTTAAGTCATCAACTTCTTTATCAACTGTCAAAGAATCATTATCGCTCTCTCCTGAACCGCTAAAGTCGAAAGCTAAGACATTGTATCCTGCCTTATTAAGAGCTTCGGCCGTTTTATCAAATCTTCCCCACTCTGATTTATCGCCGGTGAAACCATGAGCCATTATGACAATGGATTCGTTATCTGCGAGATATAGATTACCGACTAAATTTAGGTTTCGTGAGTTTTCGAAATTTACTTTTTCCATTTTGATTTAGATTTCTTCTTAAACTTATATGTGTAGGCAAAAACTGGCGTATTGTTGTTAATTTTACAGGCAGGATAATGACGTTTAAATGCCCGTATAAGTTCTCGTCTATTTTTGTATGTTTTATAATGAGTTTTATCTTTTAAATCTATCTTTCCAACCGTTGTTTTAATCACCTTCATTATTTTCCCATATCCAAAGATTTTTCCAGTTTGACTATTTTCAAAAGCCACAATATCGCCTTTTTTAAACTTATGGTCTCTAAGCCTCCAAGTAGTTATTTTTCCATCAAAGATTTGGGGAACAACACTTTCATGAAATCCCATTTTTAGTAAATTTTTCATATTTTTCCTTTTTAATAAAAATGTGTTTCAACATTAGGTTCATTTAATTTTCTGTAATTTTCATCAATACTGCCCCTACAAACACCTTGAAATGCGCATTTATTATGATTATTTAGGTCGATATAAGTATAAAATGTGCACGGATTCTTGTCACACTTTTTATCATGACAAAGCGTTGTCTTTATTTGGCAACAGCTTCTTCCTAAAGACCAAAATATTGGATCGAGTTCAACGACTGTCTTTCCAGATGACTTTGATATTATTTTGAGAATTTCTTGGCTAGCGATTCTAAATTCTTCATCAGAGCCTATTTTTTCAAAATTCATTAATTTCCTTCTTAGGTTCTTGTCATTTATTTCAAGGCAACCCATCCTGAGAAATACTCTTAGCATATGGTAATCGACTATCGGAAAAAAGTTTTCAGGATCTTTTATCTCAAATATTCCAGAGCTTGAAATAAAATTTAGCAAAACACTGGATTTTTTCTTTAAAGGATCACTATAGGCCCTAAACTCTTCAAGAAGCTTATATAGGCCGTGATTGTTTTTGACCAAATAGCCTTCGCTTTCTTTAAGTAAATTTAATACCTTCCCAGAATATTTTTCATCGAGTATTTTTCCGGAATCAACTAAGAATTCTGCTCTTTCTTCAGCTCTCTCAAGAGTGGTATGCTCTGAATCATCGTAATCAGAAAACAGAATTTTCAACCTCGTTGCCAACTTGTCTATATTGATCAGTTTTAGGTTTCTTAGTTCAAAAAATGCGGGTTCTTTTTGGGATAGCTCTATAAAAACTTCTGTCAGATAATCCCAGCCCGTGAGATTTCTCTTTTTGCTTATTAATTTTCTAGTCTGGTGACAAATAGCAGTTACATAAAAATATACTCTTGCTTTCATTTCTTTATCGTCTGTAAAAGTCAAAATCTCTCTTTTTAAAAAGTCGGGTCTGAATTTTAAATTTTTAACAATCTGAGCAATTTTTTCACATTGCTCTTTATTTATTGTTAATCCTCCGGCGGGGAAATCGCGCTTTCCGAAGGCTAATTTAGATTGTGTTTCTCTGATTTTCATAATTGAATTATAATCTAATTTCTTCTTCTAACCAATCAATCTTTTTCCTTTGTCAAAATGTATTGCAAATTGAATTGCACGAAGCAGGGAAAAGTTTTCAGGAATAGCATGAGTAAGTGGACTAAATTGCGACAGATAATCGGTAATTTCTTGAATAAAGTGAGGTATATATTTAACAGGAACGATTTTCCATAAATCTGGCTGTTGTCGAGGAACGCTTAAACCAACGATTGCCATTTTCTCTATTTTCTTTATTTTAAACTTAAAAATCTTTCTATAATAAGACTCCGCTGTTGAGAACTTTCTTTTAAACATATTGTAACGATGTCCCCAAGAGTCAGCATCCATCGAAGTCTCAATATGAAGTAAGGTTAAACTTTCTGGGTGATAAGCGACAACGTCCATTTCCCCCTTCCATCCTCCGCTATTACGCAAACCAAATTTAACATTTGTCTTTACGAAATAACCTAAATAGGAATAATATTCAGCTGCTAATTGTTCTAAAAAATTAGTCATTGATTTTTTTATTAATTCTAATAAATCTTCTTCTTTCTCTTCATCCACTCAATCTGCATATAAAAAATCTCGGCCAATTTCTCGGCTGCTTTATCTATTAATTTATTATTTTGATTTTTTGAATCTGATTTTTTATTACTCATTTTGCTAATTCTGCCAAAAGACAATAATGTCTTTTTTTAGAATCAACCCAGATATTATAAATCTTAAAATTTTTAAATTCTTTTTTGATTAATTCCTTATTAAAAAGATAGTGTATTAATCCTTTTTCACCTCCTTCTATCGGAATATAAGTCCTGGGTTCGACCACTTTATATCTTGATTTTTGTTTTCCGTATTTCTCAATGATTGTAGACTTTGGCCAGAATTTCTTGAATTTTCTTTTACGGACCGTTATAAAAATTAAACCCTTTGGTTTTAGAATTTTTTCAATCTCTTTAATTGCTTTTCGAATATTCTGAATCCTTTCGTGATGAATTACTTGAGTTGAAATTACAGCGTCAAAAAAGTCATCTTTATACGGCAACCTCTTATAGATTGAACCGATCTTAAGATTTGCTTCAAGGTTTTGCTTCTCCAACCAGTCTTTTGTCATTTTAATTCCTTTTGGAGCGATATCAATCCCATAAACTCTAAAGCCGTGCTTTGCTAAATAAACTGTATGCCTTCCAGAACCACAGCCCAAATCAAGAACTGTTTTAACGCCTTGCTTCTTAAATAATTTTACAATTTTTGGTAAATCTTCTTGCGGCTTAGTAAAAAGTCTACCATACCACTTAAATATTTTATCCCATTGCTTCATGTTTCAATTTTATCAAAAAAACGCCTCTTTGGCGATAAAAAATCACCCAGCGATGGGCAATTTTTGAGTTTTACTTTAGGTATTTCTCAATTTTACGGGTGGTCTTCGTAAGGTAGTTTGAAACAGATTAATAATCACTGAGATAAGAAGATCAAAGCCAAAATCCGTAATAGTCTTTTAACCTATCATTCCTATCATCAATGGCGTATTTGCAAGTTTTCTGATGAATAAAATCTGGAACATAAATGTTATGTCTATTTCTTATCCTTTTCACCGATAATAAAACTCTAACTACATTCGGCGATTCTAAAGAAGGGGGCCAAAATCGATAATGTAACCAATTACAATAATTATCGTTTTTTGAATATGGACAAGACAACGGTCCCTGCATGTTTAGAATCATTTCCCGACCCGTATTTTCAAAGTTAATGATTAGATCTTCGATATAACACTGCTTTTTATCATCCCATAATCTAACTCGTATAGATACATAATCCTTTTGCCAATATCGATTTAGTATATCTCCTAAAAGATTATCATAATATTTTTTGAATTCAGCGAAATCTAAAAACCTAGTAATATGTTTACCTTTCAATAAATCACGCTTATCCTGCTCAGTTAGTGTTGGCAGGAAAAAATAAGGAAACGCTATTCCTTGTGCGAGACTCTCGGTTAGCGTCAGTACAATCGCCAACAGATCGCGATCTGCGGTTACGAAAACTGTATTTATTTTATTTAATAATGAAAATAATAAAATTATACTCACATTTTTATAATCATTGAGCAAATTTTTTGAATTACGATCTTTAATCTTCTTCTGAAAATATTGAAAAAAACTACCATCTATTTGTTTTGCCAATAGTGGTTTCGGTTTACCATATTTATCGGTATCACTATCGGCACTGCGTTTTAAACGATTCATAAAATACATGTATAATTTCTCCTGCGATTTAATAAGTTTACGTCCCCTCAATTTGAGGGATTGCAATAAATGTAATTAAAAATCTGGAACTGCAATATTTGCTGGATTATACATCCAAGAGATAAAATTATAATAAACTGGGCAAAGCGATGGTAAAATTTCACGCATTTTTGAAAAACCAACTGTTTCATATTTATATGGGAAAATACGATTTAGGCCATTAGCTGAGAGATCAAAGACTTCCTTTGCCACAATATCTGTCACAAAATATTGCGTAAAATGTTTATGAAGTTTTTCTATCCGCTTATCCGGTCTTGCCTCATTCGACACAATCATGTTTGTATCAAGAAAAACAGCTGTACCATACTTAATTCGATTAAGTGTTGACCAAATTGGAAATTCGATTTTCCTTCTCAAAGCAAAAAACTTCCCAGCGATCTGGGAATTATAAATTTTTCTTAAATATTTATTTTTTCTAAAATCCATTTTTCTTGGTTTTAATATCTGTTATAATTTATATAAGACCACCTCCGCACTCGTATCACGATTATGTACTAGTGTTTAGTTTTATCCACTAGTACATAACGCTGACCTGCCTCAGGCGTGGGTGGTAGCGGTTCGCCTTTCGTAACAGTGCGTTCCTCTCCGGTCCCTCCGCCTCTCGGGCCGACAATTTCATATTGTCCCGATTCTTCGGCTTTTTGGCCAGGACTAAAAGTTTTTGCCATAAGCAATTGCTTTCAATCTTATTTACAGCGAGTTCGACGACTTCCCGCCTGCTGCAGAGGCAGCAAGTTCCTTCAACTACGTGCAACAAGCGAGCTAGAGGTGGTCTTATATAAATTACAACGTGCTGTGGAAAAGTCCATTTGTGGACTTTCTATTTATTTTCTATTATATTATAATAAGTATAAAGCAAGCAAAAAAGAGAGTCAACCACTATGTTAACCAAAAGACAAAAAGAAGTTCTGGATTTTATCGAAAAATATAAAAGTAAGAAAGGGTACTCACCTTCTTTAGAAGAAATAAGAAGGCGATTTAAACTTGCCTCTGTTTCAACCGCTCACTTTCATGTCAAAAAGCTTGGAAATCTTGGCTATTTAGATAGACAAAAAAATAAACCCCGTGGCATCAATGTATATAAAAAAGAGTTAATGGTTAAGGTTCCAATTTTAGGAACGATTGCAGCTGGACAACCAATTGAAGCAATAGAAAATAGAGAAGAAACTATTGCGGTCCCAAAAAGTAAACTATCACACACAGGAGAAATTTATGCCCTAAGAGTAGTAGGCGACAGCATGATCGATGAAAACATTAATGATGGAGATATTATTTTGGTAAAACAACAAGGCGTTGCTGAAAATGGACAAAAAGTTGTCGCGTTAATAGATAATTATGAAGCGACGTTAAAAAAATTCTATAAGGAAAGAGGACATATCCGCCTTCAGCCAGCGAACAAAAAAATAGAACCTATTATTTTAGATAAAAATGTGCCCGTCACCATCCAAGGAATTGTTATAGATGTTATTAAAAATGAAAATATATCTTCGCAAAATACCACAACACCAATCTCTCTAAGTAAAGAAAAAAATAAACAACAGTCATTATTAAAGAAAAAAATAAAAATTGGTTATAAGCTTACTAAGGATGCTGATGTGGTTTTATTTCACGGTGACTGCCTTGATTTGATGAAGACAATCCCAGACAAATCGGTAAAACTTATTGTCACTTCTCCTCCTTATAATATCGGTAAAGAATATGAGACAAGGAAAGATTTTGATATATACTTAGCTGAACAAGAAGAAACTATTAAAGAGGGAGTAAGGGTGCTAACAGATGACGGAAGTATATGCTGGCAAGTCGGAAATCATATCGGTAAAGATGGCGAAGTTTTTCCTTTAGACGCTCTAATTTATCAAATCGGAAAAAAACTCGGTCTTAAATTACGAAATAGAATTATTTGGCATTTCGGCCATGGCTTACACTGCGCAAAAAGATTTTCGGGTAGACACGAAACTATCTTGTGGTTCACGAAAACTGATAACTACACTTTCAATCTCGACCCCATCCGCGTTCCTCAAAAATATCCTGGGAAGAAGAATTTCAAAAAAAACGAGAAATACGGAACATTATCCGGTAATCCTCTTGGCAAAAATCCCTCTGATGTTTGGGAAATTCCTAATGTTAAACACAATCACCCAGAAAAAACAAAACACCCCTGTCAATTTCCTATTGAGTTAATAGAGAGACTAGTTCTTTCTATGACTAATGAGGGTGATGTAGTCCTTGATCCTTATGTTGGAGTAGGTAGTGCACTATGTGCTGCTGTCATTCATAACCGTAAAGGTTATGGTGCGGATATTTTTAAAGAATATCTAGAAATCGCGGAAAAAAGAATTAAGGATGCAGCAAGTGGAACGCTAAAACGGCGACCGTTGGGAAAACCTGTTTATCAACCAACTAAAGGAACAAGGCTGGCAGAAATGCCAAAAGAATTTTTGAAAATCCAAAATAGTTTATTTAGGACCAGGTCGTGAACCTTTATATTTTCGCAAACGAACTGAAGTAAGCGCTTCTTTTTTGTTTTTCTTAAAAAGATTTTGTAATTTTTCAGTTTTTATTTTTTCCTGTTCGGTTAAACCAATTCCGATGATATAGACTGGAATATCAATATCGCTCTCTCCCCTATTTTCAAAATCAACAAGCAATTGATCAAAAGATGAAACACCGGTAGACATTTGTCTCACTAAATCATGGCTTGGCACAACCTCTATCCCACATTCAATATATCCCAGTTTCTTAAAAATTATCATCTTTGAAAAAATATCGTAACCCATAAAAGCGTATTTTCCAAACTGTATTTCTAGCCCTACCCTGTTCTTAATACCGTCCATTTCCCGGAATCTTCCTTGACCAAAAGCATGACGAGGCTCAATAAATTTTTTTCTCTTTCCTTTTACTTTTTGGGTCCATCCTTTTTTATGTAAATAAGTTTTTAAACAATCATTCATATCTCTTGGAGAGAACAAAAGCTTCCCTTTCATAGTTATCTCTTGACTTTCTTTCGTTAAACAATCGGTGGCATTGAGATTTTTGATAGCACTTAAAACATCCCTTAGTTCCTCGAGATGTCTTTTTTTAATAAACCCTTCCCCACCCTTAAAAGAATATGTGTTTACAATTTTCATAAATTGATTTATTTCTGTTATTATTTTAATTTAATTCAATTTTAATCTTTCGTCAATTCTGACAATTTCTAACAGATAAATCAATCTTGCGATAGAAATTTGCAACCTAAAAAATAATAAGTAGAGTTAAAAAATGAAAGAAAAAAATAGAAATCTATATCTACTAAAACTTTTAACGGCTTCGGACGAATTCCAGACCGATATAGTTCAAATAAGAAAAGAGTCCTCTATACCGCCTAAAGGATTTTTGAATAATGAAGAATTAATAAAATGGTATGAAAAGTTATACCAAGATACCGAGGATTTTTGGGAAAGTGAGGATTATAAGAAAAGGAGGAAAAAACTTTTATTACTGAGAAAAAAAGATTGTGCGAAATTCATCATAGAAGAAGAACATCTCAATAACGAGGCCCCGATAAACAAGTTTAATAACTCGGTAGAAAAAATAGTAGGAAAATATAATCTTCCTTATAACTTTTTAGATGTTATAAGGGCATATATTTATCACAATAAAATTATTCCCCTCTATCTTCCTTATTCAAATTTTGCAATCTCTTATTCACTTAACGAAGATGGCAGAGCAAAATGGGTAGACTTAAGAACATATTCTCGTCTCACTGAAAAAGAGATTAGAAAAGCAATTAAAAACCTAAGAGCAACACAAGAATATTGCTTACCACCTGCACTTAATATAAATATCAAAATACGTAAAGATATTGATATGGTTTTGGAAATCGAAAAAGAAATGAGAAATACAGATAGAAGAAGAAAAGAAGGAAAAGCCGATTCATATCTTGTAAAAGTAAGAAAGCAATACGGAGAGAAAGTATATAGAAAAACTATAAGAAAGCAGCAAGCCGAAGGAATTAAATCAATAAAGAGAAAAATAAATAAACACAAAAGTAGAGAAATAGCTAAGAAGATATTTGGAACTTCAGAAAAAGAAAATCTCGTGAGACAAATATATTCGAGATTACAAAAAGAAAGAAAAAAGCTATTCGAAATATAGCGTGACACAATTGTTGTAAAATAAGGTCACGGATATTAAAAGAACGTCGTCATAAATATAAAAAAGACGACGTTTTATTTTTAAAACAATAAACATCATATGAACACAACTAATAATAAAATCACCGCGATCCAATCCGATTATCTACCAGCAATACCCAACGTAAAACGCGTTCCTGAATTTATTGAATTTGTTCGGTGGAATGCGCTTCCTACATGGTATCGCGAACTAAAAACCCAGAAGGAATTTGCTGAAAGAATCGGAGTCTCGCAAGATACCCTTACCGATTGGAAGAAACATCCTGAATTCTGGTCGCTTGTGTGGCAATTTCTTCGCGAGTGGATGCGAGAACAAACTCCTGATGTTATTGGTGGACTGTATGAAAAAATAGTTTCCAGTAAGGGTTCTGCCAGCGATATTCGGTTATTCTTTCACCTCGCTGAGGGTAAACCAAAATCGTCGAAAAATAAAGATTAAATTACAAAAACATGCAAAAAACAATTAAACAAAAAATAAAAGTTTCTTATATTCCAGTAAATGTCTTACAACCGGCGGAATATAATCCCAGAAGATGGACAAAAGAGGCTACAAATCAGTTGAAAGAGAGCATCCGACGATTCGGTTTAGTAGACCCTTTCGTTGTAAATTCGGCACCAAATCGGGAAAATATCGTCATCGGCGGCCATTTCAGACTTAAAGTAGCAAAAGAATTGGGATTCAATAAAGTCCCAGTGGTTTATGTGAATATTCCAGATACCAAACTGGAGAAGGAATTGAACATAAGGCTCAATAAGAATCTCGGGGAGTTCGATTGGGATCTATTAGCTAATTTTGGAGAAGGCTTTTTGACGGATATAGGTTTTTCGAGTGAAGAGTTAGATGAAATTTTTGAAGTTGAGGGAATACCTGAAGAATTCAGTTTAGAGAAAGAGTTAAAGAAGTTAAGTATAGAAAAAATAAATATTCAGAAAGAAGATGTTTATCAACTTGGAAATCATAGGGTTATGTGCGGTGATTCAACGATTGAAAAGGATGTTTTGAAGTTGATGAATGGAGAAAAAGCGGATATGTGCCTGACCGATAGTCCCTATATCTTAGACTACCTAAATACAAAATATAAAGGAAAGGGGTCGGGCTTCGGATTCCGCAGAAACAGAAAATATCTTGAAACCGATTTTTTACCACCAGATTTTACCGAAAAGTGGATGGCAAACATACATAAAGTACAAAAAGATGATTTTAGTATTATTGCTTTCGAGAATTGGAAAAATATTAGAATTTTCTGGAACGAAATGGAGAGGTATTGGAAAGTAAAAAATATGATTGTGTGGCATGTTCCAACAAGAACACAAGGATTTGCAGCAAAATACAGATTTTTCAGCAAACACGATATCGCCATGGTGGGTAC
>Ga0315277_10004570_pt1 | contig 18456 bp, 15 predicted proteins | sample YL17G05_15_MG_FD_203695 | JGI IMG/M metagenome (GOLD analysis project Ga0315277, IMG submission 203695) | Sediment microbial communities from Yellowstone Lake, YNP, Wyoming, USA - YL17G05_15 | ecosystem: Environmental > Aquatic > Freshwater > Lake > Sediment | place: USA: Wyoming | collected...
TTGCGTTTCCCTGCTTCTCCCTCAGCACTTGTAGCAGACCATCGGGTGTCAGGCCGCATCCGCTTCCGACGCGTCGCATCTTCTCCGGGTTCCACGCGTGATCAGGAGCGAAGCGGGTTAGGCGATCCAATGTGTGCATGTCGACCGTGAGCGCCGGTCAGCCCACGAGGGACAGCCAGTCACTCCCCAGAAGTAGTACGCGCGTTTGTCGCGTCAGAACGCAAGTTATCGCGCCACCGTGTACGGTGCCGGCGCGTGCGTACTACTTGTGCGCTACCGTTCGGTCACCGAAGCTTCTCCGACACTCCATGGCGGCGGGCCATGCGATCGATCCTGGTGCGAAGCTGATCCGCGTAGGCCCGATCCTCATCCCTCGCGGAGCCAAGCCAGCGGTACTCATCGACAAGTTCAGGGAAGTGCTTCGCCACCATCGCCCGCAGCGAGGACGCCACTCCTGACCGAAAGTTAACGCGATCGGTATAGATGTGGGTCAGGGGCAGCCGTGTCGCCGCCCGGAACAGGGCCTCCAGGTTCTCTTCTGTGTCGGTCAGCATGGGCAAAAAGGGCCCGAGAAAAACCCACACCCTGATCCCGCGGCCAGCCGCCTCCTTCAACACATCCAGCCGCTCCAGAGTTGGCGATGCGCTGGGTTCGATCACACGCCGCAGTCTTTCGTCGAAGGCGGTCAGAGTGACGCCGATGTCGGCCGGCCTTCCCTCCAGGAGGTGAAGAACGCGCCGCGCCAGAGCACCCTTCGTGAGGACGGAGACAGGCCAGCCATTTCGCGCCAGGATCTCGACGCAGCGGGTGCTCACACGGTACCTGGCCTCCAGAGGCTGCCATCCATCACATACCGAGCTCAGAATCACCGAGCCCTTCGGTTTCCGACGGATCTCTCGCTCCAGCACCTGGGGGGCGTTCGTCCTCACATCCACAAAGGTCCCCCAAGGCTCTGGGTGGGCGGTAAATCGTTTCATGTACCTGGCATAGCAGTAGCAGCAGGCGTGCTCGCAACCGACATAGCAGTTGATCGCGTAGTCAGCCGGAAGCCCGGTATCGCTGAGTATCGATCGGCAACTGATCTCGCGGACGGTCATGAGGCGACGGCCTCACGATCCCCAAGGACGCGTGCCCGGTCACGCAATGTCAGCGGCAATGAGACGGAATCCATGATGGCATTAGCCGAGCGCGGTCGGCGCCGTTAGGTGAGTGGCCACGATGGGACGAGGGCGTCAATCTCGGCCATGAGGCGGATGGTCTCGTGGAGGGCGACGACGATCTTCTGGTAGTGCGTGAGGTCGTTGTTGTCCAGCTTGCGGTCCTTGCGGTCCTTCAGCCACTTCTCGCACACCTGATAGCCGCCAACATGGAACTCCCACACCTGCTTCGGTACGCCGTCGAAATACTGGATCTTGTTGATGTACACGCGGCGCTGATTGTCGTTGTAGGCTACGCGCTCGACCTTGTCCGAGCCGGGTTCGGGGAAGCTGGTGATGAGCGTCTCCAGCATGGGGGATTCCATGAGGTGCAGAGCAACGAGATCGCGGCCCTTGAGGGCGAGGTTGGCGAACAGCTCACGGTTCGAGGTGAACGGGACGCGGGGGAAGTCGCGCTTGAGGAAGTCGGCATAGCGAGTGCGATAGGTGGGGCAGTGGAGGACCGCGTAGATGTAGGCAAAGACATCCTCGGGGCCGAAGGTGTCGGCGAGGTCGCCCTGGCCGTCAGGGAGGAACCGGAGGCCAAGCCGCTGCTGCAAGTCGGCGAGTGAAAGCGGGTCGAGGTTGGGCCAGCGCGGGTACTCCGCGTTCGGGAACAGCTCCTTCACGGCTAGGCGCAGTCGCTCCTGAGCCGCGGCGCCAAGGCCAGACACGACTGCGGCCTTGACCGCTTCCTCAATCCTCTGGTCGCGGGAGATGGTGTCCCCCGTGCCGGGGTAGACATACAGGGGGAAGAGCGAACTCCGGTCGTACACCGTGACGATCTTGTGCATCGCGATGAGGCGCGTCGCGAGAACGGCAAACGTCTCTTTCGTTTGGCGAGCCGCGATAAGCGCGAGATTCGGCCTAAGCATGTGAGCCATCACATCAGCCACTGGACGGCTGGTGAACCCGGGCTGGTAGTAAACGCTTCGATGGTCAAAGGGCCGAGATAGACAGAGGCGGATTGCCTTGGCATCGTACTGCAGGGCGTTGCGCTTCGCCTCAGGATCGTAGCTGCTCGATGGTCGGAGAGAGTAGCGCCGCCTGAAGTCGTCGTCATAGTCACCTCGGAAGAATCGGCTCATACGCAAGCGGAGGCCCCGCTGATCGAAGTCAACGCACAGGTCATCTCGGTCTGTGTTGAACCCGCTGCCCCAGACTCCGAACAGTTCCCGCACCGACACGCCAGCGGCATAGTCCGGCGCGAGGCCTCTAGGGGGCGGCACGAAGAGGAAGTCAGGCGGCGCAGGCTCTATGCTTTGCCAGTCCGTCGATGACACGTCTGTCGATTCGAGGAAGCGGTACTTGGCGTCGCGGCTCCCCCAACAATCCTGGTACTGCACCTGTCGCTTGGCGCCTGTGTCATCACGGCTGAGGAGCAGGATGGCTGCTCCCTCCCGAATGTCGAAAACGTTCTTGTCTGGAGACCCATCCGGCGCTGTCTCTTTGCGCCTGCTGTTGCCGTGCAGGTTGAGGATCCAGATTGCTGGGAAGCTTTCGAGGATGCACTCACGCATTCGGCGGAACGTCGGGCCGTCTAGGTAGCTGTTGTCGGTGATCATGGCAACGACGCCGTGACCAGTGCGCTCGACACGCCACTGCGCGAACCGAAGGAACTTCACATAGTCATTGTCGAGGTGGATCTTCCGCTCTCGCAGACCCCTCTTGTAGTCAGCCACGAGCGAAGAGATCCAGTCGCCGCGGTTTGCAGAGCTAGCGGAGTAGGGTGGGTTACCGATCACGACCATGACGGGTTTGTCGCGCTTGATCTCGGCCGCGGCATTCGCCTCCTGGGTTAGCACTCGGAGGAAGCCGAAGAGCTCGTCTGACCTGCGTATGGCCTCCTCAAGGGTATTCGTGAGGTAGACGCCGAGGCGCTCGCCGCCGGAGAAGTCGTAGGCCCAGATGGCGCGCTCGGCCTCGCTCAAGTCCTGGGCGGCCAGCTGCATGCCGAGCTTGAGATGGGCGACCGCGTACGGGGCCATGAGCAGCTCGAAGCCGAAGAGCCGGGGGAGGAGCTGCTCACGGACGAAGGATGACCACATGCCCGCGTCCCGCCTCTGGCGGAAGCGCTCTCTGACCAGGTCGACGACAGCATACAGGAAAGTGCCGGTGCCGAGAGCGGGGTCGAGCACGAGGACGCGAGGCGCGGTCGCGGTCTCCTTGCGCCCGTCTTCCGTCTCGCGCTCGTAGGTGATCTGCGCGGTGTCGGCGAGGCCACCAGAGAGACTGAACCGCGTGCGCAGCAGGTAGTCGACCGAGCGCACCATGTAAGACACCACGGGCTCGGGCGTATAGTAGACGCCGCGGAGTTCCCGCAGCTTCGGGTCGTATTCCTTGAGGAAGGTTTCGTAGAAGTGAACGACCGGGTCTGCGCGGCCGGTGCGTTGGCCGAAGTCGGCGAGGACGCCGGCCATGTCGGTGCGATCGAGAAGCTGGATCAGGTCGTCCACATAGCCGACAAATGGCTCGTCGTCGAGGGCAACGCCGGTGATGGCCTCGAAGAGCTGCCGCAGGAAGGGGTTGGTCTTGGGAATCTCGGCGGCGGCGCCATAGCGCTGGAACCGGCCCGTAGTATGGCTGCAGCGGGCGGCGAAGAAGCCGTAGACGAGGGTCTGCGCGAACATATCAGCGAACCGCTGGTCCGTCAGGTCTGGGATGAGCTGCTTCTGCACCGCCTGGCGGAGGTCGCTGAGGGTGTCGGAGATCTGGCCGCGGCTGAAGGCCTCCTCGATGGTGATGCGTATCTCGTGGGCGAGCCGGGCGAGGCGAACGGCCAGGTCCCTGGCCCCCGTGGCTCCTTGGGGTTCATGGGCAAGGAAGTCACCGAGCACCCGCAGCGTTTCCACCTGCCCTTGCGCGGTAGGCCTGATCGCGCCCCCGGCGCCCAGAGAACCCAGAGCGGCAGTGAGGCGGCGTTCGCGATCCACGTACCAGCGGAACTCGAGGAAGTTGGTGAGGATGACGTTCTGGAGGGCTGGGAGGTAGCGGTCCTTCAGCTGCGCAGACCGCTCCGCCTCGTCGAGGCTGGAGCCGACGTTCTTAGCTTCGATGTGGCCGACGATGACTTCGCCGCGGCGGATGTGGAAATCGGGCGCGCCGCAGTCGATGCGCTTCTGTTCAACGGCCGCGTCCACGCCCGGCTGAAGCCCCTCGATCAGGGCCTTGAGTGTCGAGTAGTGGGTGCGCTCGGTCGCGCCGCCCGCGCGGAGATCATGGCGGAGGCTGGCCACGTAGTCCGTGATAGGAGAAACGCGCATCTCGCCTCATCCCCTCAGGCCATTCAGAGTTACGCCGCGTCCACAGTCTACTCCTACTTCGCAGGCAAGCCAACCTGTCGGAAAGCGGCCCCCAGGGTGCCGCCTGCGGCGAGCACAGCCAACAAAGGAACGATCGTGATCGGAACGCCACGAACAGGCCCCGAGACGCACCGACGGTGGCGACGGATCGCTCCTTATGAGCCGTGGCCGCCGCGCACAACGAACGGACGACGTCCCAGCACACTGCCATGCTATGCGAGTTTCCATTGGCGGAGCACCACAGGAGTCATGTATGTCGGCCATATCAGCGTGACGTGCTCCCGTGCCCGAGTCAAAGCCACATACAGGAGCTTGCGATCTTCGTCCCGGCCGATGTCGAGGGGCTCTTCGTCGCGGATACCGAGCCACGGAAGCACAACGTGGTCGAACTCCCGCCCCTTTGATTGGTGAATGGTCATTACACTCAGTCCGTGTGCCGGGTCGCGCAGTCGCAGGTAAGTCGCCTGCAATAGCGCGTCCTCCAACCGTTCGCATCCTTCGATCCGCCCTGTTCCCATGGGCATGGCGGAGGCGCAGCGAATCAGCACCCGGAGATAGTGGAGCGCATCGGCGCTCAGAGATGCATAGTCGCTCGTGAGCACGAGTGCAGTCTCAACCACCCACCTCAAGCCGCAGGCGAGACGCTCCCAGAGCCCTATGCCCTGGGCCGAGCACACCGACCTCCAGGCGTCGGCCAGTCTCCCGAGTTCCGGTTTCTTGCGCGCAGCGAACGGGACGCGACCGGCACTGAACTCCTGCTGAAGCCTAAGGTCAGTCTTGCCCATGTACCTGAAGTTTGGAGGCAGCAGCGCGCTGAGCACCTCGCCCAGCCAGGGGACCAGCGAATTGGCATCGCCGAGCTCGGACAGCATCCTGACTAGACCGCGCATCCTCTCATCGGCAGCCTCAGTTTCGCCACAGACCAGCCGGCAATGGAAAGGCGGCCTATACCCGCCAGTGCGGAAGTCCTGGCGGGTGCTGATGAGTCGGGCTAGCTCTATAGCTGTACGGTTGTGCCTAACTAGCACCGCGACAGTGGTGCCCCGGACAGCCGTCTCCTTGAGCTTCAGCGCCACTGCCTTCAACAGCGCATTCCGCCTCTGGGGAACCGTTGCACCCCAACCTCCAGATGGCTGGTACGGGTCCAGCGTGAGCCAGGGGTGCGGTCCGCCTGTGACAGCGCGTCCCCAGAGGGCGTCCCTCCGCAGTTCCTTGAAGAACTCCGCCAGAGACCGCTGCTCTCGTGTACGGTGAATCGTGCCTAGGCCCACCTGAGATGATGCCTCGATGGCGAAGTCCTGGCATGCTCTCACCGGGCGCTCCGGCCTGGAGCCGCGCCATCCGTATATCATCTGGAACCGATCGTAAAGGATGACGAACCGTGTTGGACGGATGCGTAGCAACACCTCATACTGCACCCGGTCTGTGTCCTGGAACTCGTCCACGACAACCAGTGGGTGCTTAGCGCGCAGCCAGTGGGCATACTCGGGAGCGATCTCGAGGAGGTTAAGGAAGAGGGGCGCGAAGTCGTCATAGGATGGCCGTCCGTTGCGCAGCCCTGCCACCGCTGCCGCCATCAGCGATACCTCGGTCTCCCGATCAAACGCGGGCGGCTCCGAGATCAGTTCGTCAGGTGCGAACCTCTCCCTTGATAGCCGCAGCGCGGCACCTTGGACGCGGTCGTCCGTGACCCTTACGTGATGCCGCACCAAGCAGCCCTCCACGCGCTCTCTGGCCTCAGACAGGCTGGCCGGCCTGATCTCTTTGGCGCAGCCCCACAGCCCGGCGCGTGCCTGCAAGTGCTCCAGGAAGAATGCATGGTAGTTCGTAACGATGATGCTGCGCCGTTCCGAGTCCGACATCCATCCGCATGCAGTGTAACGGGACACCTCCTGCTCGAGTTGAACTCGAGCATTTCGGGAGAACGTCAGAAGCAGAGCAGGACGCTGGGGATCGACCCAGCCCAGTCGCGCGACGCACACGGCGAGGTAGACCGCGAGGAATGTCTTTCCGGTGCCTGGAGGTGCCTCCACTGCCACACTGTGACTGTCGCGCAAGAGTCCCGCCGCGTGCCGCTGCTCCCCGTCAGCCGGGGGCAGATCGTAATCAGGCGGCCAGATAGACATCAGCGGCCTCAGTGCCCCGAAGCTGTCCCATTGCCGAGATCACGCGCTCCCTGAGCCGGTCAATAAGAGCCGGAACCTCACCCGCGGCCGCGCAGTGCTCGGCAATCATCCGCATATCCTTCGGGGATTTGCAGTCATGGGGCCCATGAAGCGCGGCGAAGACAAACGCACGCTGGCACTTCAGATCGCCGCAGTTCTGCCTCCGCCATCTCGGATCATTGCACTTCCCGGGATGCAGCGGTTCTCCGCAGCACAATTCCTCGAGGCTCCATCCCCGCAGATCGGCCGGGAACACCTTCGGCAACACATTCCTGACACGCTCGTCCGCGACGAGAGCGAGAGCCCTTTGCCAGTGCTCCTGGTTCAGTCCATGATCCCGGTCCTCGTAGGCCCCTGCTATAGCTTCAAGCAGAACCGCGGGAGCAACCTGTGCTGCCAGCACCACCTCGAGGTCGCATGTGTCGACAAACGGCAACAGCGGCCCCTCAGACCAGCAGGAGACATAGTCGGCAGCTTGGGTCGCGCATTTGATACGCTCCTGCATCTCACGGCTGTCCGCCGGGCAGTCGCGGTCCAGTAGGATGTGGCAGGACTTCCCAATCACCGAGAGAGTCCGCGCGTGCGCGCACACGTTTCCAGTCCCTTCCACGTTGATGATCTCCAGACCCAAATGGAAGGGGTCCTGGCCTGGGCTCCCTCCGGCGAAGTATCGGAAGGCAAGCGGGAGGCACCCCACCTCGCTCGCCCCGTCGACAAGTAGCACATGCCGGGCGAAGACTGCATTGGCGTACAAAGCGCTGTTTCGCTCCAGCGCTTTCCGGACCGCCGGTTCTAGCCGTGAGCACGCGACTGCCGTGATCGCCCCCGCATCTCCGGACGAGTCCCCGCCCTGGCGGCCGACTCGTTGGTCGCGGGCCTCCACCGACAATGCTGCCGTGGCCGGCCGTCTCTGCATAATGACAAGATGCTTCGCGCCGTCGGTCTCGCTCACAAGCACCGGCGAATGCGTGGTGATAAAGCACTGACCGGCCAGCGCGCTACCGGCGCCAGAGTTCGCAACGCCCTCCGGCGCGGATGGGGCAATGGTCCGGATAAGCTCACGAAAGATCCATCGTGCCGCCGGCGGCTCCAGGTTCTGCTCGGGCTCTTCGAACGAGACAATGCATGCTCCTCGTGACCCTTTGAGCGCGTCAGCAATATAGGCGAGTAGAAGAAGATTCTGCATCCCGTGGCCCTGGTACGAGAGAGGAAGCCCTGTAGCTTGCGCAGAGCCTGCCGGGGAGCGCGTAGTCGCTATGGTCGCCGCTCGTCGCAGCTGGGTCAGTCCCTCCTGCAGGAAGGTTACCGTGAAGCCGCTGGCATCCTCATTCACTACCGTGTTCAACACGTCTCTTGACAAGAGCCCTTCCAGTCTCGCGATGAGCGATTTCATTGACTCGAGGTTCAGCAGCGAGTCCCTCTGCCTTTCCAGGGTTTCAAGCAGCTCACTGAAGGCTTGCAGCAGTTCCTTCTCGTCAAGGTTCCGGGCAAGCGAACTGCGCGGAGACAACGACAGTTCGCGCACAGGATCGCGCCGGGATCCGAAGTACCGGTAGTCAATGAGCCGCCGTTGCCTGGGGGATAGTCTCCAGCGAGCGGTGCCTTCCTCATCGACCACGGCATGCTCAACTACTGCCCCGCCCGCTGACGAATCCCACTCGGCTGACACGCGTATGCAGACTAGTTCCTCGTGGTTCGGCAGATCTGACGGGATTGTCATCGGTTCTGCCTTAAGAGGTCTCACAGGCGCAGGTGCATCGGCTACCTGCCACTTGGTCAGCTTGTCGTAGTACTCCAGCTTCACGTCCTCTGTTTCATGTTCGTCGTGTGCCAGCCAGACGCAAATGTGGACCGGCTTCCCCAGGTCTTGATCGTGGAAGTCAAAGCGGGTGATGACCTCGTCAAACCCGAAACGGATGGTTGAGTCCAGTGCTAGCCTGATGGCCTCAAGCATCGCGGTCTTCCCGACGTTGTTCGGGCCAACGATGACGTTCACACCATCGTTGGGGAGAAACCAGAAGTCAGTGAAAGTGCGGAAATGCTGGATGTGCAGCGCACGAATTCGCATGTTCGCCCCCTTGCAGTCCCTCCGGCGCTGGCAGACGACGGAAGTGGGTGGCCCTCAACGAGCATCGTTCGACCCGGGCCCCTGCGATTCCTGTCGGCGACCTTGGCGCCAACCTGATGGAAGTGGCAAAGGGACTTGCCTCCCCCGAGTTCCCTCTGGGTCTGCAATCCCAGACAGCCACGCCTGTGGGCCGATATGCGCCACTAGGCCCACGGCGGTACCACAGGCGCCCGATCAGACAGGAGTACATCGGCTACGCCACAAGTCAACTGCGAGGGTGAGCTCCGGGGTGAGCGAGTCTTCCGCTGGTGACGAGTTATGGGACCCTACCCGCTCGCCGCGGATGCCTAGCGTGCTTGCTTCGCTATCTTCTCGCGCAGGACCGAACGCTGGAACTCCAGCGCCTCTTCCAGCTGCGACCGAGTGATGGCCCCCATCTCCAGCAGTATCTCTCCAAGCCGACGCCTGTTCTCCCGCTCCTTGTGCTGCTGCTCCAGGGCCTCGTTCAGGTGTCTCCGAGTGATCCGTTGGTACTTGTAGATCAGCAGCGCCCCCAACAGCGGGACCAGTGGCTCTTCCCCCTCCGCGAGCCCCTCCCGCATGGCGATCTCCGGGGTAACCCCGGCTGGGCGACTGCGCGCATAGAGTCCAGAGAGAACTAGCAGACACCCGGCCAGTAGAGTGATCGCGCCCACCCACCAGAAAGGCGCATACTCCCGCGTCCAAGCATGGCCGAAGACTACCCCACCCACCCCGGCCAGTATCAGCCCCACCACTACCCGAGCCCAGACCAGCACCGCCCAGACGACGTCGCGCCCCGTTTCCTGCCTGCTTGACCTAGACCCTTGTTCGCGCGGGCTGCTACCCGTCACCCTAACCCTCTCCCCCTCAAGGAGCGCGTGGCTACTGCCTCCATCTGGTTGCGCAGCCCCGCCGGCCCCTCTGTCTTGCCTGCTGCGCCCCTTCCCGTTCACTAGATACCACAGGCCGGACTAGGGTTACCAGCGGGCCCGGCCGCATGGAAGGCTTAGTAGCCTTCCGTCCTCCCGCCCGGTACCCGGTGTCTGATCAGGCGCGACGCCTGACTGGGAGCTCAGTTGCATGTCGAGTGCCTGTGAAGCCACTCCACCGGTCTCGGAGTGGCCTCGGTGTCTCGGTAGCGACAGACGTGCCGTTCTCAGCCCACCGTGGCCGGCATTGCGCGCGACTGGCTACGGCCTGATCCGACAGCGCCATGAGGCCACCTCCTGTGCTAGAATGGCTGGTGATAGGAGGTGAGGCAGCATGCAGGATGCTAACCGAAGGCTCGACGCTCTCGTCTTCTCGCTGGGTTGGGTGGTGCTGATCTGGTGGGCCTGGCTGATGGCAGGTTGGGGGGCGTATGTGGCTCGGATGGCGGGGAGGCTGCGCTTCATCCCCGATGTGTGGTGGCCCTCCCCGGAGGTTCACCTGATCTTCATCGCCGTGGCCAAGTTAATGCTAATGGGCGTGTTCATGACGTGGATGGGTGTGGTCCTCTATCGCCGGCGGCTGCGATGGCTCTGCCGCTGAGTTGGTGCCCAGCAGCCCGTTCAACTTCTCGACCGCCGTCTGCTTGGTCCGCGTATCCGAATGCAGGTACTTCGCTGTTGTCTCCAACTCTGAATGCCCCATCAGTTCCTGCACGGTGCGGATGTCGACCCCGTTGCGGATGAGGTGGGTGGCGAAGGTGTGGCGCAGCTTGTGGGGGGTGATGCCCAGGCCCTCCAGGCCGGCCTTCTGGATGACGATCTTCAGCATGCGGTTGATGCACCGGCCGTGGATGGGACGGCCTTTCCAGGCACTCACGAACAGGTGTCGGCTCTCGGTCTTGGTGCGGTGCGGCAGGTAGGCCTGGATGGCTTCCACGACCTGATCGGTGAGGGGCACGACACGCTCCTTATCTCCCTTGCCCCGGATGAGCAGCTGCCGCTCCTCCAGGTCCAGGTCGTCGAGCGTGATCGTCACCGCCTCTGACCGTCGAATGCCGGTGGAGAGCAGCAGCACCACCGCGGCTTTGGTCCAGGGCGTGTCGGCGGCGGCGATCAGCTTCTGCGCCATCTCCTCGCTCAGATAGACCGGGACATACTCCGAGACCCGAGGCAGGGGCAGCCGCCGTGCCGGGTTGGCCTGAGCGTATCCCATGTCCTGGAGGAAGCCGAAGAAGGAGGAGATGCAGGCGTACTTGCGGCGCAGGGTCAGAGGCGCGGGCTTCCTCAGGCTGACGCCGAACTGGACGATCATCTCCCGGGTGATCTCGGTGGGGGAGGGCACGCGGCCCAGCCGGTGCTTCAGGAACTCCCGCAGCATCCTCATGTCCGTGCCGTAAGCGCGGACGGTCAAGGCGGAGAAGCTGCGGTAGTCCCGGATGTAGTTGAGGAACTCCCTCACCGTGTCATCGTACGACAGGTCCTCTTCTGCGGTTGCGTCCGTCACGTGAGCACCTCCAGTGCTGATCAGGTGTCACGATACATCACTCTTTGGGCCCACTAAGTCCAGCGAAATCTGTGGGCGCGGAATTTCTGTTCTGGGCCCATTGGCAGACAACGCCGAAGTGCCGGAAAATGCAGGAGATTGCTGGCTTTTCCGGCCCTTTCCGTAGTGGTGGCAAGCAGGCGGTGTGCCGCCCTGTCGGGCGGATTCCCGGGGCCTACAGGGGGAGCCCTGAAGAGCCGAAAAAGCTGGGAGTTTCCCAGCTTATTCGGCTCTGGCGCAGGTGATAACAAAGAGAGTGGAGTGGGCCGATAAGCCGAGGTCGCGGTGGAATGGTAGCGGATCGGTGGCGCTTCGGTAGCGCTTTCCGGGCCTCGCGCGCCGTTTCGAGGCCTTCCTGCAAAGGTTCCGGGGCGAGGTGAATTGCGCGAGGCAGCTGCAGGGTGGCGCTTGAGACGGATCTGCGCTCCGCGAGAGCAGGCCGGGGCGAGCCCGCGAGCGGTGGCGGATCGGTAGCGCTTCGGTAGCGCTTCGGTAGCGCTTTGGTGTCCTGTCAAGCGCCATGACGGTAGTGCATTTGAGTCTGATCGGTGCCGCGGGTACCCGCATCGGAGGACGGACCGCATCGGGTGTGGTAACGATCAACAGACCACGAGGGCACGGGAGAGAGGACATGACGAGGGCAAGTGACTCAGCCGCCGACGAGCTCATCCGGGCATTGAGCCGCGCAGAGAAGGAGATACCGGAGGACCTGCTACACATGTCACTGGCCGAGATCGAGAAGCTGTGGCAGGACCCGGCCCAGCGGGCTCGCATCATGAAGGCGTTCGCGCCACTGGCGAAGGCGGCCGCACCAGCCATCCAGGATGTGGCGGACTTTCTGCAAGACATTCGCGCGGGCGCGGTGTGGGTGGGCAAGGCGTTGGAGTCCGTCCGGCAGCAGTTGCGGGCGATCGGGCTGAAGGCGCAACAGGCACAGACCTGGGTGAGGCGGGCGCCCCGTGTTGCCGCGCAGTATTGCCAGCCCTACCAGCGCCAGATAGAGGCCCTCCACGAACCCAACCTTCCGCCGCTGACGCCAGAGGAGGAGTGGGTCTTCCTGCTCACCGCGAGTCTCGTCGCCAACCGGAAGGAGCGGGCCCTGGGGAAGAGGCCTCCGCTGGAGTATGTGGCGCTGATCCACGGGAGGCTTGACCTGGCCGCGGCCATCCTCATGCACCAGCGGCCCGAACTGCGCGCGAAGGCGAGAGCGACTAACCAGCTGCCCGGTGACTGGGAGGATCTGGATGGGGAGGTGTTCCTGGTGCTGCGGGAGCAAGTCTTGCCTAGTCTTGGGCGCCGCGTGGCGGCCATTGAGTTGCGCTATGGTCGGCTCGCCCTCGACGAGCTGCTCTCGAACCAGTACCTGGTGGCCAGCGTGATCCGGGCCATCGGCCGGCGCCGCCACCAGGTGCACCGGCAGGTGGAGCGGGAAACACCGCTGGCTGATCTGTCAGGGAGAGAAGAAGAGAAGGCAGCGGATGCGCTCGACGTGCTCGCGGTGGAGCAGGCCCTGGGCGAGTACTTTGCCCAGAGCGATCGGGCGGAACTGGACAGGCAGATCCTGACGGCAGAGCGAGCGAAAGTGTCCATGGCCCAGCTCAGCCAGCAGACCGGGGTGCCGGAGCGCACCCTCCGGCACCGCCGGCGAAAGCTGATCGAGTTCTGTCGCTCCCAGTTGGGCCTGCCGGAGTAGCCCATCCGCAGAAAAATACCTCCACATCCATAATCGTATTGCCGATCTGCCTCCGCGACTGCCTTGGGCCTACTGGAGGCAGCTGTCGTCCCAGGGCCTGCCCCGACGGCGGGCCCTCTCCGTGTATGCCTGCTGGCATTGCACTGGACGTACCGCTGCCATATCCGCACCAGAGACCGGAGGCGGACAGCCATGGAGATCCGCAGGCCAGAGACACAGGCGTGGGAGCAGCAACCGGGGGAGTCGCCAGTAGCGCATGAGGCCTTTCAGGTGTACCTCCGCCTGTGCGCGCGCCGCACTTTCGCAGCAGCGGCGCGGCAACTGAGGAAGCAGACCTCCCTCATCCGCAGATGGGCAAGGCGCCACAGCTGGCGAGATCGCGCCTATCTCTGGGACCTGGCCCAAGACCGGGCGACCTCGGCGGCGCTGGCCCAGGAGCGGGAGGCGGACCTGCGCCGGCAGTTGCAGGACGCAAGCCGGGTGCAGCGGGTGAGTATGGCCAAGATCTCCTCCCTGGTCATCCGAGACCCGGAGACCGGGGAACCCACTCTGTCACCCAATGTCACGGTCGCTGACGCCATCCACCTCTATCGGTTGGGCCTTGAGATCCAGCGCGGTCAGCTGCCATCCACGGCCCCGGGGGATGCCGCAGCCACCGACCAGTCCCCGGAGGCGCTGTCAGACCCGGAGTTGCAGCAGCTGATCCAACTCGCGCGAGAACGCGCATACCCCCGAAGAAGGAGGAAACGACGATGACAGCAACACGCCGCAACGTGAATCGCCTGAGAGGAGGAGGTGTTGAGTCGCCACCACCGGCCGCAAGGAAGCTGCGGGTGGAGCATGTGCCGGCCTCGCGGCTGCGACCCTGGCCCGAAAACCCCCGCCTCATGCCTGAGGCCGAGATGCACAAGCTGGTGCGATCCATCGAGACCTTCGGCCTCGTCGAGCCCCTGGTGGTGCGGCGATCCGACAATCTCGTGATCGGCGGCCACCAGCGGCTGGAAGCGGCGAAGGCACTGGGCCTCAAGACAGTCCCCGTCGTCTACGTCGAGCTGTCCGATGCCGAGGCGAAGGTGTTGAACGTGGGCTTGAACAGAATCCAGGGACAGTGGGACTTGCCCAAGCTGGGCGCGCTGTTGGAGGAGCTGCAGGACCTCCCGGACCTGGATGTAACCCTGACCGGCTTCGACGGCGGGGAGATCGACGATCTGCTGTCCGAGCTGGAGCACCAGCAACCTCTTCCAACCTTGGAGGAGAGCTTCGATGCCGAGCAGGCGATGGCGGAGGCGGAGCAGCAGACGGGCCCCACCCGGGTGCAGCCGGGCGAGGTGTGGCAGCTAGGCCCCCACCGCCTGATGTGCGGAGATGCCACCGAGGCGGCGGCCTGGGAACGGCTGATGGATGGGAAAGTGGCCCAGGCGGTGGTCACCGACCCCCCTTACGCGGTGCACTATGTGGGAGGCCGGGCCGCCCAGCAACAGCGTATCGGCAGGGCGAGACGGGGAGTGGACGGCCCCTCCGATGTCTACTGGGACGACCTCAGCCCCGAGGCCTACCGAAACCTGTTGCTCTCCAGCCTCTCCCTGGCCCATGCCCACAGCGACGACAAGGCCCCGCTCTATCTATGGTTTGGCACCAGCCATCTGCGGGATGTGCTCCACTGCCTGGAGGAGGCCGGCTGGCAGGAGCGGAGCCTGCTGGTGTGGGTCAAGAACAACGGCGCTGGCGCGTTGTTTGCCCAATATAAACACTGGTACGAGCCGTGCTTCTACGCGTTCAAGCAGGGCAAAACGCCCCGCTGGCATGGGCCGACCAACGAGTCCACCGTCTGGCAGCACGATAAGCCGGTACGCAACAGCCTCCATCCCACCATGAAGCCGGTGGCCCTGATCGAGCGGGCGATCATCAACTCCACCTGCCGGAGGCATCTGGTGGTGGACTCCTTCCTGGGTTCGGGGACGGCCGTCATCGCCGCCCAGCGGACCGGGCGGATCTGCTACGGGATGGAGCTGGACGCCCGGTACTGTGACGTAGTCCTGGCCCGCTGGGAAGCCCTTACCGGACAGGAGGCAGGGCGCCTGCCGTCCGGATCTCCTCTGTCCCCAGGGGCTGCTTAGAGGATGGCTGCCCCATCCTCTATTGATACAAGAGCTATCGGAGGGAGGGATCGGCAATGAAGAGGCGCAGAAAGCCGGACCCCGAGCGTCAGAAGTATCTGGATCTGATCGAGCGCGCGGAGCGGATTCTGAAGGAGCGCAATGATCCGCGGCCCTGGATCGAGGAGAACCTTTGGATCCGCAGCAAGGATCGGCGGGTGATCCCCTTTCGGTTCAACTGGCCCCAGGATCACTACTGGGGGTATCGCACCCCCTTCGACGTCATCCTGAAGCCGCGCCAGCTCGGCTTCACCACCCTGGTGTGCGGGCTCTTCTTCGCCGACACGATCTTGCGGCAAAACACGGCGTCGGTAATGGTGGCGCATGACCTGGAGAGCACGAAGCGGATCTTCCGGATCGTGCAGCTGTTCTGGGAGCGGTTGCCAGAGCAGATGAAGAGAACCGCGGGCCGTCCCAGCAGCTCGAACCGGAGGGAGTTCTTCTGGCCCAAGCTCAACAGCCACTTCTACGTGGGCACCGCCGGGTCTCCCGGCTCCGGCCGGGGCATGACCATCAACAACCTCCACTGCTCCGAGTTCGCCTTCTGGCCCAGGCCCGAGGAGGCGCTGATCGCCCTGATGGAGGCGGTGCCCAGGGAGGAAGGTCGCATCATCGTCGAGTCCACCGCCAACGGGCTGGGGAACTTCTTCCACGACTTCTGGATCGCGGCCGGGGAGGGGCGCAATGGGTTCGAGCAGCAGTTGTACGTCTGGTTCGAGGACCCGACCTATCGCTTGGCCGGCGACCCCATCGGCGAGCTCACTGCTGAAGAACAGAGACTACGGCAGAAGTACAAGCTCGACGATGATCAAGTCCGGTGGCGCCGGGCGACGATGCAGCGGCTGGGCGGGGGGTTTCGGCAGGAGTACCCCGAGAACGACGTCACCTGCTTCCTCACCTCCGGCCGGATGGTGTTCGACCTTCCGTCATTGCAGCGGGTGGCCGCCAGGATACAGACCGAGGGGCCGGTGCAGCGTGCGACGGTCCTGCCCGACCGGCGGGATGGGCAGCTTGGCATAGCTCCGGCGACGCTGTCGATCTGGCGCCAGCCCGAGGAGGGGCGCGACTACGTGATCGGCGCCGATGTGGGGGAGGGGCTGGAGGGCGGCGACGCCTCCTGCGCCATCGTGCTGGATCGCGGGTCCGGGGAACAGGTAGCGGAGCTGCATGGCCGCGTCCCACCAGAGCGCTTTGCTCACCTGCTCCACGCCCTTGCCTGGCATTATCGGAGGGCGATGCTGGCGGTGGAGCGGAACAACCACGGCCACTCGGTGCTCAATACCCTGCGGAACATGCTGCACTACCCGCTGCTCTACCACCACGTGCGCTATGACTATCGCCGGGGCCAAGAGGTGACCCTTGGCTGGCCCACCGACCAGTCCACCAAACCGATCCTGGTGGACGACCTAGCGGCGGCGATCGCCGGCGGGCATGTCATCCTCCACTCGCAGGTGCTGATCGATGAGTGCATGACCTTCGTCACCACCGATTCTGGAAGCCAGGAGGCGCAGCAAGGCAAGTACGATGACCGGGTGATGGCGCTGGGCATCGCCTGGCAGGTGAGAAAGCGGCCCCAGTCACGCGGCAGCGCCCAGCGGCCGGAGGGGTGGTGACGATGGACCGCGGTTCGCTCAACACTTGACGCATATGGGCGCGATGTGGTATAACACACTTGTTATAGGAAGCCATGGTGAATGGAGAGCAAGCGGCGCTGGAAGGCGGTCTTCTACCAGACTGAGGCAGGGCGCTGTCCTGTCCTCGAGGCTGTACGCGCGTTGCCGAAAGCGGACCGGGTGGAGATCGGGCAGACACTGCGCCTCGTGCAGGAAGAAGGGCCGGATATCGGCATGCCCTTCACCGAGCGGGTCACCAATGAGATAGGCGCAGTCAGGGTGCGGGTGGGAAGAGCACGCTGGCGGATCTTCTTCTTCACCCATCTTGGCAGAGAACTGGTGATCCTGCACATGTTCGCGAAGAAGACCCGGACGATGCCCCAGCATGAGATTGAGGTCGCAGAACGCCGGCGGAGGGATTGGCTGCGCAGGGAGAGCAGATGACATGGCTGGAAAGAGAGTGACGGTAGACGATTGGCTGGCAGAGGAGCTGCAGGATGAGGAGTTCCGGCTGCTCTGGAATGAGCGCGAGGCAGCCTACAAGGTGGCGCGGGCGCTCATCCGGCTGCGGAAGAAGCAGGGGCTTTCGCAGAGCGAAGTGGCGCGGCGCGCCGGCCTCAAGCAGCCGGCCATCGCGCGCCTGGAGAGCGGCGCAGTCAGGCCTACACTTGACACCATCCAACGGGTGGCACACGCCTTGGGGCGCGAGGTGGAGGTGAACCTGGTGCGCAGCTAGTCTCACCCCGCGGCCTGTGCTGGCGGCCTTCGTGATCGCTCCGTGCGCGACGGGCGCTGCGGTCGCCATCGCTCAACCACGAGGCGAACCGGTCAGCGGCGAGAGGCAGTGTCCGGCTGGATGCCCAGCGCCAAACGTGAGTCTGTGGCGCGAGAAGTCGAATGCTCCGGCCACGTAGTCACGTGCGCCGCGCTGCGGGGAGCTGGACCGGCGCTGGGCCCTTAGAGCCTCCGGACAGGGTCTCTAAGAAGCGCAGGTCAGGCGGGGTCGCCGACTCCCAGCGGCATCAAGCGGAGGCGGCCGTTGCACCACTCTCGACTGGCTCGATGGCGAGTGTCACGCGCCTTTCCTTCGTCTCCAACTGCTCAACGGGTGGAAGGAAGTCTATCTCATGGCGTCCGCCGAAGCTGAGCCGAGGCCGAAGATGCATTCTGATCGGATCGCTGCCGTTCCTCGTCCCGTGGAAACCGAGGATGATCGACCCGCGCAACAGCGGTCCGTATTGCGTCAGCACCCTTCTGTGTATGTTCCATTCGACGGCGCAGCAGTTCGTTCTCTCGTCCAGAAACCTATAGATGAACCAGTTCTTGGCACCCTTCTCGCCGGAACCGATGAAGTTGGACATCACCGAAGAGAGCTTGATGATGCTCGCCGCCGTCGCGCTGATCGGCTGGGAGGTTTCCGAGAGCCTCGCTAGACTCTCACCGATCTGCTTAGAATGCTTGTCCAGCCACGAGGAAGTATCTCGTGACGGCGGCAGCGTCAGCAGCATTGCCGATACTTCGCTGACGTCATATCCGCTGTTGCCGTGGCCTTGCCCCCAAGAACGAGTCCAGGTGGAATGTCATAGAATAGGACCTGGACCGGATCGATAGGAGCAAGGCAGATGAAGAGGAGGCGGTTCACGCCGGAGCAGATCATCCACAAGCTGCGGGAGGTGGAGGTAGCGCTGAGCAAGGGGGCCACCATAGCGCAGGCGGCCAAGAGAATCGGGGTGACAGATCACACCTACTACCGCTGGCGGGCCGAGTATG